>ERZ777306.4354-NODE-4354-length-13059-cov-4.927484_pt1 | contig 13059 bp, 17 predicted proteins | sample MGYA00374966_ERZ777306 | MGnify/ENA primary metagenome ERZ777306 (study PRJEB29329, sample SAMN06343882) | mouse gut metagenome | isolation source: Mouse cecum | place: Austria: Vienna | collected 2014-11-15 ...
CTTCCGATCTACGCTTTGGAATTTATCCGTGTAACTCCGCAGGAATGTGAAAGAAAGGGAGCCTAAAATCAGGCACCACCGAAAGGACCTCGAAACCAGAGATGGTTTTCGAGGGCTTTTCGGTTTCAAAGTGTTAATTTTTCCAGGAAACGCTTGACAAATCAGAAAAAATGGTGTAAAGTATAAAAGCATTACACTTCGGAGGTGGTAAAGTGGAAGAGAAAGTAAAGATTAGTATGTTACTTGAAATCTATGGCAAACTTTTAACAGAGAAGCAATCCCAGATGCTAGAGGACTACTATAACCATGACTTATCCTTATCCGAAATTGCAGAAAACCAAGACATTACAAGACAGGCAGTACGAGACAATATCAAAAAGGGGGAGAATAAACTTTTCGAGTTAGAAGAGAAGTTGAGCATTATGAAAAGGACGTTAGAACAAGAAAAACAAATACAAGAGATACTAACAGAACTTAGTAAAATTACCGATTATTCTTCAGACAAAAAAATTGAAAAAGTTTTGAATCACGTGAGAAAAGAACTAAATTGCTTAGTATAAGGAGGAACAAGAATGGCTTTTGAAGGATTATCTTCTAAACTTCAGGAATTTACCAAAAAGTTAAGAGGAAAAAGTCGTATTACCGAAACAGACTTAAATGAAATGCTAAGAGAAGTAAAACTTGCCTTATTAGAGGCAGATGTCAATTACAAGATTGTCAAAGAGTTTATTGCATCTATCCATGATAAAGCACTTGGGCAAGATGTTCTAAAATCTTTAACACCAGGACAACAAGTCATTAAAATTGTAAAAGATGAACTTGTGGAATTACTTGGTGGAACGGAAAGCAAAATTAGTTTTTCACCGAATCCGCCAACTATTCTTATGTTAGTAGGTTTGCAAGGTTCTGGGAAAACGACAACAGCCGGAAAATTAGCCAACTTACTTCGTAAGCAAGGAAAAAAGCCATTATTAGTTGCTTGTGATGTATACAGACCAGCAGCCATCAAACAGTTGCAAGTAGTGGGAGGACAATTAAATATTCCTGTGTTTGCCAATGAAACATCCAAAGATGTTGTCCATATTGCAAAACAGGCAATCAACGTAGCCATGAGCAAATTAAATGATGTCATTATCCTTGATACAGCAGGACGACTTCATATTGACGAAGAACTAATGAACGAACTCAAAAATGTAAAGGCAAATGTTCGTCCACATGAAATCTTGTTAGTAGTAGACTCTATGACAGGTCAAGATGCAGTTAATGTAGCAACCTCATTTAATGAAACATTAGGCATTGACGGTGTCGTACTTACTAAATTAGATGGTGACACACGTGGTGGTGCAGCATTATCTGTCAAGAAAGTAACAGGAAGACCGATTAAATTTGCAGCAACTGGCGAGAAACTAAGCGATATTGAAGTATTTCATCCAGACCGTATGGCATCTCGTATCCTAGGAATGGGAGATGTACTCAGTGTGATTGAAAAAGCGGAAGAAGCCTTTGATGAAGAAGAAGCACTAAAAATGGAAAAACAACTCAAAAAAGGAACTTTTGACTTGAACGATTATCTTGCACAACTAAGACAAATTAAGAAAATGGGTTCTTTTTCAGGTCTTATGAAAATGATGCCAGGTATGTCTGCTTTCAAAGATGTAGACATTGACGACCACGAATTTGTCAAAATCGAAGCAATCATTACTTCCATGACAGAAGCAGAAAGAAAAAATCCAAAACTCTTAAATGGAAGTAGACGAATTCGTATTGCAAAAGGAAGCGGAACCAGTGTTCAACAAATTAACAAATTCATGCAATCTTTTGAACTAACGCAAAAAATGATGAAGAAAATGAAAGACGAAAAAAGCATGAAAAAAATGATGAACAGCATTAACCCAAAAGACTTGAAGAATATGAAATTTTAATCAAATTGTTTTTAACTTTTTAAGTTTACATAGACAAAATTTTCAGGAGGTGAAATTATGGTAAAAATTAGATTACAAAGACAAGGTGCTAAAAAGGCTCCATTCTATCATATTGTTGTAGCAGATTCTAGATCTCCTAGAGATGGAAAAGTAATTGAGAAAATTGGAACATATAACCCAATGACAGATCCAGCAACAATCGTAGTAGACAAAGAAAAAGTAGAGGCATGGGTAAAAAACGGAGCAAAAATGACAGACTCTGTAAAAGCCTTAATCGAAAAAACAAAATAGAAAAGGACTATCGCGATGAAAGAAATTTTAGAAACGATACTAAGAAATTTAGTAGAAAATCCAGACCAAATACAAATTACCGAAACGGAAAACGAGAAGGAAATTGTATTAGAAGTCAAAGTTGCTGAAGTGGATATGGGACGCGTAATTGGAAGACAAGGTAAAGTTGCTTCCTCCATTCGTACCATTATGAAATCCATTGCAGGCAAAGAAAAAAAGAAAATTACCGTTGAGTTTATAGGTTAGAAGTATGAAACAAGAATATTTTGAAATTGGACAGATTGTCAATACTTTTGGAATTAAAGGTCAAGTAAAGGTAACACCATTTACAGACGATATTCGCCGCTTTGACGAATTAAAAACCATCCTAGTCGAGAAAAACGGAAAAAAACAAGTCAAAGAAATTGAAGATGTGAAATATCATAAAAATATGGTACTCATCAAATTCAAAGGAATTGAAGATATCAATATGGCAGAAACGTTGCGAAACGCATATTTGAAAATCAAGCGAGAAGAAGCAAGAAAATTGCCACAAGATACCTACTATATCGCAGATTTACTTGGACTTTCTGTTTATACTGACGAGGGAGAATATCTTGGAAAAGTGGATGATATTTATTCTACAAAAGCACATGATATTTATGTTGTCAAAAACGAAGAAGGTAAGCAAATTTTGTTACCAGGAAGAAAAGAAGTTATCCAACAAGTAGATTTAGACCAAGAAAAAATTACAGTCCATCTACTCGAGGGGCTTCGATAGGAAAGTAAAATGAAATTTGATGTATTAACCCTATTCCCAGAAATGTTTGAACCACTGAAAACAAGTATCATTGGAAGGGCAGAAAAAGAGCGGAAAAATTGAGATTTCATATACGAACATTCGAGATTTTTCAAAAGACAAACATAAAAAAGTAGACGATACGCCATATGGTGGCGGAGCAGGAATGGTCATGAAACCGGATGTGATTTATGATGCGTACCAATCCATACAAGAGAAAGAAAATGCAAAAGTGATTTACTTATCTCCCAAAGGAAAAATGCTCCATCAAGAAATGGTGAAAAGGCTTAGCCAAGAAAATCATTTAATCTTGCTTTGCGGACATTATGAGGGAGTAGACCAACGAGTGCTAGACGAAATTGTAGACGAAGAAATTTCCATCGGAGATTATGTCTTAACTGGTGGGGAACTACCAGCTATGGTACTCATTGATAGTGTTAGTAGATATGTAGATGGAGTGCTCACGCAAGGCTCTACCTACGAAGAGTCTTTTTCACAAGGTTTACTCGAATATCCACAATATACAAGACCAGAAGTCTTTTTAGGAAAGACGGTGCCAGAAGTATTAAAATCCGGAAATCATGAAAATATTCGTAAATGGAGATTGGAACAATCTCTTACAATAACCAAACAAAAACGACCAGATTTATTAAAGGAAGGAGGATATCATTCATGGATATCATTAAATCAATCGAACACGAACAATTGAAGAATACGATACCAAACCTTAAAGTTGGCGATACTGTAAGAGTTCACCAAAGAATCAAAGAAGGTAATAGAGAAAGAATCCAAGTTTTTGAAGGTATCATTATTAAAAAACAAGGTGGAGGATTAAATGCTACATTTACTGTAAGAAGAGTAGCGTACGGAGTAGGAACGGAAAAAACATTCTTAATCCATTCTCCAATGGTAGAAAAAGTAGAAGTAGTAAGAGTAGGTAAAGCACGTCGTGCAAAACTATACTATCTAAGAGATAGAGTAGGTAAAGCTGCTAAGACAAAGGAAAATATTGGTGCAAGAATTGAAACAACTGAAATTTCTTTGAAAGAGGATTTAGCAGAAGAGCCAGTAGCAGAAGAAGTTGCGGAAGTTGTAGAAGAAGTGCCAGTACAAGAAGAAGCAGCTGCAACCGAAAAAGTAGAAGAAGTTGCAGAGGCTCCAGTAGAGGAAGTAAAAGAAGAAGAACCTGCTAAAGTTGAAGAAGAACCAGCTGAAAAAGCAGAAGAGAAAAAAGAAGATAAAGAATAATTTTACATCCGAAAAGAGAGAATGAAAGTTCTCTCTTTTTCTTGTGCAAAATAACAAAAAATGTATTTACAAATACAGTTCTTTAAGATACAATACAAATGAAAAAAACTCGAAAAAGGAAAAAATATGTATCAATATATTTCAAAAAAAGAAGAAGACACCATTTGCTTTGCGAGTAAACTTGCAAGTGTTCTTCAAAAAGGAGATTTAATTTGGCTATCTGGGGATTTAGGAACCGGAAAGACCAAATTCACACAAGGAATTTTAAGACATTTTGCGATGGAAGACCAAATATCTTCTCCTACCTTTACCATTGTCAATGAATACCAAAATGACCAAGCAGAAGTCTACCATTTTGATGTCTACCGTTTGGAAAATGAAGAAGAGTTTTGGGCAATTGGTGGCGAAGAATATTTTGAAAAAGGAATTTGCCTCATCGAATGGGGCGAACGAATTGCTGAAATTCTTCCCAAACCGTATCTAAAGATATCTTTGGATAAAGTAGAGGAAGACGTCAATGAGCGAAGAATTACCGTAGAGCTATTTGGCGAAATACGAAAAGAAATTTTAGATTTTTTGGAGGCAGAAAGTGAAAATATTAGCGATTGACACATCTTCTCAAGTTTGTAGTGTCAGTATTGTGGAAAACGAGCGAGTGCTGATTGAATTAAAAAATACAGACGAAAAAACACATTCACAAAAGTTAATGCCTCTTGTGGACGAAGCCTTTGCAAGAACTGGACTTTCCCTCGACCATATGGATTTGCTCGCATGTTGTGTAGGACCAGGCTCTTTTACAGGGATCCGTATTGGGATTGCAACTGTAAAAGCATTTGCGGATACTAAGAAAATACCAACGATTGGTGTTACCTCTTTAGAAGGCATGGCATATAACATATTAGCGGAAAACGTGTGTGTATTGCTCGATGCTAAACATGAAAATGTGTATCTGGGATTGTATCAATTACAACCAGATGACAGCTATGGATGCGTCTTAGAAAAAGCAGTTACCATAGAGGAAGCCATAACAGAATTAAAGCAAAGAAAAATGGAACCAGTTACTCTTCTAGGAGATGGCGTAACAACCTATTTAGACAAAATTGTGCAAAATTTTGAAAGTTGTAGAATGGTAGCAGACGAATTAAATGAGGCTTCTAGTGTAAGTATTGCAAAATCTGCATATACTAGATATAAAAAAGGACAGAATACAGGAACATCAAAAGATTTAATTCCAGTCTATTTGAAAAAATCCCAAGCAGAACGAGCATTAGAAGGAGAAAAATAGATGGAAATAAAAAGGATGACCGTAGCAGATAGCAAAAAAATTCAAGACTTTTGCGAATTTGACAATTTTTGGAACCAATATATTTTTCAGCAAGATATCCAAAGTCCCAATGCTTTGTATTATCAGGTGGTAGAGCAAGAAGAAATTGTCGGAATTCTGGGAGCAAGTAGAATTTTGGACATCATAGAAATCCGCAACATTGCTGTCAAAAAGAACAAACGAAGCCAAGGCATTGGAACAAAGTTATTACAGCATTTTGTACAGGAACTACAGCAAGATAAAACGATTGCTAGAATAGAATTGGAAGTCAGTGCAAAAAATACAGTCGCAAGGAAGTTATATCAAAAACAAGGATTTCAAACGGTTGGAACAAGACTGAATTATTATGCAAAAGGCGAAGATGCAATTCTAATGAATTTGGAAATGAAAAAGTAGGAGGAAACAAATGAAGAAAGAAAATGAGCTAAGTTACAAAGACTTAAAGGTGGTATGTAATCCAGATATTTTTAAGTTTGAAACAACGGATGAGTTAGAACCAATCACTGGTGGAATTGGACAAGACCGAGGAATTAAGGCTTTGGAATTTGGACTAAATGTTGATGTAAGAGGATATAATCTCTACTTAGAGGGACCAAGTGGCGTAGGAAAAACGATGTATACCAAAAACTACTTGGATATTATCTCCAAAAAGAAAAAGGTTCCAAGTGACTGGTGCTATATCTATAACTTTGAAAATCCAAATGAACCAGTAGCAGTATCCTTACCAGCAGGACAAGGAAAAGAATTCAAAGACTCGATGGACCGCTTTATTAACGATATTAAAGTGGACATTAAAAGTACCTTTAATAACGAAGAATATGAAAAAGAAAAAACGCTCATTAAACAAGAATATGAAGAAAAACGTTCGATTTTAATGGAAAAACTAAATCAAACAACTGCTACTTATGGATTCCAAGTAAAAACTGCGAAAAACGGAATTTATATGATGCCAATGATTGATGGGAAAGCCATTGAAGAAGAAGAGTTTGAAAAATTAGATGAAAATATAAAAAAAGAATTTGAAGAAAAATCTAGTTTAGTACAACAACATATCTTGGATGCTATCAGTGAAATCAAGGCAATTGAAATCGAGGCAGAAAAGAAAGTAGAAGAATGGCAATCGAATGTAGCACTTCTTACGGTTAATGCTCATATTAACTATATCAAGTCAAAGTATAAGAGAAACAAAAAAATCAACACATTTTTAGACAGCATCAAAAAAGATATTTTACGAAATATTCAACTATTTACGGTAGAGGAAAAAGATGAAAGTAAGCAACAAGCAAATTCGACGGGAAAACCAGAAACAGCCCTAAAGCCATGGCTTAACTACCGAGTCAACCTTTTTGTTGATAACAGCAATACGGAGGGTGCGCCAGTCATTATGGACTCAAACTATTCGTATCATAACATTTTTGGCAAGTTGGAATATGAGAACTATTATGGAACTTTGAAAACCGATTATACGATGTTAAAACCGGGCTTACTTCACAAAGCAAATGGTGGATACATTGTATTCCAAATCCATGATTTAATTGCAAATGGACTTTGCTACGAAACTTTGAAAAAGGCACTTCGTATGAAAGAAATCGGAATTGAAAATGCAGCGGACCCTCGCTCTTCCATGGTAATGGTTTCTTTGAAACCAGAGCCAATTCCATTGGACTTAAAGGTAATTTTAATTGGAGATGAAAACGTTTACCAAACATTACTTGCGATTGATAACGATTTCCGCAAATTATTCAAAATCAAAGTAGAATTTGAAGATGATGCACCACGCACCACAGAAAATATGACAAAACTTGCAAGATTTATTAAAGGCTATTGCGACCAAGAAGAATTACCACCACTGGACCGTTCTGCTGTTGCAAAAGTGATGGAATATGCGTCTAAGATTTCCAATGATAAAGACAAACTATCGACAAGATTTAATGCGTTAGCAGAAATTGTAGGAGAAGCAGCAACATGGGCAAAACTTTCTCGTTCCAAAATTGTAACAGAAGATTTTGTAGAAAAGGCATTGACACAAAGAATTGAACGCGTGAAAAAATATGATACTCGTTATCTTGATATGATAAAAGACAATACCCTTTTAATTGAAACAAAAGGAGAAAAAGTAGGACAAATCAATGGTCTTACTATTATGAGTATTGGAGATTATTCATTTGGAAAACCAGTGAAGATTACAGCCAATACGTATATGGGCAAGACAGGCGTTGTAAACATTGAAAGAGAAGTTGAACTTTCTGGTTCTTCTCACTCAAAGGGTATCTTAATTCTAACCGCGTATCTTGGTGAAATGTTTGCACAAGAGAATCCATTGTCCTTAACAGCAAGCATCTGTTTTGAGCAGTTATATAATGGCGTGGATGGAGATAGTGCATCTAGTACCGAACTTTATGCCATTTTATCTAGCCTAGCAGAAGTACCAATCAATCAAGGAATTGCTGTAACAGGCTCTGTCAACCAAAAAGGAGAAATCCAACCGATTGGTGGCGTAAATGATAAAATAGAGGGCTTTTTCCAAATTTGTAAGATGAGAGGACTCGACGGAAGCCATGGTGTTATGATACCAGTACAAAACATCAAGAATTTGAGTTTATCGGACGAAATTGTACAAGCAGTAAAAGAGAAGAAATTCCATATCTATTCAGTTTCTACGATTGAAGAAGGAATTGAAATCTTAACAGGCGTACCAGCTGGAAAGAAAGATAAAGATGGAAAATTCCCGGCAGGAACAGTAAACTACTTGGCATATGAGAAATTGAAAAAATATGCAAAAGCAAATAGTAAAGATTAGTGAGAAAATAGGCAATGAATGTTGCCTATTTTTATGCTCCAAAAGACAAAACAAAATTTCGCAAAATATCTTTGCATTTTATGGAAAATGCAGTAAGATTTTATTCGAGGACCAAGAAAGCGAGTTGAACTTGGAAAAATTAGAGAAAAACAAAAATTAAAGAAAGAGCAAATACAAGGTGAAAAAGAAGCTAATATAACACATTACAAAGTGGGAGCAAAAATAAGAAAAACGATACAAGAATTAGGAGGAACCATGCCAGAAGATATGCCAACTCCTGAAAAAAGTCTAAAGCAATTAGAGAAAGAGAAGCAAAACAAATTGAAAAAATAGAAATGTTATCCGAAATTGTAGGGAAGGACTTCTTACAATTCCTCTTGAAAAGAAGCGGAAAAGTATGGTAAAATAGGAACAAAGTTTGAAAAAAGAAGAAAGAGGAAGCAATGGAAGATCGAAAACAGTATATTCGTAATTTTAGCATTATTGCTCATATCGACCACGGAAAATCTACCTTGGCAGACCGATTGATTGAAAAGACAGGCGTTCTTTCGGCACGTGAAATGGAAAACCAAGTATTAGACAATATGGATATTGAAAAAGAAAGAGGCATTACCATCAAGTCCCAAGCCGTAAAAATGCTGTATCAAGCAAAAGATGGACATACCTATGAGTTGAATTTAATTGATACCCCAGGACACGTGGATTTCAATTATGAAGTATCTCGTAGTTTGGCGGCATGTGATGGAACAATATTGGTAGTGGATGCTTCCCAAGGTGTAGAAGCACAAACACTAGCTAATGTATATCTTGCCCTAGACAATAACTTGGAAATCTTGCCAGTAATTAACAAAGTAGATTTACCAAACGCAAGACCCGACGAAGTCAAAAATGAGATTGAAGATATTATTGGAATACCAGCACAAGATGCTCCATGCATTTCCGCTAAAACTGGATTGAACATTGACGAAGTATTAGAACGCATTGTAACAGACTTGCCAGCACCAATAGGAGAAGAGAACTCCCATTTGAAATGCTTAATCTTTGACTCCCTTTATGATAACTACAAAGGAGCAATTGCATATGTGCGTGTCAAAGACGGAACAGTCAAAGTGGGAGATGAAATCCAACTTATGGCAAGCGGAAAGTCATTTGTGGTAACAGAAGTTGGATATTTTGAACCAGGTTCCTACCAACCAGCAGATAAATTGCAAGCAGGAGAAGTAGGCTATATTGCAGCCAGTATTAAAAACTTATCCGATGTTCGTGTCGGAGATACGATTACCTTAAAAGAAAATCCAGCAACCGACCCACTACCAGGCTACAAAAAAGTCAATCCAATGGTATATTGTGGACTTTATCCAGTCGATGGTAGCGATTACGAAAATCTGAAAACGGCCTTAGAAAAACTAAAACTCAATGATGCAGCATTAGAATACGAGACAGAAACCTCAACAGCTTTAGGGTTTGGCTTTCGCTGTGGATTCTTAGGTTTACTTCATTTAGAAATTATTGAAGAGCGTCTAGACCGTGAATTTGACCTAAGTTTAATTACAACTTCTCCATCCGTTATTTATAAAGTACACAAAACAACAGGAGAAGTAGTGGAGTTATATAACCCAGCAGACTTGCCAACAGCAACTGAAGTTTCTTATATGGAAGAACCAATGGTAACCGCTGAAATTTTAACACCAAAAGAATATGTTGGAAACATCATGGAAATCTGTCAAAACCGTAGAGGAATTTACCTCGATATGAAATATTTAGACGCCAACCGAGTTACCTTGATTTATGAACTACCATTAAATGAAATTATCTACGACTTTTTTGATACCTTAAAATCCAAAACAAAGGGATATGCTTCTTTTGATTATGAATTCAAAGAATATGTCCGTTCTGAACTTGTGAAACTAGACATTCATGTCAATGGAGAAGGGGTGGATGCCCTATCTTTCATAGTCCATAAAGACAACAGTTATGAACGAGGCAGAAAAATGATTGAAAAACTAAAAGAAGTTATACCAAGGCAATTATTCAGTATTCCTCTTCAGGCCGTTGTTGGTGGAAAAATCATTGCAAGAGAAACAATTTCAGCAATGCGAAAAGACGTACTTGCAAAATGCTATGGAGGAGATATTACCAGAAAGAAAAAATTATTAGAAAAACAGAAAAAGGGAAAGAAAAAAATGCGACAAATTGGAAATGTAGACATTCCACAAGAAGCATTTTTAAGTGTATTGAAATTAGACGAAGAATAGAGGAAAGAAAATGAAGGAAGAAAAACGAGAATGGGAAGACCAAATTGAAGGCAGAAATGCTGTCCTTGAATTGCTAGAAACCGGAAAGGATATTAACAAAATATTGGTAGCAAAAGGAGAAAAACATGGCTCTATCTTAAAAATATTAGCACTAGCAAAAGAAAATAAAGTAATTACAGCAGAAGTAAAGCGAAGCAAATTAAATGAAATGGCACAAACTCCAAATCACCAAGGTGTAATTGCGATTGTGCCACCATATGCCTATTGCGAAGTAGAAGATATTTTGCGGAGAAGCAAAAGCAAAACAAGAAAAGCCATTTATCCTGATTTTAGATGGAATAGAAGATCCACATAATCTAGGCTCGATTATCCGCAGCGCCGAAACAGCAGGTGTCCATGGCATTATTATTTCCAAAAGAAGAGCAGCAAGTGTAAACAGCACAGTCAACAAAGTATCTGCAGGCGCTGTACAACACATGAAAATTGCTCGTGTTAATAACATCAATGATACCATTCAGGAATTGAAAGACAAAGGACTATGGATTTATGGAACGGATATGGAAGCACCAAAATACTATTATGAGGAAGATTGGAAAGGTCCAGTCGCGATTGTAATTGGAAGTGAAGGCTTTGGAATGAGCAGATTAGTCAAAGAAAATTGTGATTTCCTTGTGAAAATTCCAATGAAGGGAAAAATCAGCTCACTTAATGCGGCTGTATCAACCGGAATTGTAATTTATGAAGCAGTAAAACAAAGAATGGAAGGATAACGTTAGAATGAACAAAGGAAGAATTGTGCAAGTAACCGTTGGAATGATTGTACTAATTGGCTTGCTTTTGGCAAGCCTTTTTGTCATTGAAATCTCAAAATCCAACCAAAAAGAATTTTTGAAAGGACTCACTACTTTAGAAGAGCCATTTTTGCGATTGACAGGTACTACAGACGTTGAACGAAAAGCTCGTGACTATATCGTGCAAGGCAAAATGCAAGTGAAATTAGATGGATATCGAGGACAAGAATTAGAGGAAAAAATTGAACAGGGAACCAATATTATCGTAACAGGACAAACAAAAGGGCTAGAAAAGCAGAGCTTTCGAGAATATACATGGAAAAAAGAAGATATGGAAGTCATGAAAGTGAAACTGTTACGAGATGGACAAAAAATAGCATGGGGAGCAGATGAAATTGTAAATGCATATGTAGCTGTCGAAAATACAAATTTACATGAGCTGTTAGGAAATTTAGATAAGCCAGCACCATATGCGATTGATAAAATAGAAGAAAATAGTTTGTTAGATTTCTTCTTATTAGAAGAAATTGAAAAAGAGGCCTTACAGGAATATGGAACAGTTTTAGCAGAAAATACGAAAAAAGAAGATTACAAAAAGGTAAAACAAGTCTTTTCGATTGATGGGAAGCAAAGACAAGTAACAGGATACGGTTTAACACTAGACCCAAACAAGGTGAAGATACTTGCTCTTGCCATGTGCCAAACCTTACAGGAAGATAGTATTACGCTAAATTTACTTTCTAAACGAATGAAAACACTTGGCTTTCCAGAGGAAGAAACCAATATCAATGCAATTCATGAGCGATTGGAAGGAATAAAGCAAAGTTTGCAAAACGGAACAAAGCAAGTCCAAGGATTAACCATTGTCTATTATCCTTGGAAAAAACAATGCCTTCAACTGGAAGTGATTTATGGAGGCAATCAGTTTGTGTTTCAACAAGAACCGAAAACAGACCAAGTAGCGCTTTCATGGAAGACAAAAGAAAATATGGGAAAAGTAGCCAAAGCAGGAAATCAGACAATGCTTCAAATCAGTAATCAAAAAGAAACTTGGGAGATTGTGCAAGAAGCAGAGGAAAAAGAAACTGGACTCAATCGAAAGTTATCTGTTTTAGCAAAAGATGCAAATGGGACATTTCAGATGAAATACCAAGAAGAAAAAATATTTCAAGAGCAAGTTGATAGAATAGAGCGATTAACCAATGAAAACAGTGTAACCTTAAATCAATATCCAAAATCAGAATTAAGAATCTTGTTACAAGCAATTCAAACCCAATGGGATTTTGTATGTCGAATGAAAAGAGAACAATTATTGCAAATTCTCTAAGAAAAGAGTTATATTTTTCTTTCACAAATAGGTTCGCAAACAAGCATAGGAGTAAGACAAAAAGAATGGAAAAAGAAACCAAGAAAAAACTTTTGAAAAAAGTATTGACTTTTCTTTTTCAGGGTGGTAAGATTAAGAACAGTTCTCCGATTTCGGGGAAATATTTGTTGCCATAAATTTGATTTCGGAATTTTCAAAAAAAGTGTAAAAACTTGTTGACATTCCTATTAGAAGGTGGTACAATGAAAAATGTCGTAACAAATGGCAAAAAAAGTACATTGAAAAGTAAACAATAAACCTTTGAAAAAACCAAAAGCGGTAGT
>ERZ777306.4356-NODE-4356-length-13054-cov-4.999923_pt1 | contig 13054 bp, 15 predicted proteins | sample MGYA00374966_ERZ777306 | MGnify/ENA primary metagenome ERZ777306 (study PRJEB29329, sample SAMN06343882) | mouse gut metagenome | isolation source: Mouse cecum | place: Austria: Vienna | collected 2014-11-15 ...
AAAGGACAGGGCGAATTGCAAAGTATAAAGAGTAGACAAAGGACAGGGCGAATACTAACGGTCAGGCTAAGCTTTCGGGCATAAAGCGAGCTTGACGGGACGCGAGATCGTCGACGACATGTTCGGCGTGGCGAGGCGGCTCAAGTCGATAGACGACGGATACTTTGTGTTTTTGAACTACGCGACCGGAAAGTTTGAAGTGCACAACCGCAAAGAGCGCCCCAATACGCTTTGTCTCGTTCTGCCGTTCGATACGCTGGACGAGCGTACCGTGAACCGCGTGCTGTATACGCGCGCCGAACGCGTCGAAAAGCTTGTTGCGGATATGGAAAGAAACAATGCCATAGCCGAAAAGGCGCGCCTCGCCGCGGCGGTAGACAAAGCGGCGTGCGCGGTGCAACGGGATAGATAATATGCTGCGCCAAAGCATATTTGTCTGTCCGAAAGGGGGAGATAATGACGGTAAGAGAAATCGCAAGATCGTCGGCTTCGCTTTTGCAAGCCGACGACATAGAAGAACTTTTGGCTGCGGAGGACGTTAACGCGGAGGACGATGCGGACGTTAAAGCGCTTGTGCGCTGCGTCAATCTTGCAGTGTCGGAGCTTGCGGGAAACGGGTTTTTGCGCGATGCGTCGGCGACGGCGGAGGCGGCGGACGGCGTTATTCCGTTCGCCGTGCTTTCGCCCGCGCCGATCAAGATAACGGCGGTGCGCAAAAACGGCGTATGCGTAAACTTCGCCGTCGACGGTCGGGGTATAGCGGTATATGCCGACGGTACGTACGAAGTGCGATATACGCCCGCGCCGCCCGAGTACGGGCTGGACGACGAGACGGAATTGGCGGAGTTTTGCCCGAGCGATGCGGCGGCGTGCCTTGCGGCGCGCAACTACTGCCTCGTGACGGGACGTACCGACGACGCGTCGGTCTGGGATCAGATGTACGAACGGCATGCTGAGCTATTCAGATTGACCAGACGCGCGAGTCTTCCGACGCGCAAGTGGAAATAACGGGTTTGCAATTGCGTGCTTCGCGCAGCATACGACAGCTTGCCCGTCGGACGCGCGACTGCGCTTGCAAAACGTTTTGTGATAAGGAGGTCATATTCGTAAAATGGATATTCCCGTAAAGGCGAGATACAGAAAAAAGCCGCGGCGGTTTGGCGCGCCGGACGTGAAAAACGACGAGAGCATCCCCGATCTATCCACTGCCACGGAATGTTACAACTTCGACTGCTCGACCGGCGCATTGCGCGAAGGATTCGGCGTTGCGGCGTCAGAGACCGTGCCGTCGGAGGCGCGTCGGTATTGGTCGTTTAAGTATTATTCCGAGGAGGCGGGCGCGTACGTCGATCAGTATATTTACCAGATAGAGAACGGCAGGATCATGTACTACGACAGCTATACGCTGAAAAACAAGTATCTAACGCCGCTCATGCTCGGACCGGTTACCGCGATACAGTACAGGCTCAAGTCGGACGACGTTATATTTTTTGCGAGCAAGGAGCGCGGGCTTTTGGTGTGGAGCGGCTCGGTGGTGCGCGAATACAATGCCGCGCCGCACATCAAGTCGATGGCGTTGCACTACGAGCGTTTGTTCGTGACGAGCTACGACGACCCGACCAAACTGTTCTTTTCGGACGATCTCGATCCTACTAATTGGAACGTGTCGGAAAATGCCGCGGGGTTTATAGAACTGCTCGACGAGCGCGGCGCGCTGAATAAGGTTGTGTCGTTCGGCAATTATCTGTATGTTTTCCGCGAGCACGGGATTAGCCGATTGACGGCGTTTGCCGATCAGAGCGAATTTTCGGTGATCAATCTTTTCGTATCCGCGGGGCGGATATACGAGGACAGCATTGCCGTATGCGGCTCGTTTATCATATTCGCAGCGTCGGACGGATTGTACGCTTTCGACGGATATTCGTGCACGCGCATAATGAAATCGCTCGACCGACTGTTGAATACCGCCGTTTACAAATCGAGCGCATATTTCGACGGCAAGTATTATTTGTCGTTTTGCACCGAGTTCGGCGACGGTGCGCAGATCGGGTGCGAGGCTGGCGAACATTCCGCCAACGCACTGCTCGTGTACGACGTTGCGCACGGCGAGATCTCGGTATCGCGCGGGCTTGATATATCGTATCTCGGAGTTGCTTACTATCTCGGCGAGGATACGCTGTTCGCATGCGAGAGCGGGCGGGGCGGAGTGATGGCGCATAACGGAATGCGGTTCGACGAACCGCTGCGTAAGGTTTGGAAAAGCGCGCTCGCCGATTTCGGCACGCCGGACAAAACGAAAACTCTGCGCGAGCTGTATATCGACACGGACGTTCCGCTGACGCTTACGCTCGATAACGGCAAGCGCAAAAAGACGGTCAAGGTAAAGTCGGGCAACCGCAGAGTGCGTGCGAACATGACAGTCAAGCGCGTTCGGATCGAGATTGAAACGGACGCGCCGACGTGCCGTATACGCGTGCCGACCGTTATCTATTCTTAAAGGAGTTGCGGTATGGATAAAGTCGATTTCGCGCTGTGCGGGGTGGAAGACAATATCGAACGCATCAAGCGTTTGGAACGCGCCGTGTCGGAGCTGAGAAGCAAACGCGCCGTAACGGTCGCGAATGGCGTTGTCGATGGCGGGGTCACGTCGTTCGGGAACGTTTCGGGCGTTTTGGCGATAATCGCATTCGACGGCGAACGTTGCGACGTTTTTGCGGACGGTAACCGTATAGGCGGCGGCGATCCGCCGATCGTAGCGGAGCTTTCGCAAGGCGCGCTCACGCTCGGCGGCGTGCGCGAAAACGCGAAGGCGTTTATAATACGATAGGAACCAACGATTAAGTTCGTGCGGCGTCCTTGCTGTCGATTCCCGCGATACGTGCAGCAAATCGAAGCGCACGTACGCTTTAATCCAAGTACGAGCGCATCGATTTGCTTTCGTCTTACGAAAATCGTCGACGCAATTACGTTCGCGTCACTTAATCATCGGTTCCTAAATTATATGAAAGGGGTATAGAATGGAAGAGATCATAACGCTTGCCGTTGCCGAAGGGTTGTGGGCGGTGCTGTTTTGCGGATTGCTCGTATATCAGCTGCGCGATAACCGTCGGCGCGAGAGCAGGTATGCGCAGATAATAGACGCGCTCGCGGAACGGCTCGGCGCGGTGGAGCTTGTAAAATCGGACACGGACGAGATAAAGACCAAAGCCGACAGTATCAAGACAGATACCGAAAAAATAAAGTCGAACACGCAAAAGCTCGTCGGGCTTGAAAAAAGCCGCGCCGACGGCGCTGTATGCGCAAACGTATAACGGGAGAACAAATGCAATGGCAAATAACGATTACACGTCGCAGCGCGAACTGCTCGAGAAAGAAATAAAAGAGCTGGAATCGTTGCGAACGGAAATAACAAAACCCGAGCTGCCTACGGTCACGCTCGACGAAAAGGAATACACGCCGCCTACCGACGCGCAGCTCAAGAACGCGGCGGAATCGGAGCTTGCCGAGTACAAAACTCGGAACGAGCAGGCTATAGCCGCCAAAAACGCCGCCGATGCGGACGCGCTTGCGGCGCAGAGAAAAGCCGCGGAAAAGCAGTTGGGCGAGCAAATATCCGCGCTCGACGAAGCGTATAGATCCGCCGCGCAGCGCGTGGATAACGACGTGCTCAAGCGCGGGCTTGCGCGCTCGTCGATAGCGGTCAACAGCAAAGAGCGGCTCGAGGGCGAGTATCTCGGAAAAGCCGCGAACGTGCGCGCCGAGCTCGGCGGAAAGATAGCCGATCTCGACGGTCAGATCGCCGCTACTGGCGATAAGCTCAAAGCCGCGCTCAACGACTTTAACCTCACGTACGCGGCTAAGCTCAACGATAAGCTCGCGTCGCTCAAAGCCGAGCGCGAAAAAAAGATCGACGAGGTTCTCGAGTACAATAACAAGATCAAGGCGGAACAGGCGGCGCTCGACGCCGAACGCGAAAAGACCGAAAGCAAGCTGTATTCGGACGCAATAGAACAGCGTAAAAAAGCGAACTCGCTCGACTATCTTTCCGACGGCGAACGCGACGAAGTCTATAAGAGCGTCTTTAACAAGCTCGACGCGTTTTTAGGCTCGCTCTCGGCAAAGGAAGCCAAACACGAAATCCAAAGCTATTCCGTGTATCGCGACCACTTGAGCAATAAGTATTTCTATATGCTGTACGATAAGTACGGACGCTAAAAAAACAGCGGCTGCCGCCGCATTAAAGTTAGCGACGTGAGGAATCTCAACCTTAATGTTTGTCAAAAGGGGGGGTAAAAATGAAAATCAAAGAACGCATGAAAAACGTAGGGTTTTGGGTCAGTCTCGTAAGCGCGGTGTTTTTGATACTCGGCGCATTCGGCGTGGAAATAGGCGACGACGTGGCGAGCACGGTCATAAACGCGTTGTCGAGTTTGCTCGTGATCCTCGGCGTAGCGTCCGATCCTACGACGGGTACGGGCTATCTCGATCCGAAAAGACCGAGCGAGTCGGCATCCGAAACGGTAACGATTGCGAACGACGGCACGGCGAATCCCGATGCGGAAAATAAATCCAAATAAAAAACAGAGTCGGGCTTGTCTTTGGGATAAGCCCGATTTTGCATGTCGAATTTCGGGTTCGCCGCATCGCGCAAATATCGAATCAAATACTGTCCGGTTAAAGCCATCAAGAAATATCGAAAAAAGTCCTGTCGCGGTTGACAAACTATGAGATTTTGTGTATTATATGTTCAGTACGAAATCAAAGGAGAAATACGCGAACATGAAAAAACTTTTCAAGGAATTCAAGGACTTTATCACTCGCGGCAACGTGCTCGATCTCGCCGTAGGTATGATAATCGGCGCGGCGTTCACGGCAATCGTCACCGCGCTCGTAAACGGCATATTCAAGCCGCTCATAAACGCCATACCGATGGGCGAGATCGAGGGGCTTATAACCATGCTCGTAGCAAAGGACGTAAACGGCGAGCTTGTTAAAGACACGGGGCTTGCCATAGACCTAACGCAGTCGGTATACATAAATTGGGGCGATTTTATAATGGCTATAATCAATTTCCTGCTCACCGCCGTTATACTGTTTGCCATAATCAAGACAATAAACACCGTGCGCAAGGGCATGGAAGAAGGGCTTAAAACTCCAAACCTCACCAAAGAGGAAAAGGCGCAGCTCAAGGCGCAGGGCATGACGAGAAAGCAAATGAAAGAATACGCCGAAAAGCGCGATGCGGAAGCCGCATCCAAAAAAGCCGCGGAAGAAGCCGCAGCCAAGCCCGAAACGTCCGATCGGATTCTTAAAGATATTCGCGAGTTGCTTCGCGCTCAAAGCGGCGTTGCTGTTCCCGAAGCGTCTCAAACCGCGGAACCCGAAAATAACTGATTTATATCCGCCGATACGTAAAACCGCCGAGCATTTGCTCGGCGGTTTCGTATATGCGATATTTACTTTTTGAACAGCTTCGAGAACAGTCCGCCGTTTGTCTTTTTGATAGGCGTCGGCTTCGTGTTTTTTGCGTTCTTTGCGTTTTTTGCGGTTGCATCGTCCGCCTTGTTCGGCGCAGCTTTAGGATCGGTCTTTTGCGCGCTTGCGGCGGCCGTCGGTTTTTGCGCGGCGACTGCGGCGGGTGTAGTTTTTGCCGCAGTCGGCGCTTTGACTGCGGGCGCGGCTTTTGCCGTCGCTTTAGGCGCGGCGGCTTTTGCCGCGGGTTTATTCGATGCGGTGACCGACGCGGACGAAGGCTTTGCTATGCTTACCGATACGGTGCGCGAAACTATCGTTCTCGCAGGCGCGGGCTTTGCCGCGGGCTGCGGCGCGACTGCGGTCGCGGTTTTTCTCGGCGCGCGCGGATTGTACAATCCGTTGATCATGCTCTGTACGTCCTGATAGCGTTTTTTCTTATCTACGGCGAGACATTTCATGAGCGCGTTTTCCACGCCTTGTTCGATCGCTATGCCGAGTTCGGACGGGCGTTTGATAGCTTCCTTGCCCATCATCACGCGAATGGATTCGGGTGGGAGCATGCCCGTTATTGCGTAGTACAGCGTCACTCCGAGCGCGTATACGTCAGTCCACGGACCTTGCTCGCCGTGCGTGTCGTACTGCTCGGGCGGGGCGAAGCCTTGCTTGAGCACGATGGACAGCGATCTGCCGTCGGGGTTGGAGTATTTGGCTGCGCCGAAGTCGATCAGCTTGACTTCGTTGAATTTGGTTATTATTATGTTGTCGGGCGATATGTCGCGATGCACAAGCCCTATTTTATGGACTTGCGTGAGCGATTCCATAACGGGGCGCATGATCGTGAGCACTTCGTCCACGGATATTTTGCCGCCTTTGCGCTGCAGGTATTTTTTGAGCGAAACGCCGTCGAGAAACTCCATGACGATATACGCCGTGCCGTTAGCGGAAAAGAAGTCGCGCACGTTGACTACGCCGGCGAGGTTCTTTATTTTTGCGAGAGCGCGCGCTTCTTCCACGAAACGCTTAAGTCCGCGGTTGCTCGCGGCTTGGTTCTGTTTGGAATTGATTATCACCTGATTGCTCGCCGCGACGCGGGTAACGTATCCCGACGGGAAGTATTCTTTAACGGCTACTTTGATGCCGTTTTGGAGATCCCATGCGAGATATGTAATGCCGAAACCGCCCTCGCCGAGAGCTTTGCCTATCAGATAACGGTTTTGCGTGCCGAGCACGGTGCGCTGCGGTAGGTGATGTGGGGGGGAAGGCGAGTCGTCCGCCTTGCGGTGGCAGTTCATGCACACTCTGTTCCCGTCGAGATCGCCGAAGCAGTACAAACATATATTCTTATTTGTTCTGACTCTTGCCATTGAAACCGACCTCGTGTTATCCTTTTACCATTGCGACTATAGCCGAATAATTGTCGTTATACTTGGTTATGCGCGAGAGCAAGCGTTGCTCCATTTTCATAAGCGCTTCTTCGGGGAGATCGGACGAGCCGAGATCGGCTTCCATCTCTTCTTCGTATACGTATTCCCAAAAACCGTCGGTGCACAGTATAAACGCGTCGCCGGGACGGAGCGGGGAATTGTAAATGTCGCAATCGGGCGGTATGTAATAATCCGAGCCGAGCACGCGCGTCAGCTTGTTTTGGTCCTTATGCGAGCGTATATCGCGCAGCGGTATCTGCCCGCGTTCCACGGCTATCTGCGACATGGAATGGTCTTTGGTCTGATAATACAGCTTGTTGTTTTTGAAAAAGTATACGCGCGTATCGCCGATGTGCGTTATAACGGTGGAGCGGAAGTCGCTCACCACGCATGCTACGGTAGTGCACGACGAGCGGATCTGCGGGTTCTTTTCTTTTTCGTCCACTACGAGATTGTGCGCCGATTGCACATAGCTTTGGCAAAACTCGGGACGCACGGCGCGTTCCGCGTCGAGCGCTTTGGTGGCGTTGTACGCCTCGGTTATTTTAGTCGCGCACAGCCTGCTCGCCACTTCGCTGCCGAAGTACGAGCCGAGCCCGTCGCACACTACGAGGCACGCCCCGTCATTTGCGACCGACATGTCGAGAAAGTCCTGATTGTATTCGCGTCCGCCTTGCTTGCACAGTGAACTTGTTAATAGCTTCATTATATCGTCCTCGATGGTTCGATTTTTTGAGTTATACTGTCTTGTCGTATACAACGATACAATTATAGTATATAATATCGTTTGTCGATTGTCAACGGTTTTCCGTATTTTACATGCGCGTACGCAAAAACAATTGACTAAAACCGCGCATAATGCTATAATGATAGACATGTGTATAGGCATATTCGTTATGCCTCGGACACGGTGAGGTAATTGTTATGAGACGTATAGCGATAGTAATGGGTTCCGATTCGGACGCCGACAAGATCAAACCCGCAGTCGAGATATTCGACAAGTTCGGAGTCGGGTATTCCGTGCGCGTATTGTCCGCGCACCGCACTCCCGACGAGGCGGCGGAGTTTGCGAGATCGGCGCAAAAAGACGGATTCGGCGCAATAATAGCGGTTGCCGGCAAAGCGGCGCATCTCGGCGGGGTGCTCGCCGCGGCTACGACGCTGCCCGTTGTGGCTCTGCCCGTATCTACGTCGTTCCTCGACGGATTAGACAGCGTTCTGTCAATACTTCCCATGCCGAGCGGCGTGCCCGTAGCGGTAATGGGCGTAAACAGCGGCGCGAACGCCGCGCTGTTTTGCGTGAGAATGCTCGCCGCCGACGACAAAGCGCTTACGGACAAGTACCTCGCTTACGTGGCGGACATGCGCAAAAAAACTCTCGCCGCCGACGCCGCGATCCAAGCGGAATTTAACAAATAGCAAATCCTAAATTCATCTCTCGGGAGAAAACAATATGAACGTTAAAGTCGAACAAAAGGAACAACTGTACGAGGGCAAGGCGAAAAAGGTGTACGCCACGAGCGATCCCGACCTTCTCATCGTAGACTACAAAGACGACGCGACCGCGTTTAACGGGCTTAAAAAGGGCACTATCGTAGGCAAGGGCGTTATAAATAACAGAATGAGCAATTACCTCATGCAAATGCTCGAAAAGCAGGGGATCGAGACTCATTACGTGGAGGAACTTTCCGATCGCCGCACGCTCGTAAAGAACGTAAAGATCGTTCCGCTCGAGGTCATCATGCGCAATATAGTTGCGGGTTCGCTGTCCAAGCGCACGGGACTGCCGGAGGGCAGCGTGCCGAGCAAACCCGTATTGGAGATATACTATAAATCCGACGAACTCGGCGACCCTATGGTCAACGAGGATCACGCGCTCGCTTTCGGTTGGGCGACCGAAAAGGAACTCGAGACCATTTCCGCGACGGCGCGCAAGGTCAACGATATTCTCAAGGAATTTTTCGCGGGCGTCGGCGTCGATCTCGTCGACTTTAAGATAGAATTCGGCAGATACCGCGACAGAGTTATTCTCGCCGACGAAATAAGTCCCGATACGTGCAGGTTCTGGGACAGCAAAACGAAAGAAAAACTCGACAAGGACAGATTCCGTCGCGATATGGGCGGGGTAGAGGGCGCATACCACGAAATGATGCGTCGTATAGGCTTAAAGGAATAATATAGCTGTATTATATTTATGCGCGTCGTTCGGCGCGCATATTTAATGCGTAATGCGTAATTATAATTCGGAATCAAGAAATAAGAATGAAGAATTTCCGGCGGCTACGCTGCATTAAAGGCTTTCTTCTATTCGCGCTTTGTATTTGTTCGGAATTACAAAAGATATTTGCAATTGCTCGTTATGCTTTTTTGTCATTACGAGCGCAGCGAAGAATCTCAACATTATAAAGATAAGAGAACCCCGACAAACAAACAATTAAAAACGGAGAACTTATGGACGACAAAAAAATCACTTACGCCGATTCCGGCGTGGACGTAACGCGCGGCTATGCCGTGGTCGACAAGATAAAGGCGCATGCGGCGTCTACTTTCAATAAAAACGTGTTGCAGGGATTGGGCAGTTTCGGCGGATTCTATTCGCTCGACGGCGAGGACGGCAACTGTCTCGTAGCGGGCACGGACGGCGTTGGCACAAAGCTCAAGTACGCGTTTTTGTCGGGCAAGAACGCCACGGTCGGTATCGACTGCGTAGCTATGTGCGTCAACGACATAATTTGCCAAGGCGCAAAACCGCTGTTGTTTTTGGATTACATAGCGACGGGCAGGATCAATCCGTCGGCGATCGAGGACGTCGTATCGGGCGTTGCCGAAGGTTGCCGTCAGTCGGGTTGCGCGCTCGTCGGCGGCGAAACGGCGGAAATGCCGTCTATGTACGCTCCGGGCGAATACGATCTCGCCGGTTTTTCGGTGGGGATCGTGCGCCGCGACCGCATAATAAACGGCAGCCGCATAACCCCGGGCTGCGCGCTCGTCGGGCTTACGTCGAGCGGCTTGCATTCAAACGGCTTTTCGCTCGTGCGCAGACTGCTCGGCGAGGACGTGGACGCGCTCGAAGCGGATACGTCGCTCGGCAAGTCATTGCTCGACGTGATACTGACCCCTACTCATATATACGTAAAGAGCGCGCTCGCTCTTGCCGAAAAGTTCGATATTTTAGGACTTGCCAACATCACGGGCGGCGGATTTATCGAGAACATTCCGCGCATATTCCCGAGCGGCGTCGGTTGCAAAGTCGATATAAACGCGTATCCGAAGCAGGATATTTTCAATCTTCTCGCCGAAAGATCGCATCTTTCGGACGCGGAATTGTACAACACGTTTAATATGGGCATAGGTATGGTAGCTTGCGTCAAGCCCGAGATTGCCGATTCGTTCGTCAAAGCGGCAAACGCGCTCGGCGAGCATGCGTATATTATAGGCGAGACAATAGAAGGCGCCGGAGTTCGGCTGTAAAGTTGCATTCATCGCGCAGTCACAGGCTGATTAGCAACAATCCACATACAGCTATAATGTGAGCGAAAGATAAAAAGTCATGCAACATTCGGTTGCCGTTCGGTTCGTCGTCTCGGTCATGTGCGTTTATGTACGCTCCATTCGGCGGCTCGCCGACTGTTGCCCGTCTGACGCGCGACTGCAACTTCACGAAAAAACAGCGGAGGAATAACTATTGTGAAGAAAATAGCCGTAATGTTTTCGGGCGGCGGCACCGATTTTCAGGCGGTGATCGACGGACAAAATCGCGGCGCGTTCGACGGACGGATAGTCGTGTCGATCTCGAGCAACGACCAAGCGTACGGAATAGAGCGCGCAAAGGCGGCGGGTATTCCGTGTTACGTTTGTAAAAGATCGGACTACGGCGGCGATTGCGCCGCGCGCGATCGCGCCGTGCTCGACGTGCTTAAAAAGTACGATGTGGAATTGATAGTGCTTGCGGGGTATCTCGGAATACTTTCCGATTTCGTGCTCGACGCGTATCCGCGTGCGGTTATCAATATTCATCCGTCGTTGTTGCCGAAGTTCGGCGGCGACGGTATGTACGGTATAAACGTACACCGCGCGGTGATCGCCGCGGGCGAGAAAAAAAGCGGCGCGACCGTGCATTACGTTGTGCACGACATCGATGCGGGCGAGATAATCATGCAACGCGCGCTCGACGTTCTCGAGGACGACACGCCCGAAACTCTGCAACAGCGCATACTGAACGAGATAGAGCACCCTCTGCTCGTCGAGGCGATAGACAAAGTGATACGCGGTTCGTAATAAACCGAAACGCATATCGAACTGATACAACACAAGTAAAATATTTTCAACGGAGAATAAACAAACATGAAAAAACGTGCACTTGTAAGCGTAAGCGACAAAACGGGAGCGGTCGAGTTTTGCAAACAGCTCGAATCGCTCGGTTACGAGATAGTATCGACGGGCGGCACGCTCAAAACGCTGTTGGACAACGGCGTTAAAGCGATCTCGATCACCGACGTTACGGGATTTCGCGAATGTCTCGACGGCAGAGTCAAGACGTTGCATCCCGCGGTACACGCAGGGCTTTTGGCGCGGCGCGATCTGCCCGAGCACATGAGCCAACTCGACGAGATGGGCTACAACACTATAGATCTTGTGGCGGTCAATCTTTATCCGTTCAAAGCGACCATACAAAAAGCGGGCGTAACGCTCGAAGAGGCGATAGAGAATATCGACATAGGCGGACCGACGATGCTGCGCAGCGCGGCGAAGAATTACGGCGGCGTGCTCGTCGTTTGCGAACCGTCCGACTACGGCGAAGTCATTGAGCGCATAAAGAACGGCACTGCGGACGAAAAATTCCGCTTGACGCTCTCATACAAAGTGTATCGGCACACGGCGGCGTACGATTCGCTCATTTCGGGGTACCTCCAGCAAAAGCTCGGCATTGAATTCCCCGAGCATATAACTTTTGCTTACGATAAGGCGCAAGATCTGCGTTACGGCGAGAACCCGCAGCAGAGCGCGGTGTTCTACCGCGAGGCGTTGCCGCGCAAGGGCGCGTTGACGTCGGCTACGCAGCTTTGGGGCAAGGAGCTTTCGTATAACAATATCAACGACGCCAACGGCGCGCTCGAACTGCTCAAAGAGTTCGCGGATACGCCTGCCGTGGTTGCGTGCAAGCATGCCAATCCTTGCGGCGTGGGCGTCGGAAAAACCGTTTACGACGCGTACATGCGCGCGTACGAATCCGATCCCGTGTCGGTGTTCGGCGGCATACTCGCTATAAACGGAGTAGTGGACGAAGCGACCGCGACCGAGATAAACAAAATATTCATCGAGATAGTTATGGCGTCGGGCTATACCGACGGCGCGCTCGAAATACTCGAGAGCAAAAAGAACATACGGCTTTTGCGTATCGACGATATAGCCGCGCGCCGCGCGCCCGATGCGTACGACATGAAAAAGGTTTACGGCGGACTGTTGGTGCAGCAATACGACGAGACCTTGATAGCCGACGAGGATATGAAAGTATTTTCGCGCAAAGCCGAAGTCAAAGTGACCGAAGCAAACGGCAAGACCAAAAAGACTTACGGCACGGGCGTCGTTACCAAGCGCAAGCCGACTAAGGACGAGATAGCCGCAATGATGTTTGCGTGGCGCGTCGTCAAGCACACCAAGTCGAACGCTATCGCGCTCGGCACGGCTGACGCGACGGTAGGTATCGGCATGGGGCAGACCAACCGCATATGGGCGACCGAACAGGCTATAGCGCACGCGGGCGAGCGTGCCAAAGGCGCGGCGCTCGCGTCCGACGCGTTCTTCCCGTTCGACGACTGCGTGCACGCCGCGGCAAAAGCGGGCATCACCGCGATAATCCAGCCCGGCGGTTCGGTGCGCGACGAGGACTCGATCAAGGCATGCGACGACGCGGGCATAGCGATGGTTTTCGTCGGCGACCGTCACTTCAAGCACTGATTTATAAACGCCCAGCGATACTTGTCCGCAGTATTATTTATGTTTTCGGCTATAAGCGCGCGGCGGTATCTCGCTCGAAACAACGGAGAACAAAAAGAGAATCGTATGAAAATGATCAAGCAGCAAATAGGGCATACGCCCCAGCATAAGCGCGGAACCGTCGGCGACGACGTGCTCGTAGTAGGCGGCGGCGGCAG
>ERZ777306.4360-NODE-4360-length-13042-cov-3.866405_pt1 | contig 13042 bp, 10 predicted proteins | sample MGYA00374966_ERZ777306 | MGnify/ENA primary metagenome ERZ777306 (study PRJEB29329, sample SAMN06343882) | mouse gut metagenome | isolation source: Mouse cecum | place: Austria: Vienna | collected 2014-11-15 ...
TGCAAGCTTTTCTTATCCTTGGTCAGGGATTAAGTTTGGCTGCTTTACTAACAGGTTTATGGCAAGGACATTCGCTCCTAAGTCAAATATATAGCTTAAGTGGATTTGTTGTTTGCTACCTTTTGCGCCATGGGCTAACCGAAATCGGTAATAATTGGCTTGATAAGTATTCAGTTGGTGCTGCTCAAAATTTTCGTCAGCAATTATTAAAAAAAGTCTTTGCACTTGGACCAGTAATTGTTCAGCGAGAGGGAACCGGTAATATGGTTACTTTGGCTCTTGATGGTATTAAAGAAGTTGAAAATTATATTCGACTTATTTATAGCAAGATAATCAGCATGATGATTGTTCCAGTCATTATTTTGGTTGTCTGTTTCTGGTTTGATTGGATTTCTGGCATTGTTATGTTGTTAGTTTATCCTTTGATTGTTTTATTTATGATTATTTTAGGCTATGCAGCGAAGGCTAAGGCGGATCGACAGTTTGCAGCTTTTCAAATATTGTCTAATCACTTTATTGATTCTTTACGGGGAATTGACACATTGAAGTACTTTGGCCTTAGTAAGAAGTATTCGCAAAGTATTTATCGGTCAAGTGAGCGTTTTCGAAAATCAACAATGAGCGTGATTAAAGTAGCGATGTTATCAACGTTTGCTCTTGATTTTTTTACCACATTAGCTATTGCAATCTTAGCGGTCTTTCTTGGCTTACGGTTAATCAACGGTCACTTATTGCTATTCCCGGCATTAGCAATTCTGATCTTGGCACCTGAGTATTTTTTGCCGATTAGGAACTTTGCAAGTGATTATCATGCAACGTTGAATGGTAAAAATTCATTTCATGCTGTTCGGCGAATTCTTGAGATGCCATTACCAAAGAGGCCGACTGTTGAATTACACCAGTGGACAGGAGTAGATGAGTTAAGTCTTGAGAATGTTGAGTTTATGTATCCTCAAAATGGCAGTGAATTAACAAACCTTGATTTAACAGTTAAGGGAAATCAAAAAATTGGCATTATTGGGATGAGTGGAGCCGGAAAGACAACTTTAATTAATCTTTTGAGTGGCTTTTTGGCGCCAACAAGTGGTCAAATTACCATTCAAGGAAAAAAAGTAACGACTTTGGATATCTATGACTGGCAAAAACAGATTCTCTACATTCCACAGACTCCTTATATTTTTGCAGATACGTTAAAAAATAATATTGCCTTTTATACTCCAAATGTCAGTGAAGATAAAATAAAAGAAGCAATTCATGTTGTCGGCTTAGATAATCTTGTTGCTGAATTACCTCAAGGCTTAGAGACAATGATTGGCAGCGGCCACCGAGCATTAAGTGGTGGTCAGGCACAGCGAATTGCTTTAGCTCGAGCATTCCTTGATCCAGAACGCCGGGTAATGATTCTTGATGAGCCGACCGCCCACCTCGATATTGAGACCGAACTAGAGTTGAAAAAAAGAATGCTTCCTTTAATGAAAAATAGGTTAGTCTTTTTTGCTACCCACCGTTTGCATTGGATGAAGCAGATGGACTACATTTTGGTATTGAAGAATGGCAAGCTAATTGAACAAGGAACGTATCAGCAGTTGCTTGATGAACATGGTTACTTTACAGAACTGATGGACCAAACACGCGGAAAGGAGATAACCCATGAATAAGATTCCTTTACTTAAAGCAATGAAACATGATCGGTGGGTGAAACCCTTCCTGAAGCGTTACAAGTGGACCTTGGTATTAGCAATTACCCTGGGGATTGTTACCTTTATTTGTGCTAGTGGATTGATGTTCACCGCGGGCTACTTAATCAGTAAGTCCGCAACGATGCCTTTTAATATTTTGTTAGTATATGTTCCCATCGTTCTTACACGTGCCTTTGGGATTTTTAGACCGGTGACTAATTATTTTGAACGATTGGTTAGTCATAATTGGGTTCTTAAAATGACTTCTGCATTTCGTAAAAAGCTTTATGATTCGTTAGAGCAGGATGCCGTTTTCTTTAATAGTAAGTATCGAATTGGAGACATTCTTGGGTTACTTTCAGAAGACGTTGCCCATATTCAAAATTTGTATTTACGAACGATTTTTCCGATGCTAGTTGCATTTGGGCTTTATGCCATTATCGTTATTGGAATGGGGATAATCTCTCCGCTTATGGGACTTTTAATGTTAGTTCTATTCGGCTTAATCATTATTGCTGTTCCCGTGTGGTCAGTGCTTGTTAATGGTGCGCGCCAGCAACTAGAAAAGCAATATACCAATACCCTGTATGCTGATCTTACTGATAATATCATGGGGATTACAGACTGGGTATTTGCGGGGCGAAGTGCAGATTACCTGCAGCACTATGATCAAAGCGAGAAAAACGTATTAGCATCTCAAAAAGCGATGAAACGTTTTGAACATTGGCGTGATTTTATCCTTCAGGTAATGATTTTATTAGTGGTTGTTAGTCTTATTATATGGGGAACAGCGCGTTTTGGCGGTCATTGGGGAGGCAGTGCAAATTGGATTGCGGCCTTTGTCCTTTGTGTCTTTCCCCTTGATGAAGTGTTGTCTAGCTTGCCAGCAGCCGCTCAAGAAACTAATGTATATACGGATTCATTAAAGCGATTGAATGAATTGCCGCAACCGCCAGCTCCTTCTAAGACTAATATTGAGATTGCTGCTCCTTATCATCTTAAAATTACGGATGTTTATTATCGCTATCCCAAAACGGAGAAGATGATCTTGCAGGGAATTAACCTTAATGTGAATCCAGGTGAAAAGCTTGCCATTCTTGGTCGTAGTGGGACTGGAAAGAGTACGTTAGCTAGTTTGATTCGGGGAGACCGGAAGCCTACTTTAGGCACTGTTACTCTTAATAATGTGCCAACGGATGAATTTGGTGATGAGATTTCGAATTATATTGGAATCGTTCACCAATCACCATATCTATTTCATACCACAATTTTAAATAATATTCGTTTAGGGAACGAGAATGCGACAGAGGATCAAGTATGGGATGTTCTTGAACGCGTTGGGTTGGCCGCTATGATTAGACGACTGCCAAAAGGACTTCATACGATGGTTGATGAGGCAGGGTTACGATTTTCTGGCGGAGAGCGTCACCGGTTGTCTCTTGCACGGATTTTGCTCAAGGATGCACCTATTCTCCTTTTAGACGAACCAACTGTCGGATTAGACCCGGTAACAGAAGAAAAGGTAATTGAGACATTTATGAAGCAGCTACAAGGAAAAACTTTGATTTGGATTACTCACCATTTACAAGGAATAGAAATGATGGATCAGGTTGTTTTTATTGAAAATGGTAAAATTATAATGCAAGGTAGCCCGGTAGAATTACAAAAAACAAACGAACATTACCGGACGTTAAAAATGGCAGATGAGGGTATCTAGATAGTTTAGAAATGTTATAATAAATAGAACTATTGATGAAGGGATGAATAGTAATGAAAGAAGTTGTTGTACTTGGAGCTGGTTACGCTGGCTTAAAGACGGTCGTATTATTACAAAAAAAGCTGAAAACTAATGTTCATATTACATTAGTTGATCGTAATAATTATCATTATGAAGCTACTGATTTACACGAAGCTGCTGCGGGAACGCAAAGTGCTTCAAGGATCACTTATCCAATTAGTGATGTTATTAATCCACAAATTACTACCTTTATTCAAGATGAAGTTGTAAAGATCGATCCTGATAAAAAGACGGTTAAGCTTGCTGGTCATGAAGAACTACTGCACTATGATTATTGTGTATTAGGGCTCGGTTTTGTTTCAGAAACTTTTGGAATCCCTGGTGCTGAAGAAAATGCATTACCAATGACTAATGTTAAAGAAGCTTTAGCAATTTATGACCATATCATTGCCAAAATGAAAGATTATCGTACCACTCACAATCCTGATGATCTTCAAATTGTTATTTGCGGTGGTGGATTTACTGGAATTGAATTGGCAGGGGCACTTGTTGACGCTCGAGCAAGTTATGCCAAAATCGCTGGAGTTTCACCAGATGAAATTAAAATTACGCTGATTGAAGCTTCAACAAGATTACTTCCAATGTTTAGTGAAAAACTTGCCGAATATGGGGTAAACCTTGTTAAGAGCCTTAATGTGCAACTACTTGATGGTTCGCGGATTAGCAAGATTGAACCTGGCAAGGTCATCTACAAGCATGGAGATGATGATGAAGAGTCCCTTAATGCTGGTACAATCATCTGGACAACCGGAGTAAGTGGTAATCCATTAATGGAAGAATGTGGCTTTGATGCTAAACGTGGCCGGGTAATCGTTACTGACCACTTAACAGATCCTAAGCACGATGATATTTACATTATTGGGGATGTTGCTGCTGTAATGCCACCGGATGGTAAACGCCCATATCCAACTACTGCACAAATTGCCCTAGCAATGGCTGATTACACGGCGGAAGACATTGTTAGCCGTATTAAGACTGGCAAGCACGAAGCTAAGTCATTTACTTACAAGTCATTAGGAACAGTTGCTTCCGTTGGTAATACACGGGCATTTGGTGAAGCAATGGGTCATGAATTACGTGGATATCCTGCTTCAGCAATGAAGAAAATTATTGCTGACCGTTCCTTGTTAGAAACAGGTGGTTTGAAAGAGCTATTTGCTAAAGGCCGCTTTGACTTATATCACTAGAAAATGAATGAGGCTGAGAAAAAACTTTTGTTTTTTCAACAGCCTCGTTTTTATACTTATAGGCTAAAAGACATGGCTATAATAAATAAAGGGTGAAATAAATGATTAAAACTTATGATGAAGCATTATCTTTTATTCATGGACGAACACAATTCAAGAAAATTCCAACACTCACACGGATGAAACAATTTTTGGCAGAATTAGGAAACCCGCAAGAAGGACTTAAATACATTCACGTTACAGGAACTAATGGCAAAGGATCAACTGTTGCAATGATGCGGTCTGCTTTATTAGAAAGTGGCCTCACCGTTGGAAGTTTTACATCGCCTTTTATTACGCGTTTTAATGAACGGATTGAGTACAATGGAATCCCAATTAGCGATGCTGACCTTTTAAGATTAGTTCAAAAAATTGCTCCAGTTGTCAAAAAACTTGATGATACATTGGAAACAGGCGGACCAACTGAATTTGAAATTGATACAGCATTAATGTTTTGCTACATGGCTGAAAAGAAGCCTGATGTTGTATTGCTTGAAGTAGGGATTGGGGGGCTATATGATTCTACCAATGTAATTACGCCAGTTGTTAGCGTGATTACGACAGTTGGCTGGGATCATATGAAGTATTTAGGTGATACTTTGGCTAAGATTGCGGCCCAAAAAGCGGGAATAATCAAAAAAGGCGTCCCAGTTGTTTTAGGTGACCTTCCAACTGAAGCGCGCGAAACTATTCTCGCAGATACAAAGGAGAAAAATTCCCCGGTTTTTGAATTAGAAAAAGACTTTACTGTTCACAAGCTTAATGGTCATCAGTTCCACGCAAAAATTCGGTATCAAGGAAAAAATCTGAAAAAAGTAGAAACAATTCTTGGCTTGCCGGGCGACTATCAGATAGAAAACGCAGCAGTTGCTTTGATGGCTGTTGAGCTTTTTATGGAGAAGCATGGACTGGCAATTGATCGCCGTGCTTTGATTGCGGGATTAGAAAATGCTGCTTGGCCGGGTCGATTAGAAGAAATAAATACTACTCCTCTGGTCTTACTAGATGGCGCTCATAATCTTCCTGGTGTCCAGGCCCTAGTTCATACTATTAAGAATGATTTTGCCGATCGGGAAGTTTACCTCTTGGTGGCGATTCTGGCTGATAAGCAATATGAATTAATGCTTGGTGAATTAGCAAGCTTGGGAAATATTCACTTAGTCGTTACTCACTTTGCTGGTCCCGGTCCTAAAAGGCCAAGTGCAGACTTAGCAAAAGCAGTTGCTGATATTCCAACTAAATATCCCATCCAGATTATTAACGACTGGCGATTAGGGATCGGGCAGGTGGCAAGTCAAATGAGTGCGGAGGATGTAATGATTATTACTGGTTCTCTTTATTTTGTTTCAGATGTTCGTAAATTCTTTTTAAATTAAAAAGTGTAAAAGCACAAATTTTCCGTATTTAAATATATAGAGTGTAAAAAGGAGAATTATTTATTTATGGAAAATGAAGTGATTAACGAATATACAAAATTAGTCTGGACGGCTATTCCTGATAAACTGGGAACAAAGAAGCAGGAATTATGTCAACGTTTCTTACGTAAGTGTCCTACTCCCCTAGCAATTAAACGGCTTTCACGTATTGAAAAAAATGAGATAAATGAATGGGCGCCAGAAATGCTTAACTTTTTTGCTGCCATTGAATTAGGGGAGATAGTAACTAAAAGTCACGAAGAAATTATCGGCCATGCTTATTCGAGCATCGAATTAGGTCGCAAGATGGTTGACCATTTTCAAAGCGAGGAGCAAGAAAGTGTTTGTATTGCTTGTACAGATATCCATAACGAGATAATTGATTGGAAAATTTTGTTTGTAGGCGGCGGATGCGAATGTATTCTTTATCCTGATAAGATTTTTCAATATGCGCTCCGGTGTTCAGCTCAAGGAATTATTATGATCCACAATCATCCGACGGGAGACATTCATCCTTCCAAGCAGGACGAATCTTTCACTCGCCGCTTAGAACGAGGATGTGAGATTATTGGGCTTCATTTAGTTGACTTTATGATTGTTGGTCGCGATACATACCATAGTTGGCGTGAAGATAGTCTCGTTAATGAGCTTAAAAAGTAAAGAAACTTTTAATTTGTTGCAATAATTACGCTTTCTTTGTTCTTATTAATGTATATTAATGTTCGTATGTACCGAGTGGCTATGGTATAATATGCACGATATTAATTTGATTTTAAGACGAAGGGAAGAAGCAGATTGCTAGGAATTGGAACAAAAAATCTTGGCATTGACCTTGGAACTGCTAATACAATTGTCTACCTTGAAGGTAAGGGTATTGTATTAAGAGAACCATCAGTTGTTGCGCGTAATTCTAAGACTAACGAAGTAATCGCTGTTGGCAGTGATGCCCGTGATATGATCGGACGGACGCCAGAAAGCATTGTGGCTATCCGACCAATGAAAGACGGTGTTATTGCTGATTACGACACAACAGTTGCAATGATGAAGTATTACATTGATAAAGCGTTAGGAAATAATGGTAAGCCATATGTTATGGTATGTGTTCCTAGTGGGATCACGGAAGTTGAAAAACGGGCAGTGATTGATGCTACTCGAGTTGCAGGTGCTCGTGATGCTTATGTTATTGAAGAACCATTTGCAGCAGCCATTGGAGCAGGTTTACCAGTTATGGATCCAACTGGTAGTATGGTTGTTGATATTGGTGGAGGTACTACTGATGTTGCTACCATTTCATTAGGTGGTATCGTCTCAAGTCGTTCAATTCGAATGGCTGGTGATAAGATGAATGATGCGATTGTTCAATATGTTCGCCAACATATGAATTTATTAATTGGTGAACGAACAGCTGAAAAGCTTAAGTGGGATATTGGATCTGCATCTGTTGAAGCTGCTGAAGAAATGGGAACAACACAAGTTCGCGGTCGTGATCTTGTAACTGGATTGCCAAAGACAATGCAAGTATCTGCAAAAGATGTTTCAACGGCCCTCCAAGATGTTGTTGATAGCATTATTACGGCCATTAAAGGAACACTTGAAGAAACTTCCCCAGAAATTGCTGCTGATGTTATTGATCACGGGATTGTATTAACTGGTGGAGGCGCATTATTAAAGCATTTACCAGATGTTATTGCAGATGCAACCAAAGTACCAGTATTCATTGCTAATGATCCCCTTGACTGTGTTGCTATTGGTACCGGCGAGTCATTAAAGAGTATTGATGTAATGAAGAAAAAGTAAAATGATTCTCCGACAATGACGTCAGCGATGAATCATCATTAGTACTAACTAATGATTGACGGGGCTGATTGCCAAGCAGGATTGTTTGGCAGGCCCCGTCTTAATTACCTTGTGTAAGCATTGGAGGGTCATAATGCAGAAATTTTTTTCCAATCGCCGATTAGTTATTGCTGTGATAATTCTAGTTATCTGTTTTGGACTAATGGCAGGTTCTGTTTCTTTACGGAATAGGCGAAATACACCACCGATAATCCAACAATTTGGAAATGATATTGTTGGCTTTGTTGATAGTGCAGTTGCTCTCCCTGTAAATTGGGCACAGACAAGTGTGAGTTCAATAAATGGGTTGATGAATACTTATTCTGAAAACCGTGAACTTAAACAGCAAGTAACTGAATTAGCACAAACTAAAGTCCGTGATCAGACCTTAGCTCATGAAAACAAACAATTAAAACAACAGTTAAAACTTAATAATTCAATGACCGACTATAATACAGTTACAGCGGCTGTGTTAATGCGCACACCTTCTTCATGGCAAAGACAACTCGTGATTAATAAGGGGCAATCTAGTGGTATTAAGAAGAATATGCCCGTTATGAGTGGTAGTGGGTTAATTGGTCGGATTACAGAAGTAAATAAAACTAATAGCAAAGTTGAATTATTGAGTGATACCAGTGAATCATCAAACCGTTTTGCAATTACCCTTAATGGTCAAAATGGGAAGGTGATTAATGGGATTATCACCGGATATAATGCAAGAAATAACGAGCTTGAAATGGGACAAGTAACTTCTAAAGCTAAAATAAAAAAAGGTACCCGAGTAGTAACCAGTGGAATGGGTGGTGTGACACCTAAGGGACTTTATGTTGGCCGCGTGTCACGTGTTGGTAAAGACGATTATGGTCTCGCCCAGAAAATCTATATTACTCCAGCAACGGACTTTAATGATATTAATATTGTTACAGTTGCTGAAGCGGCCTCACAGGAGTGATAAATTATGTATCGTTTATCACGCTTAAAATATATATTCCCAATTGGTTTATTTGTATGTCTATTTTTGGACGGCGCCTTAAGCCATGTGTGGGCACCATTATTTTTCAGTTATCCCTATTCAATGGTGAGTGAACTTGTCTTACTATGGTTAGTCTTATCGTATTTCTTTCAAGATGATATTGAGATTCCATTAATTCCATTTGCAATTGCTGCCGGTGCAGTTTACGATTTATACTTTTCGGGAATTTTAGGATTGTATATTTTCTTGTATCCATTAGTAGTCGAAATAACTAAAATTTTATCTCGTTATTTTAGTTCATCATTTCTTTCGATGATTATGATTTTCTTTGTTGATATTGTCATTTTTGAGACCTTTAATTATTGGGCATATTATTTAGTAAATATTACTAATGTTGGTTTTGGCGACTATCTTATTTATACGCTTGCTCCAACGTTAGCATTGAATTTAATTTATTTTGTTGTCCTCTTCTGGCCAATTCGCGCAATATATCGCTGGGCATTAGACGATGATCAAATTTAAAATTAGTGCTTGACACAATAGATATTCCAGTATAGGATATTTACAACATCATAAATGACAGTGAACAGACCAGTAGAGCTTTAAGCATTGCGAAGAGAGTCCTTAATGATGGGAAGGGATCAATGTTTCGGCTTGAATCACATCTGTGAGTTGGCCTTCTGAAAGCCATAGTAGGAAGACCCGGGGAAGCCCGTTACAGCGCGGAGTTTATTTTAATGAACTCACTAAGGCTATTATTCGTGAGAAAATAGCAAGATGAGGTGGAACCGCGGAAACGCCCTCGTAGCCAGTTTAGGCTCGAGGGTGTTTTTTGTTTCATTAAAATAGACTTATTAAGGCAAATATTGCGAAATGTTTGTAAACATGAGGTGGAACCACGATGTACTCGTCCTCTAGGAGGTATCTCCTAGAGGATTTTTTCTTTTCCTGTTATTTCTATTAGTCAATAATTTAAGGAGGCAATAGTAAATGTCAATGCAATATATAAGTGAAATTCTACCTTCATTATTCCAGGGGGCTGCTCTTACATTACAAATTTTCTTCTGGACATTAGTTGGATCTCTGCCATTAGGGATTTTAGTTAGCTTAGGACTTACTTCTAAAATCAAACCTCTGAAGTGGATATTAGAAATTTATGTTTGGTTAATGCGGGGAACGCCTTTGCTGCTTCAACTGATCTTTGTATTCTATGGATTACCAATTATTGGCATTGTTTTTGAACGTTACGATGCCGCCCTAGTTGCTTTTATTTTGAACTATGCAGCTTATTTTGCTGAAATTTTCCGTGGTGGTTTCCAATCTGTTGATCAAGGTCAGTTTGAAGCAGCTCGTGTTTTACGCTTAAGCTACTGGCAAACTCTTCGCAAGATCATCATTCCCCAGGTAATAAAAATCGTTATTCCATCAATTGGGAATGAAGTTATTAACTTAGTAAAAGATTCATCGTTAGTTTACGTAATTGGTCTCGGTGACCTACTTCGTGCAGGAAATGTAGCTACTTCACGGGATGTCACGCTTGTCCCATTGATGTTAGTTGGATTAATCTACTTGATCCTTGTAGGAATTTGTACATTAATTCTGCGGCAAGTTGAAAAATGTTATGCATACTTCAAGTAAAGGAGGGGATCTAAATGTTAGAAGTTCGAAATTTAAAAAAGAGTTTTGGCGATCGGCAAATTTTAGATGGGGTTAATTTAACAGTTAAAGATGGTGAAATTCTTTGTATTGTTGGTCCATCAGGTGCTGGGAAAACGACCTTACTTCGTTGCATTACTGGACTGGAAACGCCTGATAGTGGTGAGTTTTTCATTAACGGTCGTCGATTTGACCCTCAGGGAACAGATTCAGCTGACCGGGTAATCGGTGTGGTTTTTCAAGATTTTAAGCTTTTCCCAAATCTTTCGGTAATGGAAAATATCACGTTAGCGCCGATGATGGTATTGAAAAAGGATAAACAAGAAGCAATTGCTGATGCGCAAAAACTGCTTGAAGAATTAGGCCTTAATACAAAAAGAAAATTGTACCCCTACCAACTTTCGGGTGGACAAAAGCAACGGGTTGCCATTGCTCGTGCATTGGCAATGAAGCCTAAAATTTTGTGCTATGATGAACCAACATCAGCGCTTGATCCAAACCTCCGAAAAGATGTGGCTAATATTATTTTGGGATTAAAGAAGGACGGAATGACTCAATTAATTGTTACTCACGATTTAGAATTTGCGGAAGATATTGCTGATGATATTTTACGAGTACAACCACTTGATCAACGTCAGAATAAATAGTGAGAGGAGAAATACTGATGAAAAAAGCGAAAGCAATTTGGTTACTTATTTTGTTAGTAGTACCTGTTCTCCTTCTTAGTGGCTGTGAAAGTGTAACAAAGCGTGCTGATACGCAAGATACATGGAACCGGATCGAGCGACGGAAACGAGTGATTGTTGGCCTTGATGATAGCTTTGTTCCAATGGGTTTTCGCCAAAAGAATGGCAAGCTGGTTGGTTATGATGTCGATCTTGCCCGGGCTGTTTTTAAGCAGTATGGGATAAAGGTTGATTTTCAGCCAATTGATTGGTCAATGAAAGAGACGGAGCTAAAAAACGGTACGATTGACTTGTTATGGAATGGTTATTCTGTTAATCCTAGCCGTGCCAAAAAAGTTGCTTTTAGTCGTTACTATTTAGAGAATCGGCAGATATTAGTAACTAAAAAGAAGAGTAACATTAAAAATTTGAACGGAATGACTGGTAAAACACTCGGAGTGCAGAATGGTTCAACGGGAGTAACCGTTTTGGATGAGAAGCCAAAGTTGTTAAAAGATAAAATAAAGAACCATACACCAGTTCTTTATGATACATTTCCTAATGCATTCATTGACTTAAATGCAAATCGAATTCAAGGAATTTTAATGGATGAGGTTTATGCTAATTACTATATTAAGCACCAACCAAATAGTAATTCATACCGCACTTACATCAGCAAAGAGTTGCCAATGGAACATTTTGCAGTGGGAATGCGGAAAGGTGACAAGACCTTAAAGAAGAAAATTAATCAAGGTTTAGGTAATTTGCAAAAAAACGGTGAATTACGGAAGCTTAATGAAAAATGGTTTGGTCAAGATAGTAATTACTTGGGACCAGATAACACTAAATAAAAGAGCAGGGACTTGAAAATGGTTTCTGCCCTTTATTATTTCCTACAAACAAATTAATAAAAATATGATGAATTTACGTAATCGGTTTGTAATTTACTCATATTTAACGTATCATTATTCAGTATGATAATTCGAATGTAACTAGGTTGCAGCTAGTGGAATTCCTCTTGCTGCATTTTATATTGAAGGGAGAAAGAGAACGTGGATTTTAATCTTGCTCGTGGCGTGGACTTGCACATTATACCCACAAAACAATTTAAGATGAATCACGTCTTAATAGATTTTGCGACTCCGCAAACACCAACGAATGCTACTGCACGAAATTTATTGGCAAACCTATTAGAGACCAGCACGCATCGCTATCCAACACAGACGGCTTTGGCTCGTCAATTGGCATCTTTATATGGTGCCTATGTTAATTTATATGTTAACCGGCTGGGGACATTGCATACTGTCCGATTACGAGCGAGTTTTGTCAATAATCGCTTTGTTGATGAAGATTTATTTGAAAAGATTAGTGGCTTAATAAATGAGATCATTTTCCATCCGCTAATCGATGATGGGGAATTTGATGGTCCTACTTTTAGAATTCAATCTAATAATTTAAAAAGTGCGATAAAGTCGCTTTATGACGATAAACAATTTTTGGCTAATCAACGTCTTATGGACTTGTACTACCAAAATGATTCTGTAATGAAGGTACCTAGTTTCGGTCAAATTGCCGATCTTGAGAACCTAAATGCTAAAAGTTTAGTTTCAACGTATCATTCAATGATTAATGAAGATAAAATTGATATTTTTGTGTTAGGTGACATTGATCCGATGTGTGCTCAGCAAGTTGTTGCTAAGCTTCCTTTTAAAGATCGCGATATTGTTAACAAGTCACCTTTATATCATCAAGCATTGTATGATCAAGTTCAGAGAAAAACAGAATATCAACAAG
>ERZ777306.4364-NODE-4364-length-13024-cov-6.338654_pt1 | contig 13024 bp, 9 predicted proteins | sample MGYA00374966_ERZ777306 | MGnify/ENA primary metagenome ERZ777306 (study PRJEB29329, sample SAMN06343882) | mouse gut metagenome | isolation source: Mouse cecum | place: Austria: Vienna | collected 2014-11-15 ...
AAAAGAAAAAACTCGCTTTCACGGGGTAAAGGAATAAGCTCGTCAGGTCTCGGCAGCGCCCATTCATCGCCCCGCCGGCACAGCATATAATACGCGTCGTCAGAGGCGATTTCACCATTTTCAAAAGCAAACACTAAATCAGGGTGTTTTTGTTTCATAACCGATCCTTTTTTCGCATAAAATAAAAGTATCCTTTATTCATTTACGCCCGTCAAGAAAAACATCAAAAAAATATAATATTTTTATCATGTTATTTCAGTGTATTATAAAAATTACAACAATTTTTACCAAAAAGGTATTTGCCAAATATAAAATCATGCCTTATTTTTAATTATTGCAAAACAAAAGTCCAACCGGAGCGCTTCCATGAAATTCTTTTTCACAAAAATTTTCGGCACACGAAACGACAGATATATTAAATCCCTGCGTCCAGTCGTACAAAAAATCAATGCATTGGAACCGCAAATGCAGGAACTGGCGGACACGGAACTTGCCCCAACCCTTGCGTCCTACAAAGAAAGAGTGATGAACGGCGAAAGCCTGAACAAGATTTTACCGGAAGTTTTCGCTCTCGTCCGCGAAACAAGTTTGCGTATCCTCGGCATGCGCCATTATGATGTGCAGCTCATGGGCGGCATAACCCTGCACCAAGGAAAAATCGCCGAAATGAAAACCGGGGAAGGAAAAACCCTTATGGCGACCTTGCCCGTTGTTTTGAACACCCTTACGGGAAAAGGCGTGCACGTCGTAACTGTCAACGATTACCTCGCTAAGCGCGACAGCGAATGGATGGGAAAACTCTATCAAGCCTTAGGCTTGACTTGCGGCGTCATTGTGCACGGTCTTTCCGACGAAGAGCGTCAGGAAGCTTATAACTGCGATATCACTTACGGAACAAACAATGAATTCGGCTTCGACTATTTGCGTGACAACATGAAATTTTACGCAAAAGACATGGTGCAAAGAGGACATAATTTCGCCATAGTTGACGAAGTGGACTCCATTTTGATCGATGAAGCGAGGACCCCTCTCATCATTTCCGGAGCGGCTCAAGAATCCACGAATTTATACCTGCAAATGAATGAGCTGACAAAATATCTCAAACGCGACGAGCATTTCACTGTTGACGAAAAAACCCGTTCCGCGCTTTTGACGGAAGACGGTGTAAATAAGATTGAAGAAATTCTCAGGATAGACAACCTCTTCGACCCCTCAAGCATTTCCTTGCAGCACCATGTGCTGCAAGCCCTAAGAGCCAACCATTGCTATCAGCGCGATGTCGATTACATGGTCACAGCCGATAAGAAAGTCGTCATTATTGACGAATTCACGGGCCGCCCCATGGAAGGCAGACGCTTTGGCGACGGTTTGCACCAAGCCTTGGAAGCCAAGGAAAAAGTGAAAATCGAATCCGAAAACCAAACCCTCGCCAGCATTACCTACCAAAACTATTTCCGCATGTATGAAAAACTTGCGGGCATGACTGGCACAGCCCAGACGGAAGCAGTGGAATTTATGGAAATATACGGGCTTGAAACCATTACGGTTCCGACCAACAAACCCATGATCCGCAAAGATTACCCGGATATTATTTACCGGACCCAAAAAGAAAAATTTGCAGCCATCACCAATTCCATTAAAGAATTGCACCAAAAAGGGCAGCCTGTGCTTGTGGGCACAATTTCCATTGAAACTTCCGAGTATTTATCCGGCATTCTCAAAAAAATGGGCATTCCTCATAATGTCCTGAATGCGAAATATTTGGCGGAAGAAGCGCAAATCGTTGCGGAAGCGGGACAAAAAGGACGCGTGACCATTGCCACCAACATGGCGGGACGCGGCACGGATATCAAACTCGGCGAAGGAGTGGAAGACCTCGGCGGTCTGCATATTTTAGGTACGGAACGCCATGAAAGCCGCCGTATCGACAACCAGCTGCGCGGACGTTCCGGCCGCCAAGGCGACTCCGGCTCCTCCCGTTTTTATCTTTCTTTGGAAGACAACCTCATGCGTATTTTCGGTTCCGAACGCATTTCAACCCTTATGCAAAAACTCGGAATGAGCGAAGGGGAAGCCATTGAAAACAAATTTGTTTCAAAAGCTATTGAAAACGCACAGAAAAAAGTTGAGGCCCACAACTTTGAAATCCGCAAAACCCTTCTTGATTATGATAATGTCATGAACCAGCAGCGCACGGTTATTTACGATTTGCGCAAAGACATCATTTTGGAAGAAGACATTCAGCCTGTTGTGGAAGAATTTGCAGACGAAGTCTTTGCCGAAATTTTTTACAGCGAACACGACAAGAAAAACCAAACGGAAGAACACCGTGCGGAAATCGGGGCGAAACTTTTGGACGTCTGCAATATCGGACGAATGATTCCGGAATTTTTAACCGCTCAAAGCACCCCGATAACGCAGGAGGAATGCAAAAATGTGCTGCAAAGTATTTTAACAGAACTGCAGCTGGAAGCAGGACCGATATATCAAGATATTTTAAGATATTTCGTGCTGGAAGAACTCGACCGCGCATGGAAAGACCATTTAAAGAGCATGGATTATCTGCGTGAAGGTATCGGGCTGCGCGGTTACGGCCAACGCGACCCGAAACTGGAATACAAGCGTGAAGGGTTTGAACTTTTCCAAAACATGCTGTACCAAATCAAAGAAGGCGCATTGCGCGCCCTGACCCGTGTCCGCATTCAAAAGCAGGAAGAACAGAGTTTGGAGCAAGCGGAAAATACGGACGGCGGTCAAGAACAAAACCAAGAAAAAGAACCGGAACAAAGGACGGAACTTCGTCACAGGGAAGTGAAAACACAAGAAAATTCCGGGCAAAACACTACGTTGGAAGCCAAAAACAATCCCGTCCATGCCCAAGATAAAATAGGAAGAAACGACCCTTGTCCTTGCGGAAGCGGTAAAAAATATAAAAAATGCCATGGTGCGCATTTGGAACATTAAAATAAGGAACACGCCATGAATTTTGATTGTTTTAAAGCCTATGACGTACGGGGAAAAGTCCCAAGCTCCCTCAGCCCTGCGCTTGCTCTTGAAATCGGCTATGCCTATGTGCGGGAATTCAACATAAAAAACGTCGTCATCGGGCACGACGCCCGACTTTCTTCTCCGGACATCTATAAATCCCTTGCCACAGGACTGCAATATGCAGGGGCGAATGTCGTAGGTATCGGCATGTGCGGAACAGAAGAAATTTACCACGCAACAGCCTACATTCAAGAAAACGGTGTTCCTTTCGACGGCGGAATCATGGTTACGGGAAGCCATAATCCGCAAGATGAAAACGGCTTGAAATTTGTACGCGAAAACGCTATTCCGATCAGCTCCGACACCGGTTTGCTGGCAATCAAAGAACGCATCATCAACGGACAAAAAATCCCTTCTGACATTACAGGCAGTTTTATTGAACATTCCTACCGCCAAGCCTATATTGAAACCCTCCTTTCCCATACTGACGCAAACGGGCTTATGCCCTTTAAAATAGTCGCCAATGCAGGAAACGGCTGCGCGTATCTCGCCCTGAAAGAACTCATTCCGTATCTGCCCTTTGAATTTATTTTGGTTGACGAAGAACCTGACGGAACATTCCCCCACGGCGTTCCCAATCCTTTGCTTCCTGAAAACCGTGAAAGAACGGCGCAAATGGTTCGCAGGCACAAAGCCGATTTCGGCATCGCTTGGGACGGCGATTTTGACCGCTGTTTTTTCTATGATGCAAACGGACGTTTTATCGAGGGATATTACATTGTCGGCATGCTCGCAAGCGCCTTGCTGGAAACATTCCCCCATGAAAAGATTATCCACGACCCGCGCCTCACATGGAACACAATGGAACTTGTCGATAAGCACGGCGGTATCAACATAACAAGCAAATCAGGACACGCGTTCATCAAAGAAACCATGCGGAAAGAAAACGCCCTCTATGGCGGCGAAATGAGCGCCCACCATTATTTTAGGGACTTCGCCTACTGCGATTCCGGAATGCTGCCTTGGCTTTTGGTGGCAAAACTCCTTTCCGCCTCCAAACAAAGTCTCGCTTCTTTTGTGGACGCAAGAATACAAGCTTTTCCATGCAGCGGAGAAATCAATTCAAACGTTGAAAATATCGCCCTTACCTTGGAAAAAATTGAAAACGCCTATAAAAATTCCGCAAAAACAATAAACAAAATAGACGGTCTTTCCATGGAATTTGACGATTGGCGCTTCAATGTGCGGGGTTCCAACACGGAACCGGTGCTCCGCCTCAATGTCGAAAGCCGCGCCAACGAACCCCTCATGCAAGAAAAAACGGAAGAACTGCTCAGACTTATCAGAGAGTAACACGGTATGATAAAAAATTGCTCTTGCTATGAATTGCTTTATTTTATCCGGTAAACGGCATATCGACAGAAAAGACAATTTTCAAAAAGCGCAATAGGTTTAACGCTGCGGCTATGCAATCAAAAACTGTTCCCTCATATCGGCTCAAATTTCACTGTGTTCAGCTATAACAGAGATAATAATTCATTGACCGCAGCACTTCAAAACCCCATTCCGCCCACAAGGCGCTATGGCATTATTGCTTCATTTGACAGCAACATCATGACAAAAAACAAATTTCGTGAGTTTAATATTCAACTTCAAAAATTAAAATTGAAAATATCGCTGAAACGATTTATACTTCAGTCACATAAAACTATTGGAGGTTTCCCTTGCGTATTTTAGTTATCGGTTCTGGCGGGCGTGAGCATGCTCTTGCATGGAAGCTCAATCAAAGTCCCCTTGCAGAGGAAATTTTTGTCGCTCCCGGAAACGGAGGAACCCAAGAACATAATGTGCCTGTTTCTGATAAGGATATTGACGGGCTCGTCAAATTCGTACAGGAAAAAAAGATTGATTTTGTTGTTCCCGGACCGGAGCTTCCTCTTACGCTCGGCATAACCGACGCCATGGAAGCTATCGGCATTCCTTGTTTCGGTCCGAGCAAAGCCTGCGCAAAGCTTGAAGGAAGCAAAGCGTTTTCAAAAGAAGTGATGGTTGCGGCGGGTATTCCGACAGCCGCTTACGGAACATTCCAAGATATGGAAAAAGCGTTCGCTTTTATCGATAAACACGAAGCTCCGCTCGTCATTAAAGCTGACGGCTTGGCAGCGGGAAAAGGCGTGATTATCGCCCAAAGCGTCCAAGAAGCAAAAGACGCCGCAAAATCCATGCTTGGCGATAAGAAATTCGGCGACGCCGGCAATACCATTATCATTGAAGAATTTTTAGCAGGCGAAGAGCTTTCCTTGCTCTGTTTTTGTGACGGAGAAAACGCCCTCGCTCTGCCCTCCGCCCAAGACCATAAAGCCATCGGTGAAGGCGATGTGGGAGCGAATACCGGCGGAATGGGCGCATACAGTCCCGCTCCTCTCGCACAGGATGAAGAACTTGAGAAATTGGCAGATATCACGGTCCGCCCCCTGCTTAAGGAAATGGCTCAACGCGGCACGCCATTCAAAGGCATTTTGTATGCAGGGCTTATGATGACAGCAAAGGGAGTGAAAGTTCTTGAGTACAATGTCCGTTTCGGCGACCCTGAATGCCAGCCTTTGCTCATGCGGATGAAAAGCGATATCCTTCCCGTTATGCAGGCGTGCGTTGAAGGAAAATTAAAAGAAAAAAACATTGCATTGGAACTCTATCCCCAATCCGCCCTCGGTGTTGTTTTCGCTGCAAAAGGATACCCGGAAAGCTATCCGAAAGGTATGGAAATAACAGGTATTGCCGCTGCCGATGCGTTGAATGACGTAAAAGTTTTCCATGCGGGCACAAAGGCGGAGAACGGAAAAACCCTTTCCAACGGCGGAAGAATACTTTGCGTTGCCGCACTTGGCGAAAGTTTGCAAGAAGCAAAAAATAAAGCTTATGAAGCAATTGGCAAAATAAAAATGGAAAATTCCTATTATCGCCGTGACATCGGAGATAAAGGCATTAAACGTTTACAAAACAAATAATACGAAAAAAGGAACAGCCATGGTTCAAGTCGGTATTTTAATGGGTTCCGCTTCTGATGAAAACACGATCAGTCCTTGCGTTGAAGTATTGAAAAAACTCGGTATCAGTTACCGTTTTACGGTTTCCTCCGCACACCGCACACCGCTCCGCACGGAGAAAATCGTTGACGAACTGGAAAAACAAGGCTGTCAGGTTTTCATCTGCGCAGCCGGAATGGCTGCCCACCTTGCAGGAGCTGTTGCCGCCCGCACCATTAAGCCTGTTATCGGAATACCTTTGACAGGTTCTTCCCTGAACGGGCTTGATTCCCTTTTGGCAACAGTGCAAATGCCCGCGGGATTTCCGGTCGGAACAGTGGCGCTGGACAAGGCGGGAGCAAAAAATGCCGGCTATATGGCGGCGCAGATTATCGCTCTTCACGACCCCGAAGTTGCGGAAGCGCTTTTGAAAGAACGACAGTATTTCATTGATACCGTTGAAAAAACAGCCAAAGAGATTGAAGAAAAATATCGATAATGTTCAACAACCGCATATTCTCATAAAAGGACGTATCATGAAAATTTTAATGATAAATGGTAGTCCCCGCCGCACAGGCAACACCGCATTAGCCTTGCAAGCGCTTGAAAAAAAACTCCAAGCGGATCATGAAGTGGAATTACTGCAATCCTATTCCATGACGGTAACGCCTTGTCTTGCCTGTCTTGAATGTAAAAAAAATGATGGTTTTTGCGTTCAAAGGGATGATACCAATACTATGCTCCAAAAAATCAACGACGCTGAATGCATTGTTTTTGGCACTCCGGTATTTTGGATAGGAATGTCAGGGCAGCTGAAACTGTTCATTGACAAATTTGTTGCCCGTCAAAACATTTTTAAACAAAAACCGAAGAAGACAGTCAGCGTGGTTGTCGGAGGCAGCGGACCTAAAACACGCCAATACGAACTTATTGCAGAACAATTTTCTAGCATCAGCAATTTCTTATGTTGGAACCATATCTGCTCCGCGTCTTTTTCCGCTTTTGGAATAGGCGATATCATCAAATGTCCGGATTTTGAAACTAAAATACAAGAAATTGTCACCGCTATCAATCAATAAGCCTTTTCCTTGACATATCAAAAAAAGAGCCATGCAAAACATGGCTCTTTTTAACAACCTATTTTTTTTATAATTTTTGCAGGCTGTCGCGAAGCTGTAAAGCTTTTTTTCTTCCCACTTTCGGCAGCTTCATTAGCTCCTCAACACCGGCTTTTTTCATTTCTTCAATACTTTTAAAATGCTGCCACAAAAGCTTTGCCGTTTCTTGTCCCACATGGGGCAAATGCAAAAGCTGCGCGTCCAGTCCCTGCTTGTTGCGCGCCTGCCTATGCCTGCCTATGGCAAAATCATGGGTGGCGTCACGAATGGACTGCAAAAACAAGAGTTCGGAACTCCCTTCTTTAAAAGGCAAAGGATTTGTCCTGTCAGGCAGGAAAATCCTGTCCGCCAAATTGCCTGCCCTCCTGTCCGCATGCCCCTGTTCATCACGGGCTTTGGCAATGCCTGCAAGCACAAAAGGCAAACGCCCCTCTTCCAAATCAAAACTTTGGGAATCACGAACATGCACCGCACTGAAAAATTCCTGAAAACTCGCATGCACGCTGTTCACCTGTCCGCGTCCGCCGTCAATAAGCAATAAATGCGGCCACGGCGCGCCGTGTTCCGCTCTGCGTTTCGCCCATTGCGACAAAGCCAAATAATCGTCCCCGTTGGTATTTTCCATATTCCAAACGCGGTAATCGGCTTTATGCGGCTTTCCGTCCTGATAGACAACCAGCCCGACTTTTGTCGCTGTTCCGGAAGTATGGGAAACATCGACGCATTCGATTCTGCGGATAGGCTCCTGCACTTTAAAAAGAGCCGCCAAACGTTCGTCCATACCTAAATCGGAACGTTTATAAACAGTTTCCCGCGCATTGGTTTTGGCTATTTCCACAAGCTTTTCATCATCCTTGGTCCGTGCCGCCACAATCCGCACGTTCGCCCCTCGCCATTCGCTGAGCATTGCGGCAATGCTTTCCAAATCTTCCTCATGTTCCTGCAAAGCGTAATCAGCCCCTAACGCCCCGATAAGAGCCGGACTTTCCACGCTTTCTTCTTTTTCCGCCGTCAAAGCCCAAGGCAAAACGATGCGGGGCGGAATATCCTTATCCTGTGAATAAAACTGCGTTAAAAATCCGAGCAAAAGCTCGTTCGCATCTTCCATGACAAGCCCCGCCCAAAAAAAAGCCGCCTTATCAATCACTTGCCCGCCGCGTACAAAAAGCACGGCAAGAGCCAAGCCGTCCCCGCGCGAACAAAGCCCCATAACGTCCATATCCGTCCCGTTATGAAAAACAACCCCTTGCTTCTCGACGGTTTTCTCTATGGCAAATTTTTGGTCACGAAGTTTCGCAGCCTCTTCAAATTCCAAATTTTCCGACGCTTCTTCCATTTTTCGGGTGATCATTTCAAGAAGTTCACGTGATTTCCCTGATAAAAGCAATTCGACTTTCTGAATGATTTCAAAATACGTTTCTTGGCGCACCTCTCCGGAACAAGGAGCCAAACAAAGCCCGATATGATGATAAAGACAAGGACGCACCCTGTTTTTCATAGCCCTGTCGTTACAGCGGCGCAAAGGAAAAACAGAATGGAGGGCTTTCCACGTTTCCCGCGCAGCCTGCGAAGAAGTGAACGGTCCGAAATAATGCGCACCGTCCTTTTTCACCTTCCGCACCACCTCCAAACGCGGATAAGCGTTTTTTACCGCAATTCTGAATAAAATATACTGCTTGTCATCACGCAAAACAATATTGTAATGCGGTCTGTGCTTTTTTATAAGGCTCGCTTCCAAGAGCAATGCTTCTTTTTCCGTGCTCGTGGTTAAAAATTCAACGGAAACGGCATGGCTCATCATGGCTCTTGTTTTTGCGGTCAACTGCTCGTCGGGACGGAAATAAGAAAGAACACGTTTTTTTAAATTACGCGCTTTGCCAACATAAATGATTCTTCCGCCTTTATCCTTATACAGATAAACACCGGGGCTTGTCGGGATTGCATTCGGTCTTTCCATTTTCACCTCATGGTCTCATTGTGCCAAAAAACAGAAATTTTTCAAGCCGATAAAACCGGGCAAGCATATTTCAGCAAAAAATGCCTTTTTTAGTGAAAATAAGCGTAGATTCAAATTTTTTTATTGACTAGTCATGGACTTAATACTATTTACAAACAGTTTCAAAATTTTTTAACCTAAAACGAGGTGCGTTATGCCAGGTTATGTTTACTTTTTACTCGCTTGTGCAGCATTGTTGGTAGGGTATCTGGTTTACGGTAAAATCGTCGCCAAAATTTTCGGCGAGGACGATAACCGTGTAACTCCTGCGATTTCAATGGCTGACGGCGTTGACTATGTTCCGATGTCACCAATTAAGATTTGGCTTATCCAACTTTTGAACATTGCCGGAATTGGACCTATTTTCGGACCTATCCTCGGTGCATTGTACGGTCCGACTGCATTATTGTGGATTGTTATCGGCAGCATTTTCGCCGGTGCCACCCATGACTACTTCTCAGGCATGCTTTCCATCCGTTACAAAGGAACGAACGTTCCAAACATTGTCGGCTATAACTTAGGCAATGTGTTCAAACGTATCATGCAGTTATTCGCGGTCATCCTTCTTTTGCTTGTCGGCGTCGTATTCATGACTTCACCAGCCATGCTTCTTAAAAACCTCACAAGCATCGACATGAATGTTTGGCTTATCATCATTTTTGTATACTATCTTCTTGCAACCATTTTGCCTATCGATAAGATCATCGGCCGCTTATATCCCATTTTCGGCGCTGTTTTGCTTATCATGGCGATTGGCATGACTGTCATGCTTTTTGTGAAAGGCTATGATTTCTATCCTGCGGCGGAAATGACAAACCAATTCCCCGGAGACAATCCTCTTCCGATTTATCCGCTTATCTTCGTTACCATTGCCTGCGGCGCTCTTTCCGGCTTCCACGCAACCCAATCTCCGCTCATGTCCCGCTGCCTTACAAAAGAAAGCTACGGACGTCCTATTTTCTATGGCGCGATGATCGGCGAAGGCTTCATCGCTCTTATTTGGGCGACTGTCGGCATGACGTTCTATCAAAGCCCTGCCGAATTGCAAGCGGCTCTTGCCAGCGGCGGTCCCGCAAACGTTGTCAACCAATCAGCTCTTAGCCTCATGGGTTCAATCGGCGGTATTTTAGCTGTTCTTGGCGTTATTGTTCTTCCCATCACCTCCGGCGACACCGCTTTCCGTGCAGCCCGCCTCACCATTGCGGAAGTATTCAACTTCAACCAAACACCTTCCAAAAACCGTCTTTCCATCGCCATTCCGCTCTTCATTGTCGGCGCTATCCTTACACAAGTCGACTTCAACGTTATCTGGCGTTATTTCGGCTGGTCAAACCAAACCTTGGCATGTATCATGCTTTGGGCGGGTGCGGCTTACCTTTACCGCAAGGGTCGTTTCCACTGGATTGCAAGCATTCCTGCGACCTTTATGACTTCCGTCGTAGTCTGTTACATCTGCATGGACAAAAACTTAGGTTTCGGTATTGATTATACCATTTCCGTATACATCGGCATTGCGGGCGCCCTTATCGCCATCGGTTCTTTCCTTGCTTTTGCAAACAAGAATATCGAGGGTGCTCCGACAGACGACTAATCACAAAATAAAAAACAGACAAAAAAAGACCGGATCATATGCCGGTCTTTTTTTGTGCCTCATTCAGGAGTAACACCCTTTTCCCATGAGAATGCAATTTCTTTTCAAAGCAAAGCATCGTTGTTTTGAGCATATCGTTTCATACATGCGATCCAAAACCAAAAGGAATATGCACCTATCTCATCTTCAATATGTTCATTCCATAATTTCACGCCGCCCTTTCCGAGCATAAAACAGCCTATCGATACCTATGCAAAACGCTTTTTATGAACCATGGCAATAAAATCATAAACCGGAAGGTCTGCCAAATTCCCCCGGCGGCTTATAACGCATAAAGCCAAGGACAATAAGGCACAAAAAAAGGCACATAAGCTGTGCCTTTTTTTATCTTATTGAAAATAAAAACGTATTAATTTTCAACTGCGGCATGGACACGGGCTGTCACATCATCAAGAGGCGTCAATACCGCCGTGGCAGTCAATACGACGTCGGTTGAACTATTCAGCGCGGTTTCCGTGGAGTCTTGAAGAACACCGATGATAAAGCCTACGCCGACAACTTGGAAAGCAATATCGTTGCTGATGCCGAAAAGGCTGCAAGCCAAAGGAATAAGCATCAAGGAACCGCCTGCAATGCCTGACGCCCCGCAAGCGCACAAAGAAGCGACAACGCTCAATAACAATGCGTCTAATAGATTTACTTGGATACCGAGCGTGGTAGCGGCAGCCAAGGTAAGCACGGTAATGGTGATTGCGGCGCCCGCCATATTGATAGTAGCGCCTAGAGGAATGGAAATGGAGTAAGTAGATTCAGGCAAGCTCAGACGGCGGCACAAATCCATATTCACAGGAATGTTGGCGGCGGAAGAACGGGTGAAGAATGCCGTCACCCCGCTGTTTTTAATGCAGAACCAAATAAGGGGATATGGGTTTTGACGGAGTTTTGCGTATACGATAATCGGATTGACGATAAAAGCCACAAAGAACATTGAACCGAGAAGCACTGCCAAAACCCGCACGTAGCCGACAAGAACGTCAATGCCAAATTCACCGACAACAGTATATACAAGACCGAAAATACCGAAAGGAGCGCAGCGCACAATCATTCTTACGACATCGGAAACGGTATGTCCCAAATCAATAATGAATTTTTTGGTTGTATCGGAACAATGCTGGAAACCGAAACCAAAAGCGACAGCCCAAAAGATGAGGGAGATGTAGTTTGCTTGGGAAAGAGCCGTAATCGGGTTCGTAACAACCTGCACAACCAAGTTTTTCAAGACTTGGCTGACAGTCTGCACGGCTTCGCCGGCTTCGGCAGCTTGCAATTGCAACGTGGTCGGAAACATGAAACTTGCAATGACAGCGATAAGGGCTGCGGCAAAGGTGCTTACCAAATACAAAACAATCAAAGGTTTGATTTTTGTTTCAGTCCCTTTTTCATGGTTTGTCACGGAAGCACAGACAAGAGTGAAAACAAGGACCGGAGCAATAGCTTTCAGCGCCCCGACAAACAAATCGCCCAAAAGGGAAAAACTGCCCGCATAACTTGGAGCAACAACGCCCAAAAACACACCTAAAACCATACCGATACAAATAAGCAGGATTAAAGATGATTTCATGTACCAATTTAAAGCTGAACCAAAAAAGCCAGCGTTTTGTAAACTCATAATGACCTCTCTTACAAATGAAAGATTTACAGTTTGCACTGTATGCTTATTTTTTCTGTTTTGCAACAATTATTCATAAAACAAATACCGCCGGCAAAAATTATTGTTTCCGTTTTATGCCTATTATGTTGGGAAGCTTTACGGTTCCTTTTAAAAAAAGCATAATGTTTTCCTCATGTTGCCATAAAAAAACAGTCTTTTTCCTGTATGCCATGCTCGCCTCCGCACCGCCTTCCGCATACATGGCTCTTTTAATTCTTAACGGACCGTTTTTATGCAGTACAGTACGAAATTCTTGAACGGTCAGAGGTTTTGATGCATACATCAATAGGATTTCATTATCCTCGTCCTGAGCGACAGCGGCAATGGAATGCCGCCGCTGCGCTTTCCATTCGCTTTGATTGTCAGGCAAATCGACGAGTTTAAAATTCTGCACCACAACGCTGTATTTTTTCAGCGCATTTTCAAGGGTCCTTTCTTTTTCCGTTTGCGAAAAGTAAGTGTCCAAATCCGGGTCATTATCGTAAATGATAGAACAGGAAGGAATTTTTCCCTGATATTTTTCATAAGGGCAAGAAACGAAAAACGCTCCCAGACTTTTTCCGATATGATTATTGTTATAAACGTCATTTTTCC
>ERZ777306.4370-NODE-4370-length-13007-cov-51.881485_pt1 | contig 13007 bp, 5 predicted proteins | sample MGYA00374966_ERZ777306 | MGnify/ENA primary metagenome ERZ777306 (study PRJEB29329, sample SAMN06343882) | mouse gut metagenome | isolation source: Mouse cecum | place: Austria: Vienna | collected 2014-11-15 ...
GAATGAAAAAAAGTCAGCTTAAGACTTGAATCTTAAGTTGACTCCATTGGGATGTATTATCAATACACCCTAACGCTATTAAATGCTTAACTTAATGACATTGAAAAGCAACTCCTCTTATTTCAGCAATGCTTGTTTAGCTAATGCTAAAGCACCACATACACCAGCATTATCCCCTAAAGCAGGAGAAACTATATAATCATTAATTTTATCTGTTAAAATCTCATCTTTTTGAACATACCCATTTAAAAATTCTCTTAGATATTTATAAATTAATGGAAACATTTGCTTTTGCTTTGAAACTCCACCACCTAAAATAATTTTTTTAGGAGATATAATTAAAATATAATTCACTAAAGCTTGACCTATATAATAAGCCTCTAAATCCCAAGCAGGATGATCTTCAGGTAATTCAAATCCTTTTTTACCCCATCGAGCTTCAATTGCTGGACCAGCTGCCAAACCTTCAAAACATGTTCCATGAAATGGGCATTTACCTGCATACATATCATCTTCACGTACAACCATTTTGATATGTCCCATTTCTGGATGTAACAGTCCATGAACAAGTTTTCCTTCAACAATAGCTCCACAACCTATCCCCGTACCAATCGTCATGTACAAAGCGCTATCTAGTCCTTTTGCAGCCCCAAAATATGCTTCACCAAGTGCAGCACCATTAACATCAGTATCAAAGCCCATAGGAATATTATATCTCTCCTTTAAAGCTCCCATAATATTAAAATTTTGCCAACCTATTTTAGGAGTTGATGTAATATAACCATATGTTGAACTATTTAAATCTGGATCTATCGGTCCAAAACACCCTACTCCCAAAGCTTCAATATTTTTATCATCAAAAAATTTAAAAATATTAGCCATTGTCTTTTCTGGAGTTTCAGTTGGAAAAGAATCTCTTTCAATCACATTACCAAATTCATCTCCAATACAAACTACAAATTTAGTTCCACCAGCTTCAATTGCACCTAATTTCATCTATTCTTCCTCCTTGATGTAGTTCTATTATATCTTAAATAAACTTACAAACGAATATGTATTTATAACAAACAATTTTATTGCTTATCTCTATATAGACTTTTATTGATAGTTATTAACATGTAATAATTTATTAGCATTATCAATTCTTTCTTTAGATGGAGCACTAACACCCTCTAATTTATATGGAATACCTAATTCTTCCCACTTAAACGTACCTAAAGTATGATATGGTAATACTTCTACCTTCTTTACATTATTTAAAGTATTAATAAATTTATCTAACTCGATTAAATATTCATCCTTATCACTAATACCAGGTACTAGCACATGACGAATCCAAACCGGCTTATTAATTTGCGAAAGATATTTTGCCATATCAAGTATGTTTTTATTTGATTTACCCGTTAATTCACAATGTTCTTCATCATTCATATGCTTAATATCTACTAATAATAAATCAGTATACTTCATTAATTCATTAAATTTACTAAAAAAAGTTTCTTCCCTTGTAAAATTAGCACCACTAGTATCAATACAAGTATTGACTCCTTCTTTTTTTGCTAATCTAAACAATTCAGTTACAAAATCTATCTGTAATAAAGGTTCACCACCACTAATCGTAATTCCCCCATTATCACTCCAATAACTTTTATATTTTAGAGCTTTATCCAAAGCTTCTTGAGGAGTCATTTCCATTGTTGGCTTTGCATTCGCCCATGTATCTGGATTATGACAAAATTTACAACGTAATGGACATCCATGAAGAAAGTAAATATAACGAATTCCTGGTCCATCTACTGAACCAAAACTCTCAATTGAATGCACTGCTCCAATAATATTATTATCCATATTATTCTCCATTTCACTTATTAATAATTATTTTATCCAATATATTATTTATTAAAACAGCCTCTTGTTAAAAGAGGCTGTTAGACTAGTTTTTAAAACTATATTACATTGCTTTATGACAAGTTCTTGAGATAACATCCATTTGTTGTTCACGAGTTAAATCAATAAACTTAACTGCATAACCAGATACACGAATTGTAAAGTTTGCATATTCTTCTTTTTCTGGATGTTCCATAGCATCAATTAATTTTTCAGTTCCAAATACATTTACATTTAAATGATGAGCTCCTTGATCAAAATATCCATCTAAAACTCTAGCTAGAGTATTTTTACGTTCATCATCATCATGACCTAAAGTATCAGGACTAATTGTTTGAGTATTAGAAATACCATCTAATGCCCATTCGTATGGTAATTTAGCAACAGAATTTAATGAAGCTAATAAACCAGATTGTTCAGCACCATAAGCTGGGTTAGCACCTGGTGATAATGGTTCACCAGCTTTACGTCCATCAGGTAATGAACCAGTAGCTTTACCATAAACAACGTTAGAAGTAATTGTTAAGATTGAAGTAGTTGGTTCTGAATCACGATAAGTGTGATGTTTTTTAATTTTTTCTAAGAAAGTTTGTAATAACCATACTGCAATATCATCTGCACGGTCATCATCATTACCATATTTAGGGAAATCACCTTCAGTTTCATAATCTACAACAATACCATTTTCATCACGAATTGTTTTAACTTTAGCATATTTAATAGCACTTAATGAATCTACTACATGAGAGAATCCAGCAATACCAGTAGCAAATGTACGTCTTACATCAGTATCGATTAAAGCCATTTCAGCTGCTTCATAATAGTATTTATCATGCATATATTGGATTAAGTTAAGTGTATTTACATAAATATCTGCTAACCAATCCATCATTTGATCATAACTTTTCATAACTTCATCATAATCTAAATATTCAGAAGTTATTGGACGATATTCTGGAGCTACTTGAACCTTAGTTTTTTCATCAATACCACCATTAATAGCATATAATAAACATTTAGCTAAGTTAGCACGTGCCCCAAAGAATTGCATTTCTTTACCAGTCTGTGTAGCAGAAACACAACAGCAGATTGAATAATCATCACCCCATACTGGACGCATTACACAATCATTTTCATATTGTACAGAACTTGTATCAATTGAAATCTTAGAAGTATATTTCTTAAAGTTTTCTGGTAATCTAGAAGAATATAATACTGTTAAGTTTGGTTCTGGAGAAGGTCCCATATTTTCTAATGTGTGTAAGAAACGGTAATCATTTTTTGTTACCATTGGACGTCCATCAGATCCAATACCAGCTACTTCTAATGTAGCCCAAACTGGGTCACCAGAGAATAATTGATTGTATGAAGGAATACGAGCAAATTTAACCATTCTACATTTCATAACAAAATGATCAATTAATTCTTGAGCTTCTTCTTCTGTAATAACTCCAGCTTCTAAGTCTCTTTCAATATAAATATCTAAGAATGTAGAAACACGTCCTACAGACATTGCAGCACCATTTTGAGTCTTAATAGCAGCTAAATACCCAAAGTATAACCATTGAACAGCTTCTTTAGCATTTTTAGCAGGACTTGAAATATCAAAGCCATATACTTCAGCCATTTTTTTCATACCATGTAATGCTCTAATTTGTTCAGCTAATTCTTCACGACGACGAATAATATCATCTTTCATAGATCCACTTCCACAAACAGATAAATCATGTTCCTTGAAAGCAATTAATTCATCAATACCATATAAAGCAACTCTACGATAATCCCCTACGATACGACCACGTCCATAAGTATCTGGTAATCCAGTAATAATTTTATTACGACGAGCAGCTCTAATTTCAGGTGTATATACATCGAAAACCCCTTGGTTATGAGTTTTATGATATTCAGTAAAAATTTTGTGTAATTCAGGATCTGGTGTATATCCATAAGTTTCACAAGCTTGTTCAGCCATTTTAATACCACCATAAGGCATAAATGCTCTTTTTAATGGTTTATCAGTTTGTAAACCTACAACAGCTTCTAAATCTTTTAGATCTTCATCAATATATCCAGGACCATAGGCAGTTAAACCAGAAACCACATGAGTTTCCATATCTAATACTCCACCTTTAGCACGTTCTTCTTTTTGAAGTTCTTGTAATTTTCCCCATAGCTTATTTGTAGCATCAGTTGGTTCAGCTAAAAATGATTCATCACCATAATATGGTTTATAGTTATTTTGGATAAAATCACGAACATTAATTTCTTCTTTCCAAAGTCTACCTTTAAAGCCATTCCATTGTTCTTTTTTTAACATGTCTTTTTTTTCCTCCTTGAAATTGTTTGACTGTTAGTTAAGCTTATACAAGGATTTAAATAATAATCCGATAGATTTGCAAGGGATATCATCAAGACTAATTATTCTTTCCGATTGTAAAGCATTTACATTTTAAGAATAACACACACTATTTTTTGGAAAATAACTTCATTTTCCTCTGTTATCCACGCTTGCATTATATTATATTTTGTTTTTACAATTCAAGTAATTTGCACCAAAAAAACAAATTATTTTCAACAAACTTCGTTTACCATATATTATATAATGCAACCCCATTAATGTAAGCTCTTACACAAAAGGATTTTTTATTTCATAATTCTTAATTAATCAAGATTTTAAATTATATATTTTATATAAAATTAATCAATTTAATAGTAGATTTTTTTTTTAATTTATTATATAGTATATTCTAAGTTGTCAGGAGGGAACATAATGAATTTAACATTCAACACAGATACTGATTTTGATCAAGTTAAAATGATTATAGGTGATATCATAAAAGATACCGCTAATGACTTTGATTTATTTCTTTCTACTAATTCAATCAAAAATTTATCTGTGCACCTAAGCATTGCTATTATTAGAATAAAATCAGATAACTACATTCCTTTAAGTAATGGTCAAATTACCTCATATAAACAAGAATACAGTTATCCATATGCCAAGATGCTATGTGATCGTCTTGCAAAAAAATTTGAAATTGATTTTCCTGAAGCAGAAATATCTTTAGTTTCAATGTATTTATCTAAAAACCAAAAACTAGATTTAGAGATTAACTCTGGATTTGATCTACTAGACGATAACATTTTTAAAATCATTAATGAAACAATGACTTGTATATATCAAAAATATCACAAAGATTATCGAAAAGATGATAAATTATTCATTGCTATCGGACTACATTTAGAACCTGCATTAGAACGATTAGCCAATAATCAAACAGTTGAAAATCCTTTAAAAGAAGAAATCATAAAACGCCACAAAGAAGAATTCAACTATAGCAAAATTCTAAATGACATAGTAAAAAAAGAAACAGATTTATCATTTAATAAAGATGAACTAGCATTTATTGCTCTTCATTTTGTTGTAGCTAATAATCGAATTGAAAATTAAAAGTTATAACAATTAAAGGAGACTTCTTATTTTGTTGATTTATTCAACAAAATTTGAAATCTCCTATTTTTATTTACTTATAACCAGGTAAGAACTAATTAAAATCACTATAAATTTCTGTAGTTTCTCAGTTGAAAAACTATAGAAATTGAAGTAATTCCTAGCAATTTGTATATTATTAGAATTCATTAGACTTTCCTTAACATGATAAGAATATTAAACATGGCACAACTGATTTGTTTTGTATTTTTTAACTAAATTATTTATCTGTTCTTCCATCATATTAAGTAAACTTTTTATCCTAAAAGAATATTAATAATCGCTTTTTCTACAACTCTTCATATAGAACAATTTAGTAATATATTAAATTCATTATACTATTCTCTTCTAATATAAATGAAAATATGCTTTATTATAAACTTTTTTAGAAAAATAAAAAAGATTAAGATTTTTGGAGTAACTAAGCTACTTGTCTTAATCTTTTTATTTTGTCAATAACATTATGTTAATGTCATTGCATTAATAGTACGCTATATACCATTAAACCTTTCTTTTCTTATTTTCATAAAAGATAATTGATGCAACTGCTAAACCACCTAATGAATACATCATATTTGTTGTATCTCCAGTTTTTACACTTACTGTTTTATCTCCTGGTTTTACTAGTGTACTAGTATCTACTTTACTTCCTGAATTTACTTCCAATCCTGCTAATACTTTTGTTAATTCTACCACTGCAGTTTCTACTTCTTCTTGTGAAGCTTTAGGATTATTTAATACTGCAGTTGCTTTTTCTACTTCAGTATCTACTGCTTTTAATGATGCTGATGTGTAATCAGCTCTATTTAATCCATTTGCTTTATTGATTAAATCTTGTAATAAATCTTTACTTGGTTTTAATCTTAAGTTTACAAATGCTTTTACTAATTCAGTGTATACTTCATCTATTTCATCTTGCATTGCATTTTCGTTATTTAATACATCATTTACTGATGGTAATACTTCTTGTAATGCATTCCATGTAGATTCAATATATTCACTTGCTGTTAAATTAGCTATTTGATCTGCCATCTTTTGTAATGCTGCTTTATCACCCTTATAGAATTCTAACATATGCATTACACTAGCTAAACGACTAAATGCATCATCTACTTCTTTTTGAGTTGCATTTTCTTTAGCGTAAATAGTTTGAGCATTTTCTAATGCTGCATTAAATTCTTCTACTACTGCTGGTACTACATTTTCTAAACTTGCATTTTCTGCCATTTCTATTGCAATTTGTAATGCTATCTTATTTGTTTCAACAACAATGTTGAATACAGGATAATTATTTACACCATTTGTCCATGAATAATATCCATCCTGAACATTATTATTTAAATTATTTAATAATGTTCCATTTGTAAATTCATCTAAATTCAATGAAATAAAACCATCTAAATTATTTGTATTTCCAAGAGCATTTTTATTATTTTCATAATAAATATTACGATATGTAACCTTGTAATTTTCACCAGCAACAGACTCATCATATCCAGCTATAACTCCACCAAATCTAGGGATTGTTACATCAGCTTTACTATAACAATTTTCAATGATAGTTGCAGTAGATGGATCAATACTACGATTAGCCGCACCAACTAAACCACCTGCTGTTTCCACTGTTCCTGTTATCTTAGCCAATGCATAACAATTATTCATCGTTGAATTATTAAACATTCCTACTATACCGCCAACATCATTAGCTCCACTAACTACTGCTTCAGCACCACAATTTATAATTGTCGCATACATAGTTCGTCCAACTAAAGCCCCAACTCTAGTTCTACCTGTTATATTAGCATTTTTAAGTTCGATATTTTTGATTGTTCCTTGTTCTAATAAACCAATTAAACCAACATTTTCTCCTTGAGGCTGATTGATTGTTAAATTAGTAATGGTATGACCATCACCATCAAAAACACCTCTAAATACTGCAGCTGGAATATATTTATAGTCCTGCATATCCAAATCATTAGTTAATTTAAAATGTGCTTGTGTTTTTTCACCACTATTAATTTCATTAGCAAATAATAATAATTCTTTTTCAGAACTAATTAAATATGGATTTTCAACCGTTCCTTCACCTTCAAATTCATAATTTGATGATGAAGTAAGATTTTGATTATATTTATTACCAATAACCAAATTATCCAAATAACCATCTATACCATTAAACATATTGCTAGTTGGTAAATATGATGTCATTGAATGAGCTGGCACACTAGCTGGTCCTACAATCAATGTTGGACTGTAAATAGCACCATCAACTTTTAACAATGTTGTGGCATTAGCACCATGAACATAAGTACTAGTTAGAGTAATATTTAACCATTGATCAACTGGTAAAATAAGATCATATGTATAAATATATTTACCAACTTTAAAACTTAAACCATGATTCTGATAATTCAAATAGAATGTACAATAATCATCACTAAATAATATTGCATCATTATTTTGAGTTCCATTCAAATATAAATCAAAGTTTACAGTATATGGATATCCTACCCCTGCAAAAGGTAAAGAAAGATTACTTTGTGGTTTAAGTTGTAAAACTTTTCCATTAAAATATTCTTCATTCATTGCTGTAAGTACAGCTTCTTCAACAGTTGCATCATAACCATTTTCCTGGTCATTAATTTTTTGAGCTGCCATTTCTTCAAAATCATATTTAGCAATAATATTCGAATCAGTAGCCACATATTTTCTTGGATTAGCATCAGGTGCAAAATCACCAACTTGTTCAAATGCCTTAACAAAGTCTGAGCCATTATCAAAGCGATCATCATCACCATACCAGCTCTTTTCACTAATCACGCCAATATAAGATAAAACTAAATCCAAAACATCAAAATCATTTGCCCATGAACGATCATTCCAATTACAGAAAAGAGTTCCTAAAATTTGTGGATTTCCACGTAATAAATCATATTGAGCATAATAATTGCGAGAAGCAATATAAGTTGGATTTGCAATTCTATGAGTATCAAAATCACTACATCCCTGCCAAGTATTGTAAAAAGTTTCCATATCAACATATCCATTATGTAAACCATTACCATTCCCTGGAATTAGATACATACTATTAGAAGTCGAATTAACAATCTCAAATCCATCTGCCAATGCCTGCTCAACCCTTTGATCAGCAGAATCCCAAATTTGATTTACAACATTTTTAGAATCTATTTCCTCAGTTCCATAATAAACTGAAAGATTTCCCCAAAAATAAACCTTATCAATATTATCTTTAGATAAACAATATTGTGCTAAATCATTAATATAACGACGCATATTTTCATTTGTATTAGATGATTCATCAGTTCCAATATGTACTGCAGCATTCTGGAATACAGGATCTTCTCCATCTAAAAATTCATCAAAAACACTGCCAATTAAATTTAAACATTCATCATAATGATTATTTAAATCAAAATTTGAACCATTAACAATTTCAGGATTAATTAAATTAAAAATTGTTGCATGACCTGGAGAATCAATTTCAGTAATAACATTAACACCAAATTGTTTTAAATTCTTTTGCATTTGTCGATAATCATCCTGTGACCAAACATAATTACCATTTTCTAAATTATATGTATTTAAAGCTGGATACTTCTTACTCTCAACTACAAATGAAGAACTATACTCTCCACCAAGTCCACTGTCTTCATTAATATGAAGATGGAAAGTATTCATTTTAAACCAAGCCATATATTTACCCATTTCCTCAATGTAGTCTAAGTCAAAATAACGTCTTGCTACATCAAGCATTCCACCACGTACAGCATATTGTGGATAATCACGAATAATTCCCATTGGAATCGTATCATGATTTTTATCTTGATACAAAATTTGAGCAATAGAAACACTACCATAAAGCATTCCTATATCATTAGGTGCATTAATAATAACCTGATCCCCAATATTAATATAATATCCTTCCTCTTTTAATTCATTTAACTTATCAGGAGCATAATTAATAACAATATCGCCACTTTTCGCAAGATCATCACTTACTTCTAAATTTACACCTATCATCTCATTTAAATACATTTGCAACATCTCAGCACTTGTTTTAGCTTTTTGATCTTGATAAATAATTCGAGCATCTTTTTCAAGTTTAAAATTACCATTTAAACCATACCATTCACGAAGTCCTGGGACAACATTAGGCATTTCATTAGTACCTGCATCACTATATTTACCATCAATAGTAATTGTTATATTACGATCTAATTGACAAACTATTTCATTATCTTGGGTATCAAGAATATTATAAATTAAATATACTTTTTGTTTTGTCAACGGCTGATAAATTTGACCATTTAAATCAATAACCTGTTGATTACTTGAACCAAATAATACTGCCTGATATCGTCCATCATCTGATGTTGGTAAAACTATTTGACCATCTTCAATCTCTGGATTATTTTTAATACTTGCCATAAATTTTTCTAAATTATTAGCATCATCAAAAATGGTTAATCTAGCAATATTATCTGCTCCTAATTTCCATTCACTATAACCATCTTGTCGAGATTGATTTAAAACATCAACAAAAGATTGTTTCATCATATCAGCTTTTTTCATTCCTGTAATTGTTGATACAGGAATAAGATTTCCAATTGCAACATTAGGCAAATTTTCCTGATTATAATAAACATGACTATAATTTGCAAAATAATCATCTTGTTCAATATATCCAGCAATTTTACCTGAATAAGTACCCCAATGAACCCGTCCTAAATTATAGGAATTAGTTATATTTGTTTCTACAGTCGGATTAATACTACGACAAACAGATCCTGCCAAACCACCTAATGATTTAGAACCACTAACAATACCTTTATTATAACTATTTAAAAGATCTGAATTATTCAACATTCCAACTATTCCGCCAACATCCTCAAATCCTTTTACTGTTGCATTATTATAACAATTTAAAATCATTGCCTGCATGCTTCGCCCTATTAATGCTCCAACTTTGTTACCAGCTTCTACTTTACCACTATCAATTCCGAAGTTTTTAATTTTTCCTCTTTCAACCTGATGGAAAAAACCAATATTTTGTCCACCTGCTACTTTAATATTGAGGTTTTTAACAACATGTCCATCTCCATCAAAAGTACCCTTAAAAGGAATCACAGAACTAAGTCCATTAAAATCAATTCCTTTTAAATCCAAATTTGCATTCAATTGGTAATAAGCCGAAGCAAATTCAGCTGATAAATCAACAACTCGCTCCATTTCCTTTAAATCAGCAACTGTTTTAATCAAATATGGATCACTTTCACTACCATTACCAATCAAAGATGTTTTAATAAATACTTTTCCTCTAAATCCAGGATATCCTGTATTATCTTCAAGCCAAGTACAATAATCAGAATCTAAATTAAGATTTAATTTCACAATCAAATCACCATTACTAAATTCCTCTATACTAATAGGATTTAATCCTTCACGATTATTATTATTTCCTATCCCTGTTTGACTTTGATCATAATATAGATTGCTCATTGTAGTTTGATAATCCTTACCATGAACACCTTCATCATATCCAACAACTGCACCAATATGCTGACTTCCAACAACACTAGCACGACTATAACAATTATCTAAAACTGTTGAGGTAGCAGGATCAATACTACGATTAGCTCCACCAGCAATTCCTCCAACTGTTACTTCACCACTAATATTCCCCCATACATAACAATTAGCTATTGTTGAATTATTAAACATTCCAACTATTCCACCAACATCATTTGTTCCACTTACATCTGCTTTTGAATAACAATTAATAATATTGGCATGCATAGTTCTACCTACAAGTGCTCCAGTACGATTACCACCTATAATCGTACCGCTTTCAATCCCAAGATTTTTAATCGTTCCACCACTTAAAAAACCTATTAACCCTGTATTTTCTAATGATGGTGTATTAATATTAAGATTTAAAATATAATGCTGATCCCCATCAAAAACACCTGTAAAACGTGTAATTGGATTAAAATCAATTCCACTCATATCAAGATCAGTTGTCAATTTATAATATGCACTCTCATATGTTGTATCATTATTAATAATTTCTGACATTAAATTTAAATCATCTACACTTCTAATCAAGTAAGGTATATTTTTAGTTCCGCTACCAATCAATCCACATTCTGACATACCATCATCAAACTCAGGATACCCAGTTGCTCCCTTTACCCAAGAAGTGTAACCATCTTCACTATTACTATTTAGGTTTTCTAATAAACTCCCATCTTGAAAAGATGCTAATTCTATCCCATTAACTCCACTACGACCTTCATTATTTCCAACTCCAACTACTGAGCCATCATAATAAATATTAGCCATTGTAATCTCATATCTTGACCCTGCTGTACTTTCATCATAACCAATCGCACTTCCAACATATTGACCACCTGTAACATTAGCTAAACTATAACAGTTCTTTAAAATTGTTGAGGTCGCAGGATCAATACTACGATTAGCCCCACCAACAATTCCTCCAACTGTTACACCACTACCATTTATATTCCCCCATACATAACAGTTAGCTATTGTTGAATTATTAAACATTCCAACTATTCCACCAACATCATTTGTTCCACTTACATCTGCTTTTGAATAACAATTGATAATATTGGCATACATAGTTCTACCTGCAAGTGCTCCAGTTCTACTGCCCCCTTGAACAAAACCACTTTCAATTCCCAAATTTTTTACAGTTCCTCCATTTAAAAAACTAATTAGTCCAACTTGATCTTTATCGCTATCAATCTTTAAATTAAAAATTACATGCCCATTACCATCAAGGACTCCAGAAAAACTATTCTTACTTCCAATTGGGGTAAAGTCAACCTCCTCCATATCAATATCTGTCATCACCTTGTAGTAAGCATTAGCATAACCATCTACACTATCTACAAGTAAAGACATTTTAATCAAATCTTCTTTTGAATTAATTAAATATGGATTATCAACAACTCCACCACCTGCAAAATCCCCATCTTCTCCATGAACAAAATTAACTGTCAAAGATGCAAATATAACGAATGTACACAAAATAAATTTTAAAATCCTTTTCATATCCATCCTCCTTTCATACATCCGTTAAAACTAAATCCCCCTATCTTTTAAATCTATTATTAATCAGTAAAATACTGTTAATAATCCAATTATTTTAAAAGGCAAGACTAAAACATTTCTGTTTTAAGTCTTGCCTACTTAAAGTAACAACCTTATACAATTCAAGTATAACTCTTGTATAAAAGTTTGTCTATATTTATAGTAAAAATTTAATTTTAATTATTAATCTTCTTTTCTTCTTAATAAACTTAGTCCAGCTAAACTTAACATTGTTAATCCTGCAAAGATTCCAGTTAAACTGTTATCTCCAGTTTTTACACTTGTTGTTGCATCTCCAAGTTTTACTGGTTCTAATCCTTCAAGAGCTTTTGTTAAGGCTTTCTCTGCTGCCTTTACTTCTGCCTCACTTGCTTCTGGATTATTTAATACTGCCTGTGCTTTTATTACTTCATTTTCTACTACTGCCCATGTATTAGTTGTATAACTTGCACTGTTTAATCCATTTGCCTTATTGATTAAATCCGCTAATAAA
>ERZ777306.4372-NODE-4372-length-12995-cov-4.452937_pt1 | contig 12995 bp, 9 predicted proteins | sample MGYA00374966_ERZ777306 | MGnify/ENA primary metagenome ERZ777306 (study PRJEB29329, sample SAMN06343882) | mouse gut metagenome | isolation source: Mouse cecum | place: Austria: Vienna | collected 2014-11-15 ...
ACCGGGGAGAAAGCGGGCATGGCCTTTGCGGATGTGTCCACAGGTGAGTTCTTTGTGCATGAGATTGCCTCGGCGGCGGACACGCTGGCGGACGAAATCGCGCGTATTCAGCCCATCGAAATCATTGCCAACGATCTGGTGCGCCTGCGGTCCTGCCAGGGCCGGGAGGATGTCTCCTGCTCCGAGCAGCCCGGCAGCTGGTATCAGTATCAGAACGCCTCGGAAGCGTTGTGCCGTCATTTCGCCCTAAACGACCTGTCGCCCCTGGGCCTCAGCGAGGAATATCGCTCCGGGGCCTGCGCGGCGGGCGCGCTGATGCGCTACCTGTCCGAGACGCAGAAAAATGCCCTGGAGCATATCACGGAGCTGCGCATTTACCAGGGCGCGGCGACCATGCTGCTGGATCGCAACACCCGCCGGAACCTGGAATTGACCGAATCCATCCGGGGACGGTCGTCCAAGGGTTCGCTGCTTTGGCTGATGGACAAGACGTCCACGGCCATGGGCGGACGGCTGCTGCGCTCCTGGATTGAGCAGCCGCTGATCGACCGGGAGCAGATTCTTCGCCGCCTGGACGCCGTGGAGGAGTTTACCAGCGAGCATGTGCTGACCATGACGCTTTCGGAGGAATTGCAGGGCGTCTACGACGTGGAGCGGCTTTTGTCGAAGGTATCCTACAAGTCCATCAACGCCAGGGATTGTCTGGCGCTGTGCGCTTCCCTGGGCAAGGTGCCGGGTATCCGCGATCTTCTGGCGGGAGCGAAAAGTCACGCTGTCAGGCAGGTGCGGGAGCAGCTGGATCCCTTGGAAGAATTGACGGCGCTGCTCAAGAGCGCCATCCACCCGGACGCGCCCCTGGCCATCAGCGAAGGCGGCATTATCCGGGACGGCTATTCGGCTATGCTGGATGAGTACCGGGCTGCCTCCGTCAGCGGAAAGCAGTGGATTCTTGACCTGGAGCAGCGCGAGCGGGAAGCCACGGGCATCAAGAACCTGCGCGTACAGTACAACAAGGTCTTCGGCTACTACATCGAGGTAACCAAATCTTATTACGAACTGGTGCCGGCTCACTACACCCGGAAGCAGACCCTGACCAACTGCGAGCGCTATATGACCCCCGAGCTGAAGGACATGGAGCAGAAGATTGTCGGCGCGCAGGAGCAGTCCGTTCGACTGGAATTGCAGCTGTTTACCGAAATCCGTGAGAAAATCGCGGCGGAAATCGGAAGGATTCAGCGCACCGCCATGGCGCTGAAGACCCTGGACGCGCTGCTGTCCCTGTCCAAGGTGGCGGTGAGCAACCATTACGTCCGCCCGGATATCACCGACGACGGAAGCCTGCGTATCCTGGACGGCCGCCACCCCGTGGTGGAGCAGACATTGCAGGACGGCGGCTTTGTGCCCAACGATACCTTGATGAACCAGAATGAGCAGCGGATGCTCATCATCACCGGGCCGAACATGGCCGGCAAAAGCACCTACATGCGCCAGGTGGCGCTGATCGTCCTGATGGCGCATATCGGTTCCTTCGTCCCGGCCCGGGAGGCTGGCATTCCCATTGTGGATCGTATTTTTACCCGCGTGGGGGCGTCAGACGATTTGGCCAGCGGGCAGAGTACCTTCATGGTGGAAATGAGTGAGACGGCGTACATCCTGCGCAACGCTACGGCCCGTTCACTGATTATTCTGGATGAGATCGGCCGCGGTACGTCCACCTTCGACGGGCTCTCCATTGCCTGGGCGGTGGTGGAATATCTTTGCGACAAGGAAAAGGTTGGCGCCAAGACGCTCTTCGCGACCCATTATCACGAGCTGTCTGAGCTGGAAGGCCATGTTGAAGGCGTGGAGAACTACTGTATCTCCGTCAAGGAGCACGGTGAGGATGTGATTTTCCTGCGCAAAATCATACGCGGCGGCGCGGATCGCAGCTTTGGCGTTCATGTGGCGCGGCTGGCGGGTGTACCCAAGCCTGTGCTCGTGCGGGCTCATGAGATTCAGGCGCGGCTGGAGGTCAGCGACATCAACCAGAAGGGCATTGGCCAGAACATCCTGGAGGAAGGCCCTAAACGGGAGAACGAGCAGGTGGACATGTTCGATTATGCGCGGACGGAAATCATCAATGATCTGCAGAACATTGATGTGATGGCACTGACGCCCATGGATGCCATCAATCAGCTGTTCCTGCTGCGGGAGAAGGCCAGAAAGCTGTAAGGATGGATGATTACAAAAGCGACTTTGGTCGGTTTTGGACGAAAGCGAGGCAAGTATGGCAGGAAAAATAAAGCTGCTGACCGATGAGGTCATCGGCAAAATCGCCGCGGGCGAGGTGGTAGAACGGCCTGCGGCCGCCATCAAGGAGCTGGTGGAAAACAGCCTGGACGCTGGAGCCAGCGCGATAACGGTGGAAATCAGGGATGGCGGCATCAGCTATTTCCGGGTGACGGATAACGGCAGCGGCATCCAGCAGAGTGAAATTCGCATGGCCTTCGAGCGCCACGCCACCAGCAAAATCACGCAGGAGCAGGATCTGTTTGCCATCGCGACGCTGGGTTTCCGTGGGGAGGCGCTGGCCTCCATTGCTGCCGTCAGCCATGTGACCTGCATGACCCGTACCAAGACGGATGTCAGCGGCATCAAGGTGCAGAACGACGGCGGGCGCATCACCGCCATCGAGGAGACTGCCTGCCCGGAAGGAACGACCTTGATTGTGCGAGATCTGTTTTTTAACACTCCCGTGCGCCTGAAGTTCCTAAAAAAGCCTGCCACGGAGGCAGGCTTGGTGGCTGATTTTATGATGCGGCTGATTCTTTCCAGGCCGGACGTCTCCTTCCGCTTCGTCAGTCAGGGCAAGACGCTGTATCATTCCGCGGGGGACGGCAAGCTGGCATCGGCAGTCTTTGCGATCTACGGCAGCGAAGCGCTGCGCTCCATGCGCGTGGTGGACGGCTGCGGAGGCGGCATGGTGGTGAAGGGACATGTGGGCATTGGCGATTGCGCCCGGGGCAACCGAGGCCATCAATCTTTTTTCATCAATGGCCGATACATGAAAAGCGCGCTGCTTTCATCAGCGCTGGAAGCGGCTTGCCGGGAGCGTGTGACCATCGGCAAGTATCCCGTGTGCGTGCTGCATCTGACCATGCCCTATGACACGGTGGATGTCAATGTCCATCCTAATAAGCTGGAGGTGCGCTTTCAGGACGAGTCCCGCGTGGCGGATACGCTGGAAGCATTGGTACGAGACGCCATCAAGGAGCCGGATGCTTTAGCCGCTCCGCCGCAGCTGCATCTGACAAGCCAGTCCCAGGCCCAGGCGCCTGTACAGGTGACCCGGCAAACGATGCGCGTACCGGAGTCCGCACAAGACGCCGGTGTGCCGCTGGTACTGCCAAAGGCTCCGATTCCGGAGGCAAAGCCATCCCAACCAATCCCACAAAGCGTCAGTCAAGCACTGCCTCCGCATACAAAAACCGCGGCGAATGAAGGGCGCACGTCCACCATTCCCGTACTCAGAGACCATCCGTCTGTACTGTCCAGCTATATGGAGACCGCTGAAAAAAAGAAACCTTCGTCGGTTGCGGAAGGCTGCCGACCGGCGTCGGGAGAGCCGCTAAACCGACCTGTGGCCAGACAAACGCAAAACCAACCGAAGTCGGAAATGGGCGGCGCGGAAACGCAGGCAGAGCAGTCGTCCTTCCTGCCCCAAGCGCCAAAGCCGCTGAAATTCCTGGGTGCTGTATTCAACACCTATATCTTGGTGGAATATGATGACCACCTGCTGATGATTGACCAGCATGCGGTTCATGAGCGGCTGCTTTTTGATCGGATGATGAAGGCTTATGACCAGCACGCCTGCGGACAGGAGCTTCTGATACCGATGGTGGTGACCGTGAATCGACGCGAGCAGGCACTGCTGCAGGAGCATCATGAGCTGCTGGCTTCTCTGGGGCTGACGGTGGAGCCTTTTGGCGACGCGGAAATGTCCATTCGTTCGATTCCGATGATTCTGGGCCAGCCTCAGGCGGTGGACTTCCTTCACGAAATTTTGGATCAGCTGGCGGGGGAGCGCGGTGTTATTTCCATGGAGCGGAGGCGCGCGGCTATCCTGCAAATGGCCTGCAAAAAGGCGGTCAAGGGCGGGGAGGCTTTGTCGGAGGCGGATATTCGCCATTTGGTGACGACCATGGTGGATCGGCATGTCACGCCGACTTGCCCTCATGGGCGACCGCTGGTGGTGGCGCTGAGCCACACCGAGCTGGATCGGCGCTTCAAGCGTCTGCAGTGAGGATGATATGGAGAAAAAGCAATGCTGCTGGGTGCTGACAGGCCCGACAGCCAGCGGCAAAACAGGTCTGTCGATCCGTCTGGCCAAGGAATTTGACTGCGAAATAGTCTGCATGGATTCCATGCAGATCTACCGGCGGATGGACATCGGTACAGCCAAGCCCACGCGCAAAGAAATGGACGGGGTACCGCACCATATGCTGGACATCTCCGAACCTTGGGAGTCTTTCTCCGTGGCACAGTACCAGGCCATGGCAGAGGCCTGCTTCCGGGAAATTCATGCCCGGGGGCGCCAGGTCTTGCTGGTGGGCGGCACAGGGCTGTACCTGCGCGCCCTTCGTCAGCCCATGGCGATGGGCGATGCCGGAGCGGATCAGTCGCTGCGGGATGAGCTTCAGGCGTTGGCGGATGCTCCCGGGGGAAGGGAGCGCCTTCATGCGATGCTGGAGGAAGTGGATCCGGCAACGGCGGCCCGGCTGCATCTTAACGATGTTCGCAGGGCCATACGCGCTCTGGAGGTATTTCGGTCAACAGGGGTTCCCTTTAGCCGACAGCCGCAAAAACCGACCGAAGTCGATTTTGATTATCGGGTCGCCACGCTGACCATGGATCGGGAACGACTGTATCGGCGCATTGAGGATCGCGTGGATCAAATGATGCGTGACGGGCTGATGGAAGAGGTGCGCGCGCTGCTGGCGGAGGGGATCACGCCGTCCGCGCAGGCGATGAAGGGCCTGGGCTACAAGGAACTGGCGCCTTATGTTCTGGGGCAGAGCAATCTGGAACAGGCGGTGGACGCCATCAAGCTGGGAACACGGCGCTACGCCAAAAGACAGCTGACCTGGATGCGCCGTGAAGAGGATGTGCTGTGGGTGGACAGCCTATCGGCGGATGCCTATGACCAGCTTAAAAATTGGTATACAAGAGGTGTGGAAGCATGAATATTCAAGAGCGAATTGCCCAGGCTGAGGATAGCCTCAGGTCAGTTTTTGCCCGCGTGGATTCCATGGAGGAAATTGGTACGAGGCGGGTGCTGGCGGCTTTTCAGGAGCATCAGGTAGCCTACCGTCATTTTGCTCCGACCACCGGCTATGGCTATGACGATGTGGGCCGCGATAACCTGGAACGTATCTATGCCGCGCTTTTTGGTACGGAGGCCGCCATCGTCCGGCCGCAGATCGTCAGCGGAACCCATGCCATCTCCCTTTGCCTGTTCGGCTTGACGCTGCCGGGGGATCATGTTTTGTCCGCCACGGGTACACCGTATGACACGCTGGAAGACATCATCGGTTGGAACGAAGAAAAGACGCCGGTCGGTTCGCTTAAGGAAATGGGGGTAACGTACAGTCAGGTTGAGCTGCGAGGCGGCAAGATTGATGTGGACGCGGTGGATAGCGCCATCACGCCCCGCACCCGGCTTGTGATTGCCCAGCGCAGCCGTGGCTATGCCTGGCGGCCTTCTCTGATGCCGGAGGACTTCAAGGATTTGGCGGAGATGCTGCATCAAAAGCACCCTGGCGTCCGGTTAATGGTTGACAATTGCTACGGCGAGTTTGTATGTGAAAAAGAACCCAGCCATTATGGCGCGGATGTTTGCGTAGGCAGTCTGATCAAGAATCCGGGCGGCGGTCTGGCTCCCACGGGCGGCTACATTGCAGGCGCCGCCGACGCCATCACCCGCATTGCTTATCGGCTGACGGCGCCGGGGATCGGACTGGAGGTCGGGTCCTACGCGGCCAGCTATCAGCCCTTTTATCAGGGATTGTTCATGGCGCCCCATACGGTTGCGCAGGCCATTAAGACAGCGTGTCTGACGGCCAGAGTTTTTGAAAGTCTTGGCATGACCACCACTCCACCTGCGGACGAGCCACGCGCCGACATCATTCAAGCGATACAGATGCGTACGCCGGAACGGCTGGTGGCCTTCTGCCAGGGGATTCAGATGGCCTCGCCCATTGACAGCATGGCGCTGCCTGAGCCCTGGGATATGCCTGGGTACAACGATCAGGTGGTGATGGCGGCGGGAACCTTTGTATCCGGCGCTTCGGTGGAGCTTAGCGCTGACGCGCCCATGCGCGAGCCGTTCACGGCTTACATGCAGGGAGGCCTGACTTATGCCCATGGCCGTATTGCCCTGGCCAAGGCGCTGGAGCGCATGGTTGAAGTAGGCGCTCTAAGCATGAGCTAACCGACCCGGGTTTGCTTTGAACGATCGAAAACAGACTTTGTTTGTAATGTGAAACAACCGACCTGCGTCGGTTCTTACGCCACCTGCCTCGGCATACACCTTGTGCATGAGGGAGGTGGCTTTTGATATGGATGAACATCGCCCGGGAGAAACCCGAACCCAGCAGCTTCGTCCGAAGGAAAAAATAGCGCGGCTGCCTGATATTCCCGAGGCAAGCTGGCGGGAGCAGCTGCGCCGCAAGCCCGGGGAGGAGCTGCTGAAGAACATGGCGGTAGCAGCCGCGCTGGTTATGTGCGCAATCACCCTGCGAGGAGGCGCGCTTCCGCAGGCGATGGATGTGACGGATGCGGTGATGACCGCCGTCACGGGCGATACCCTGCTGGACGATCAGCTGGGCAAGCTGTCCTTCGTCAGTGCTTTATTCCCGGAGGCCACATTGGTTTTCGGCCAGACCAGCCCGGGGGAAGCCCTGGCGATGCCGGTTTCCGGAGGCGCGGTGGTTCACGCCTGGAGCGAGGATGAACCTTATATGGCCTGGCGCACCGGGAGCGCGCAGATCACTTCCTCCATGGACGGCGAAGTGATTGGTGTGTACCATGGCAATGGTGAGGAGCGGCTGGTACAGGTGCTTGGGGACGATGGGCTTTCCTGCCTTTACGGCAATTTAGGCGAGGTCAGCGTCAGCATGGGCGATGCGGTCAGCGCGGGAGATAGCATCGGTACGCTGATGCCCGGTGCTGATTTTGTGATGGAGGTGCGGCGGGATGGTTACAGCGTGGATCCAGCCGTGCTGCTGGACAGTGCGTCATGAGGTTTACCATATGGCGAAAGGGCGGCACGGCGGTCTATCTGCATGGGGGGACGATCGCTTTCCTGGCCTATGCCATGCTGGCGGGGCATGGGCTGCTGATGGCGGTGGGGCTGGTATCCATCTTCCTCCACGAATGTGCCCACGCGCTAACGTCCGCCGCGTTCGGCTATCCGCCCAAGGAGGTTGAACTGACGCCCTTGGGCGCTGTAATGCGCCTGGACGAGGAGGAAGGCATTCCTCCGGGCTGGCGGCTGCTGGTGCTTTTGGCGGGGCCAGCGATGACGCTGCTGCTGTGCACCCTGGCGCTTTTCGGTGTGAAAATGGAATGGCTTCCTCTTTCGTTGGGACGGGTGATTTTCCAGTGCAACGTATCCTTGCTGCTGCTGAACCTGCTGCCCGCGCTGCCGCTGGATGGCGGCAGAATGCTTGCGCTTATCCTGGGCTTCTGGCTTCGGTCAGTCCGTGTCAAGATCATTCTGCGCGCCCTGGGGACGGCGCTGGGATTGTGCTGCGTCGGCTTGAACCTGTTGATGACCTGGCGTCAGGGCGGATGGAACTTTTCCCTGGCGGCTGCTGGGTGCTTTATCATTTACGCGGCATCCACCGCCACGGTATCCGCCGCCTTGGCGGAACTGCGGGGGTTTATGGATCGCAAAATCCGCATGGAACGAAGGGGGATCACCGCCGCGCACTGTCTGGCCGCCCTGGGAACTGTGCCCCTTCGCCAGGCGGTTATGATGCTGCATCCCAGGAGGATGACGATGTACTGCCTGATGGACAGCAATTTGAGTCTTCGCCGCGTGTTGTCGGAGGAGCAGGTGATTGACGGCTATCTGCGTATGCCGGGAGAACGGCTTGAAAGTCTTGACAATCAAGACCGCCCTACCTGTTGACAGGGTTATATGCTTTGTGATATGATTCGTTAGGCACGACTAACACGAAAGGCCGGTGAGCAGGATGAAGGAACAGCAAAACAGTCCGGCGCGGCGTGAAAACATCGCGCAGCTTCAGCCGGGAGAATGGGGCATTGTGGATACTGTGGGCGGCGAGGGCGCGCTGCACCGCCACCTGCTGGATATGGGCATCACGCCCGGGGTGAAAGTGACCTTGCAGAAGACCGCGCCCATGGGCGATCCCCTGGAAATCCATCTTCGCGGCTATGCTTTGACGCTGCGCAAAGATGACGCGGTGAAGATCACCCTGCGCGGGGAGGCGGAGGAAAAATGAGCAAGCAATACACCTTCGCCCTGGCCGGCAATCAGAACAGCGGCAAAACCACGCTGTTTAACGTGCTGACAGGCTCCAATCAGCATGTGGGCAACTGGCCCGGCGTCACGGTAGAACAGAAGACGGGCCTGCTGCTGCACCATCATCATGGCGGCGATGCGCACTTCGGCGTGCCGACACTGGGTGGGCGCAGGCAGATGGAACGGGAGAAAAACAGCGACGTTCGCATTGTGGACTTACCGGGAATTTACTCCCTGTCGCCCTATTCCATGGAGGAGATTGTCAGCCGGAACTTCATTACCATGGAGAAGCCGGATGTGGTCATCAACATTGTGGATGCCACCAATCTGGAGCGCAATCTGTACCTGACCCTTCAGCTACTGCAGCTGGGGGTTCCGGTGGTGATTGCTCTGAACATGATGGATGAGGTGCGCGCCCATGGCGACATCATCCATGTGGATATGCTGTCGCAGCGCCTGGGGGTGCCGGTGGTCGCCATCTGCGCCAGGAAGGGCGAGGGCATTGACGAACTGGTTCGGCTGGCGATGGATGCTGCGGAGAACCGCCGCGCGGCGCCGCCGCTGGATCTGTGCACAGGCTCGGCCCACAAGGCCCTTCACGCCATTGTCCACCTGATTGAGGCAAAGGCATACAAGGCCGGGCTGAATCCTCGTTACGCAGCCACCAAGCTGTTTGAGGGCGATGATCCCATGCGGGAGCTCCTTGGCCTGACCGATGAGGAAAACCACATCATCAATGAGATTCTCGTGAACATGGAAGCCGATGAACACATGGAACGCGCGGCTGTCATGGCGGATCTTCGCTATCGCTTCATCGAGCAGATGCTGGACAAGGCCTATGTGCGGCGTCAGCCGGAAGGGGAGGCGGCGTCGCTTTCCGACCGCATCGACAAGGTACTGACGCATCCCATGCTGGCTATCCCGGTCTTTCTGTTGATGATGCTGTCCGTCTTTTGGGTCACCTTCGGCCCCATCGGCACCTGGATCGCAGACGGCTTCAGTGCATTGGTGGACAGCGGCATTGCCCTGATTGAGGATGCACTGGTAACGGCTGAGGTGGCGTCGTGGCTGCGTCAGCTGGTGGTGGAAGGCGCGCTGCGGGGCGTCGGCAGCGTACTGTCCTTCATGCCGACCATTGTAATTTTGTTCATGTGCCTGTCGATTCTGGAGGACAGCGGCTACATGGCACGGGCGGCCTTCCTGATGGATAAGCCCCTGCGGAAAATCGGCCTGAATGGCCGCAGCTTCATCCCGATGATGATGGGCTTTGGCTGCACCGTGCCGGCGGTGATGTCTGCCAGGAGCATGAGCAGCAGGCGGGATCGGCGATTTACCATCCTGCTGACGCCCTTCATGTCCTGCGGCGCCAAGGTACCTGTCTACGCGCTGTTCGCAGCGGCGTTCTTCCATGACAATCAGGTGCTGGTGATGACGCTGATGTACCTGGGCGGCATCCTGATGTCGGTGCTCGCGGGGCTGATCCTCAAGCGCGTGCTGTTCCACGGCGACGCAGCGCCCTTCATCATGGAGCTGCCCGCCTATCGCCTCCCGACGCCCCGGAATGTGCTGCGCAACATGTGGGATAAGGCGAAGGACTTCATCCAGCGCGCGTTCACCATCATTTTCCTGGCTACGGTGGTGGTGTGGTTCCTGCAATCCTTCAATTTCCGCTTTGAGCCCGCGGCTTCCATGCAGGAGAGCATCCTGGGCAGTGTCGCGGGTCTGATAGCGCCGGTTTTCATGCCTCTGGGCTTTGGCTCTCTGGAGGCAGTCACCGCGGTGCTGACCGGCGTGATGGCGAAGGAAAGCGTGGTTAGTACCCTGGCTGTGCTGGCTGGAGTGGACGCGGAGTCCGGCGCGATGCTCACGGCCATGCAGGCCGTTTTCCCCTCAACGGCGGAGGCTGCCTCCTTCCTCACCTTCGTGCTGCTGTACATGCCCTGCGTCGCGGCCTTTGCCGCCATGCGCCGGGAGATGGAAAGCCGCCGCTGGGCCATTGGCTCCGCCGTGGGTCAAACAGCTGTGGCGTGGGTTTGCGCGTTTGCGGTGTATCATGTGGCGATGCTGCTGGGGGCGTGAGAGGATTGGCTGCCTGAAAACGTAAGCTGTTCGGCAAAGCACGGCTGGGCGGCGTAAAATAATATGCGATAAGTTTTGTTAAGCGCCGATGGCGAAATCAGTGTGTTTGCTGTCCCGTACAGCGCAGCAGCCGACCTCGATCAATCTGCCTGGATTTTTGCGGCAATTGGTTACGCTGCAGTCCCGATGCGGCAGGGCGTCGCGTCCAAATGGGCGATACGGTCGGCGTATGCTGCAACGAAATGGATTTTATCGACTATTTGAATCAATATATTTGCGATGAACGATCATCGCTGATCGAAACGCTTCAGGGCTTATATCGTGAAGACCGATGGCCGGAGGAATAGTAGGCATGCCCCGTTTCAATTTTTGACCGCTTCCCTTTTATCCGATGCTTTCACCCATGTGAGCGGTTCCTGCTCACGGCTATGAAAAAAAGCGGCAGATGCCGCTTTTTTTCATGTTTAACCGATGTAGCTTTTTATCGGATTCTCTTTGTTTATCCATTGACAATCCAGACCATCCAACGTATAATCTTCCTATACGGACTTCGCATTCACCGCCCTTGCAATGCTTGAAAGGCGGCGAGCGATAAGGAGGTACTACCGATGGAAATGCAACAGCTTCAGGCCATCTGTCGTCAGGTGAGGCGTGATATTATCATCATGACGAACAAGGCGGGAGCCGGTCATCCCGGCGGTTCGCTGTCAGCAACTGAAGCCCTGGTGGCGCTTTATTTTGATGTGATGAAGGGCATTGACCCCAAGGATGACAAGAATCCCAACAGGGATCGTTTTGTCCTGTCCAAGGGCCACGCTGCTCCGGGGCTGTATGGCGTTCTGTGCGAGCGGGGCTATTTCGGGCGGGAGGAGTTCGATAGCTTCCGTCAGCTCGGCGGCATCCTGCAGGGCCATCCCGATGTTAAAAAGTGCCCGGGCATTGACGCTTCCACGGGCTCTTTGGGTCAGGGCATTTCCATTGCCGTGGGCATGGCCCTGGGCGCGAAGCACACGGGCAATCCCTGCCATGTTTACGCCTTGATTGGCGACGGCGAAAGTCAGGAAGGTCTGGTTTGGGAGGCGTCGATGGCCGCGGCTCACTACAAGCTGGATAACCTGACGGTTATCTTTGACCACAACGGTATGCAAATTGACGGTACCAATGACGAGGTTATGTCCCTGGGGGATGTGGACGCAAAGTTCCGGTCCTTTGGCTATGATGTGATCGACGTAGCGGACGGCAATGACATGCAGCAGGTGCTGGATGCGCTGCATGCCCCCGCCTGCCCCGGAAAGCCCCGGCTCATTCATTTGCATACCCTCAAGGGCAAGGGTGTTTCCTTTATGGAAGGTCAGGTGGGCTGGCATGGCAAGGCGCCCAATGCCGAGCAGGCGGAACAGGCACTGAAGGAATTGGAGGGTTGAGCAAATGGAAAAGAAGTCGATCCGTGTGGCCTATGGCGAGGCCATTGTCAAGCTCGCCGCCAAGAACGATCAGGTAGTTGTTCTGGATGCCGACCTGGCGGCCGCGACCATGACCCAGGATTTCAAGAAAACCTATCCCGAACGGTTTTATGACTGCGGCATTGCCGAGGCGAACATGGTGGACATGGCAGCGGGTATGTCTACCATGGGATTGATTCCCTTCTGCTCTACCTTCGCGGTTTTCGCGGGCCGCAGCTATGACCAGATTCGCAACGGGGTGTGCTATCCCAAGCTGAACGTGAAGCTGGGCTTCTCTCATGCTGGCATTACGCTGGGCGAGGACGGCGGCTCCCATCAGGCTGTGGAGGATATTGCCATTATGCGGGCGCTGCCCAATATGACGGTGTTTGTGCCCTCCGATGCCAACGAGTGCTACCAGTGTGTGGAGGCTGCCGCGCAGATCAATGGCCCCGTGTACATCCGCACCGCCCGTCTGCCTTCTCCCGTGTATGAGGAGCGTCCCTTCGAGGTCGGCAAGGGCAAGGTCATCAAGGATGGCAAGGACTGTGTGATTTTCACCTGCGGCATCATGCTGGAGCATTGCCTGGAGGCCGTAGAGCTTCTGTCGCAGCGGGGCGTGGACGCGGCGCTGGTATCCTTCCATACGCTGAAGCCCTTCGACGATGCGCTGGCCCGTGAATACGCGGCCAAGTGCGGCAAGGTCTTCACCGTGGAGGAGCATTCCGTCATCGGCGGTTTGGGCGATGCCGTGGCTTCCGCGCTGTGCGGCATGGGCAGCTTCACCTTCCAGAAGATTGGTATCGACGATGTGTTCGGCCAGTCCGGCAAGCCTGCCGATCTGCTGAAGGCCTATGGTCTCACTGGCGCGCAGATTGCCGAGCGAGTGCTGAAGGCGTAAAATCCATATATCTCCACGGCGCTCCTGCTCGACAGCGGAGCGCCGT
>ERZ777306.4375-NODE-4375-length-12983-cov-6.526609_pt1 | contig 12983 bp, 11 predicted proteins | sample MGYA00374966_ERZ777306 | MGnify/ENA primary metagenome ERZ777306 (study PRJEB29329, sample SAMN06343882) | mouse gut metagenome | isolation source: Mouse cecum | place: Austria: Vienna | collected 2014-11-15 ...
AACACCAGCCTTCCAAGCTGGATACGTGGGTTCGATTCCCATCACCCGCTTTTTTCATGTCCTAAAAGAGGTATTGCAAAACGTTTCGATCTATCTGCGCAATATGCAGACCGAAAGTTTTGCAATACCTCTTTTATATTATTATATTTTATTACATTCAGCCAATTGAGCGGTGTTTTCTTGAAATGCTCTATTTATTCTACATTTTTGTCAAGAATCTGTTTCAATTCATTAATCATTTCCTCATCCTTCAGGCTGAATTTGATTTCCACACGGCGTGAAGCGTCCATGTTGATCTGGCCGTCTTCTGTATATACAGGGTTGCTCATGGAGTGGCCGTTGGCTGTCAGCTTGGAACGAAGCGCTTCGTGTTCTTCCGTGGTCAGGAAGGAGTCTGCGTTTGTCATCAGATAGTTGGCGACTGCCAGGGCGCGTTCCTGAGAAAGCCGCAGGTTGTAGAGATAATCCCCGCTTGTATCAGTGTATCCGTCTATGCGGACTTCAGCCAGATAATCTTGATACTTTTCGTTCATCAGCACCTTGCAATAGATCGGAAGGATTTCGCTCAGCATCGCGTTTCCTTCGTCCGTCAGTTCGTTTTCGTTGTAGCCGAAAAGGACGTTGGAATCAAGTGCGATAGAGCCGTCGGCTTCGTCAATAATCACGTTCAGGCTTTGCTGGTCAAATTCCTGTTTGAGATCAGCGATCAGATCAGCTTTGATACCAATGATCTGTTCAATTTTCTGCTGCTGCTGGGCCATTAGCTGCTCCTGCTCATCCAGGGCGGCCTGCTGCTGAAGCATCAGGGAATTTTGCCTTTCGAGCTCCTGCTGCTGGGAAAGCACAAGTGCAGACTGTGCATCAAGATCTGCTTTTTGCTGCGCAGCGAGCGCTGTCTGCGAATCAAGATCTTTTTGCTGTCTGGCAAGAAGTGCAGACTGTTCGTCCAGTGCGCTTTGCTGGGACGCAACGAGACTTTCGCGTTCTTCGAGTTCGGAGAGAAGCTGGTCTTGTGTCAATTGGTGTGCGGCTTCTTCCGCAAGCTTTTCCTGATAATTTTTCTGAGCCTGCATAAAAGAAATACACATAACAAGTACAAAAAGAAGTAACAGACCCGCCATCATATCAGAATAGGAGCGCCAGATATTATGGCGTTCATAGGTTTTTTTGCGTTTCGAATACATGTGGTCACTCACTTTCTGGAATATTGGTACACGGCTGTATCAGAAATTATTTCTTTTTCCGGCTTCGGAACAGCTTCGGGGTATCGACAAGCTCCGTCAGCTCATCCAGTTTGCGGAGTGTCCGTGCAATCATTTCGGTTTGTGTCTCACTGTCGTTCATTTCGGCTGACAGGGAGGCGGCATGCTGGCTTCGCTGTACCTCGCGAATCTGGGCTGCGAGGTTGTTCAGGCTGTCAAGAATTTCCTGGTTGGAACGCACGGGTCCCATACGGCCGATTTCTTCTGTATACTGCTGCATTTTTTCGCCGTTCTTTTCCCATACTTCGGAAAACTTTTCAATGGACTGATACATAAAGCGGATATAATCTTGATAAGTCTCTTTTTGCTCCTGGTTGACACGCATGGCCTCACGCTGCGCGGCATTTAGTTTGTCGAAGGAGCTGGTGTTGTACTCATCCATCTGGGACATGTTTTCCTGCATAGACACGAAAGTCTGCTGCAGACGGACCATGGAACGGTCCATAAAATCAGTGTAGGAATGCTGCGCTTTTTCCAGATTTTGAATCGTGTCGCTGAGCTTAGCAAAGTCATCGTTTAATTCGCTGCGCATCTGCTGAACGACTGCCTCACAGACCTGAGTCATAACTTGTGCCTGACTCTGTGTGAAGGATGCAACCACCTGATTGATTCCGTTTGTCATGCGGTCGTAGGCTGGCGTGATGACTTCTTCAAAGCTTTTGGCCATCTGTTCAACAAAAACAGAAGTCAGATCCTTTGCCATTTCTTCTCTTGATTTCTGTCCTTCCAGAAGGCGGGACAGAGAATCTACTTCATAAGGAGGACGTACATTCAGATAATATACGTCAAGGAATTCTTCAATCAATGTCGAAAGGTTTGAAAATTCACTGCGCAGGTTAAAGGAGAACGAAAGCGACAGTGATATACCATAGATGGATGTGATGAACGCAACTTTGATACCATTGATCAGCGGTGTGATCGAACCGGCCATCTGCTCATATCCGGAAGGGTCAAAGCTGCGAAGTCCCATGACCAAGCCTACAAACGTACCAAGAATACCGAGGCTGGTGAGGATATCAGGAATCATCTCCAGAATGCCGCGATGTACATAAGTCTCAACGGATTCCTCACTGATAAAGCCGCGGATATCGCAGGAAGCATCCGGATTGCCGTCTGTCATATGGCAGTACTGCTGGTAACAGTCGTCCAGAAAATCATTCTCAAAGAGTGAAAGGGTGCCATTTGACGCATTTAAAGTCTGGGCTGTACCGTTTTTGACAGCAGCTATGCCATTTTTCAGACCTTTGCATATCTGCATAAGGCGGAACATACCCGCGGAACAGGCTGCAAAGACCATCAAAAGCATGACGGCGAGGAAAGAAAGATTGAAAATGATTGTTCCGAAATCCACGTCGCGGCTTATGTAAGTGATGAAAACACAGATGCCGACAGAGATTGCGGCAGCTAATACGGATATAAATCTGCGGATATACAAGGAAAATTCCTCCTTTTCGTAATATTTGTCGAATTAGCGCACATTTGCTCCATTATAAAATAATATTAATCGTTAGTAAAGTTCCCCAAGAAAAGTTTAAGAAAAAAAGTGCAGAAGACAGGTGGGCAGAAGACTTAAGAAACGGATCATTGAAAATGTTCCGAAAGAGATACAGAGATAGAAGGAAATGGTGGTTGACGAAGCGGAAAAAAGAAGTAAAATAGAAGAAGATAAAGTGAAAAAAGTGTAGTATCAGTATTGTAAACAGGAGGAGATCGGTGTGGATTACGCAAAAGAGTCATTGAAAAAGCATTATGAATGGAAAGGGAAAATAGAAGTAACGGCACGGGCTTCGGTTGACAGCAAAGAGGCGCTTTCGCTGGCCTATACGCCTGGCGTTGCACAGCCCTGTCTGGAGATTCAGAAGGATGTGAATAAGAGCTATGAGCTGACTCGCCGTTGGAATACGGTAGCTGTTGTGACAGACGGTACAGCAGTTCTTGGTCTGGGGGATATCGGTCCGGAGGCAGGTATGCCTGTTATGGAAGGGAAATGTGTGTTGTTTAAGGCATTCGGCGATGTGGATGCAGTGCCGCTTTGCGTGCGCAGCAAAAGTGTGGATGATATTGTAAATACCGTAGCGCTTCTGGCAGGCAGCTTTGGCGGAGTAAACCTGGAGGATATCAGTGCGCCGCGCTGTTTTGAGATTGAGAAAAGACTGAAAGAGTGCTGTGATATCCCGATTTTCCATGACGATCAGCATGGTACGGCTGTTATTACGCTGGCAGGACTGATCAATGCGCTGAAGCTGGTAAAGAAGGATATCAGTGAAGTGAAGATTGTGACGAGCGGTGCAGGAGCAGCCGGCATTGCGATTATCCGTCTTCTGATGAGTATGGGGCTGAAAAATGTCATCATGACAGACCGCCATGGGGCAATTTACAAAGGAAGAGAAGGACTGAACCCGATTAAAGAAGAGATGGCGGAGATTACGAACCAGAACTGTGAGAAAGGGCCCCTGAGCGAAGTGATCAAAGGCGCTGACGTATTTATCGGAGTTTCTGCGCCTGGTACCCTGACAAAGGAAATGGTCCAGACCATGGGTCGCGATCCGATCATCTTTGCATGTGCGAACCCGACCCCGGAGATTTTCCCGGAAGAGGCAAAGGCAGGCGGTGCTGCTGTTATTTCTACAGGACGCAGTGATTATCCGAACCAGGTGAACAATGTTCTTGCTTTCCCTGGCATTTTCCGCGGCGCCCTGGACGTGCGTGCAAGTGATATCAACGATGAGATGAAGGTAGCTGCTGCATATGCGCTTGCATCTCTTGTGAGTGATGAGGAGTTGAATGCCGAGTATATTCTTCCGGCAGCATTTGATCCGCGTGTGAAAGATGTTGTGGCAAAGGCAGTTGCCGAGGCGGCAAGAAAGAGCGGCGTGGCAAGGATTTAGACGCATGGCAAGGGAAGAGTTTGCTGTATCGAGAGTGAACCTTTATGAACAGGTAGCAGACCAGCTTGAAGAGTGGATGATTTCCGGCAGTTTTGCAGAAGAAACAAAGCTGCCGTCCGAGCAGGCGCTTGCGGACGAGTTTTCAGTCAGCCGGAATGTCATCCGGGAAGCTCTTAAGCTTTTGAAAGAACGAGGGCTTGTAGATCTGAGAAATGGGACAGGATCTTATATCACAAAGCCGAAAGCGGAGAAGTTATCAGATGTTATCGGCCGTATGATTGCAATGGATCAGATCGAGGATAAGGCAGTTTGTGAAGCATGGATGATTCTGGCGACAGCCGTATGCAGGGAAGCTGCGGGGCGTGTGACACAGGAGCAGCTTCTCGAAATGGAAAAGCTGCTTGAGAAGATGAACTGCGGGGACTATACAGAAAAAGAATACTGGGAGTTGGATTTTGCCTTTTTCGCAGAAATTGCAGAGGCTGTGGGGAATCCGCTGTTGGAGATTTTGGTTCGGGCAATGAAACATATATTTACCGGGAGAGCAGCCAAAGAAACGTTGATGTTAAATACTGCTGGAGAAGCGGTTCTGTACTATGAGAAAATTGTGTATGCGCTCAAAGCTCACGACCCGGTTATGGCTGAGGCGGCAGTGCGCGAGTATTCTGTTTTTTATGAAAAGTGTGAAAAATATATAGCACGGACAGACAGTAGATAGAAGAGTAAAAGAAAGAGTAAAAAAAGTAAAAAAGACAGCACCTGGTAAGTTGAGGCTGTCTTTTTTGCTGTTTTTGTATATTATGCATTGGTCTCTAAGGTAATTGGGAAAACAGGAAGCAGTATACCATTGTGGGCTGTGTAAAGTTCTTTGTTCACAATATGATATTACAAAAAGTAAAATATAATTGACAAAATGACATAGAAGGAATATGATAGTGCATAGAAATGGAAAAAGAGGAGGGGATAGGTTAAAAATAATGAAGAATCTGAAATTGAAAGCAGCCAGGGCATTGCTTGACATGTCGCAAAAGGATCTGGCGGAAGCAGTACAGGTTTCGAGGCAGACGATTCATGCAATTGAGAAGGGGGATTATAATCCGACCATTAAATTGTGCCTGTCCATTTGTCATGTGCTGGGCAAGACGCTTGATGAACTGTTCTGGGAGGATGATGAGAATGAAGAGAAATAGAAAAATCTTGAAGAACAATCTGGATGAAATGCAGGAACAGAAACTGCTTCATATTGAAAAGACGGGTTTTTGGATGCTGTATATTCTGATTGCGTTCGATCTGATTATAAAGGTGATGACAGGAGTTTCAAAAAAGGACGTTCTGGTTGAGCTGCTATGTTTCATGGCTGTGGGCATCTATACGTTCGTCATGTGTGTGAAGAATGGAATTTGGGATCGTCACATTCAGGCCGGGGCCAGAACCAATATTGTAGTCAGTATCATAAGCGGACTTATCGTAGCAGTATTATATCTGATTGATTACGCGAAAAGATCAGGTGCTCATTACAACTGGAAAGCAGCTGCAGGAGCGGCGGGCTTTTCTGGGTTGCTGACTACGTTGATTACGTTGCTGCTTCTGTGCCTTGGCACGGCGTTTTATCAGAGGCGCGTACGTGTATTGGAGGAAGAAAGTGAGGATGAGGAATGATAGAAGTTACAGGGCTGTGTAAGAAGTTTGAACGAAGTGTGAAGCAGGGAAGGAAGACAAAAAAGGAGGAATTTCTGGCAGTTGACCGTGTATCATTGCATGCCGATGCAGGAGAGATTATAGGAATCCTTGGTCCAAACGGAGCCGGAAAGACAACGCTACTGCGTATGCTGGGGATGCTGATGACGCCGACGGAAGGGAATGTCCGAATTTTTAATCAATCTGAGAAAGAGCTTTTGGAGCTGACCGAAAAAAAGGCAGCAATCGGCTATCTCTCCGGAAATACAAAACTGTATCCACGTTTTTCGATTCGGGAATATCTGGGCTTTTTAGGCGAGCTTTATGGCTTTACAAAAGCAGAGATCGAAGGCAGAATTGCAGAGATTTTTCAGGTACTGGATATGCAAGGCTTTGCAGATAACCGGATTGAAAAGCTTTCCACAGGGCAAATGCAGCGCGCATCGATTGCAAGATGTCTGATGGCAGACCCAGAAATATATATTTTAGATGAGCCAACTTTAGGGTTGGATATTTTGAGCGCAGATGCGATCATTCATTTTATGAAAAAGCAGAAAGAAAATGGAAAAACAGTGCTCTATTCCACGCACTATTTGGAAGAGGCACAATTTCTCTGTGATCGTATTTATATGATTCAAAACGGTCGTATCGTTGCAAAGGGAACTCCGCAGGCTTTGATGGAGCAGACAGGATGCAGCAGTCTGCGGGATGCGTTTCATGCAATTTATGAGAATTATGCAGATAATGTTCGGGTACAGGAGAAAGGGGGGAACCGGATATGAAAAAAATTGGGATTCTGATCAAAAAAGAGGTTCGGGATATCCTCAGGGACAAAAAAACATTGATTATGATGGTAGTAGTCCCAATGCTTCTGTATCCTTTGATCATCATCGGAATGTCGCTCGCGGTCAGTATGTTTATGCAGTCTCAGGTGATTGAAGCACATATTGTGGAATATAACGCGCAGTATGAGGAAGAAGTGAATGCACTTGAACGGCTTTACAAAGAACATGAGGATGAGATTGACTGGCAGCTGGAGTTCCAGCCAGGACAGAAGCGTATAGAGGAGGGCAGTCAGCCGACAGAGGAGCGTGTGGACACAGAAAATGCGTCTGCTAATCGTACGGGGGCAGTCCGGATGGAAATGTCACGGGAGGCGGATGGTACCCTTAACGTGTTGCTTGATTATGCGTCGACCGATGAAGGAGCGAACAGTACAAGACGCGCTGTGGAGCAGGTACTGGAGCTGTACCGTGAAGAGCTCCTGACAGAGAGCCTGAAGCAGGCAGGTCTGGACGAACGTGCGCTGTATCCGGTGGTATATGAATCGAGAGACAGTGCGACTATGTCAGAGAGTTTTGGCATGGATATTGGCGGAAGCATCGGACTGATGCTTATGGTTACGATTCTGCTTGGCGCTGTTTATCCGTCCATTGATGCGACGGCAGGGGAGAAAGAACGAGGAACGCTGGAGACGCTACTGACGCTTCCTGTTACGAATTTCCAGATGATATTCAGCAAGTTTATCTCGGTCTCTCTTTTTGCATGTGTGACAGCAGTACTTTCAGTTTTGTCACTGGGCGGGTCTGTGTTGTTTTTGATGTTTGGCCTTTCCGATACGGTGGCGGAGCAGTTTCAGGGGATTTCCTTTACTGCCATACTTCCGTATATTCCGCTTTTGCTGATTACGCTGATTGCCACAGCACTTCTTGCCACGGCTCTGTGCATGTGCTTCTGCGTGTTTGCAAAGAGCTTTAAAGAGGCTAATAATTATATTACGCCGGTGCTCCTGGTGGTGATGTTTGCATCCATGACTGCTATGGTTCCAAGTATACAGCTGGACTACAAAACAGCGATGATTCCGATTGTTAATGTATCTCTGATGGTGAAACAGATGATTTCCGGACAACTTCAGATGTCGCTGGTTGGAATTACGATGGTGGTAAACTTTGGCTGTAGTATTCTGATTGCATGGATTCTGGCAAAGCTGTACGACAGTGAGGCAATTCTGTTTTCTGACGGGTTTCGAAGCTTTCGGATTTTCCAGAAACGGTCGGATATAAAAAAGGGAACCGTACCGGCACTCGGTGATGTGACGATTTCAATCGTTGTGGTTCTGTTGTTGACACTTTATGTGGGCACAGTGGCAGCAGTACGACTCGGCAGCTTGAATGGAACGGCAGTGAATCAGCTTTTGATTGTAACGGTTCCGGTTCTTGTTGTTTGGTATATGAAGAGTGATGTAAGGACGTTGTTTTCACTGAAAAAGCCACAAAAGGGGACTCTGATTGGAAGTGTTATTCTCTACCTTGGCACATATTGTTTGCTTCTGGCACTTTCTGCGATTCTGATGAATTTGATGCCGCAAAGCACAGCAGATTTGGAAACGACATTCGCTCCAATTGTTGAGGCTCCGCTTCCTGCCTTGCTGGCAGTTACGGCTCTGATGCCGGCGATCTGTGAGGAAACACTGTTTCGTGGCCTGCTTTTTGGAAGCTTGCGGGAACGGTTAAAAAGTCCGTTCTGGGCAATTGTGATTTCCGGCTTTGTGTTTGGTGCTTTCCATATGAGTCTTGTTAAGTTGCTTCCGACTGCTCTGTTAGGAATGTTGTTTGCATTTCTGGTATATCGGACCGGCAGTATTTATCCTGCAATGGCCCTTCATTGCCTAAATAATTTGGGTTCTATGATGAGCCTGAAATATCCGGAAGAAGCAGGGCGGATTCTACCGTTTCTTGTAAAACCTCAGTTAAGTGTGATGGAGATTACCGGACTGCTGGGAGTAGGGGCTGTATTGGCTGCACTTGGCTTCTTACTTCTGAGGAAGAAAAAAGAGTGACAGGAAAATAAAATATAATACTGAAAATGGGATTTAGTTGCAGAGCAAATTTGCTGAAAGGACCCAAAAAGCCACTTCACGATTTATGAATTGTGAAGTGGCTTTCTTACTTTTATAATCGTTATCCGAGTAATGCAGAGTCATTTGCAAACTGTTCTCCGCTGGCCTGTTCGAACTGATCCAGCAGATCGCGAACGGTCAGCTTCTTTTTTTCTTCTCCTTCAATGTCGAGAATAATCTTTCCGTCCATCATCATGATTAGGCGGTTTCCGTGGCGGATAGCATCCTTCATGTTGTGGGTGATCATCAGCGTTGTGAGATGGTCGCGGCTTATGATCGTTTCGGTGATTTCAAGAACCTTGGCAGCTGTCTTTGGGTCCAGAGCAGCTGTGTGTTCGTCAAGCAGGAGAAGCTTTGGTTTCTGGAGCGTTGCCATAAGCAGCGTCAGTGCCTGGCGCTGGCCGCCGGAGAGGAGACCTACTTTTGAAGTAAGACGGCTCTCAAGGCCGAGGCCGAGAATTTTAAGAAGTTCCTGGTATTCCTCTCGTTCTGCTTTTGTGATACCCTTGCGCAGAAGGCGCGGTTTGCCGCGACGTTTTGCGAGTGCAAGGTTTTCCTGGATTTCCATTGTTGCGGCAGTGCCGGTCATGGGATCCTGGAAGACACGTCCAAGATAAGCGGCGCGTCTGTATTCCGGCAGTTTCGTAACATCTGTTCCGTCAATCAGTATCTTTCCTTCATCGACGAACCAGGTGCCGGCCACTGCGTTGAGCATTGTGGATTTTCCTGCGCCATTACCGCCGATCACGGTGACGAAATCTCCGTCTTTCAATTTTAAAGAGAGCCCGTTTAAGGCTGTTTTCTGGTTGATTGTGCCGGGATTGAAGGTCTTATAGAGATTTTGTAATTCAAGCATTTGCATTTCCTCCCTTCTTTACCGGTTTTGAGAAATATTTACTTTTCCAGTACGGAACCGCAAGAAAGACTGCAACGACAACTGCGGTGAGCAGTTTCAGAAGGTCTGTATCGATACCGCGCCAGATGACCGTTTGTAGTACAAGGTAATACAGGATGGAGCCGAGCACAACACTTAACAAAGAAAGTGCAAAGTTGCGGAAAATCTTTCCGAAGATTGCTTCTCCGATGATAACGGCAGCAAGACCGATTACGATGGCGCCGCGGCCCATATTGACATCAGCAAATCCCTGATACTGTGCGAGCAGCGCGCTCGAGAGGGCTACCAGGCCATTTGAAAGCATGAGGCCGAGTACTTTGCCGAAGTTCGTATTGATGCCCTGTGCGCGGGACATGTTTGGGTTGCAGCCTGTTGCGCGCAGGGAGCAGCCAAGCTCTGTACCGAAAAACCAGTAGAGAAGAGCAATCAGCGCGATAATGGCGATTGCAACAATCAGAATTGTATTCTCCCATACCGGGACATTTTTTATGTAGCGAAGGGAAACGAGAAGGTCGTATTTGTCTACGTTAATCGCCTGATTGGCTTTTCCCATGATTTTCAGGTTTACGGAGTACAGGGAAAGCTGAGTGAGAATACCGGAGAGAATAGCCGGGATTCCCATAAAAGTGTGAAAAATGCCTGTGACCAGACCAGCCAGCATCCCAGCTCCAGTGGCAGCCAGCATAGCAACCCAGACATTACAGCCATTTAACATCATCATAATACATACGGCGCCGCCCGTGCACATCGTTCCGTCCACGGTAAGGTCCGCGACATCGAGTATGCGGTAAGTCAGATAGACGCCGATTGCCATGATGCCCCAGATCAGGCCCTGTGCGGCAGCACCAGGCAAAGCGTTAATCAGGTTCATAATTTCCATTCGTATAGTTCCTCCCAAATTTTCAGTGCAAATAATGTAAAATCAAAAGTACAAGCCTCGGAAAAAGAGGTGCCATCCTTTTGCACAAATGGACAGCGAGAGAAAAAGCTTCTTCCCGCTGTCCGAATTGTATGTCTGCAAAATGAATTGTCAAAACAGAGTGTCTGTTTTAAAAATAATTTCCAGGAAATAAAATAATTTATTCAGCAGCTTCGATGGCTACGTAATCTTCCGGAACTGTAACGCCAAGCGTTTCGCAGAGCTGTGCGTTGTATTTCTTTGTGAAGTTCGGAGCATATTCAACAGCCATGGTAGAAATATCCTCTCCATTCAGAACGCGTGCAGCCATTTTTCCGGTGCCTACGCCGAGATCATAATAGCTGATCGAAAGTGTGGCAACGCCACATCCGGCACAGATTCCTTCTTCACCGGCAATCACCGGTACGCCTGCCGGCTGGCAGATGTTGTTTACAATTTCCGTGTTGGACGCTACCGTATTGTCTGTCGGTACGTAAATTACGTCAGATTCAGAAGAAGCAGTGGTAGCTACGGCCGACAAATCGTTGGAATCTGAGAATGCATAATATTCACAGGTGTAGCCGAACTCTTCAAGCGCAGTCTTTACGGTATCTACCTGATACTGAGAATTTGCCTCAGCAGAGCAGTACAGAAGACCGATTTTTTCTGCATCCGGAAACAGTTCGTGCAGCATAGCTGCCTGTTCGTCAAGCGGAGCAAGGTCTGATGTACCGGAAATGTTTCCGCCTACGGTACCGTCAAAATCGTCAAGTGCAAGTGCCACACCGTACTCCGTCACAGAAGTACCGAGAACCGGAATCTCGCTTGTAGCGGCAGCAGCAGCCTGGAGTGCAGGCGTTGCGTTTGCAAGAATCAGATCAACACCGTTTGAGACAAAACTGTTGACGATGGTGGAACATGTATTGGAGTCACCCTGCGCGTTCTGCTCATCAAAGGTAACAGCATCGCCGAACTCTTCGGTCAGTGCATCTTTGAATCCCTGTGTAGCGGCATCCAGCGCGTCGTGCTGTACAAGCTGGCAAATACCAACAGTAAAGGATTTTTCTTCCGCAGATACAGACATTCCGAACATGCTGCCAGCCACAGAAGCAGAAAGAAGAACAGCTAAAACTTGTTTTTTCATAAATAGAATCCTCCTCAAATAGATTACAGAATACTTTTGTCTTTCGACATGTCAGATTATAGCGCTTTAAAGCAAAGAAGTCAAGCGCTATATCACTTTAATGTATAAACGTGTGTCATTTGTTCCTGTAAAGGAAAGGACAATCACGATTGTTATAGTAAATGTAGAGGATTCCTGGTTACACGGTTTGTGTAGCGGTTCCTGTAATGTGCCGCGCTACATAGACGCCGCTGGCTGAGGCATGAGACAGAGAATGTGTCACTCCGCTGCCGTCCCCGATGATATAAAGTCCTTTGTATCTGGTTTCAAGGTTTTCGTCAATATCGACTTCCATGTTGTAGAATTTTACTTCGACACCGTACAAAAGCGTATCGTCGTTTGCTGTTCCGGGCGCAATGTTGTCAAGCGCATAAATCATCTCAATAATTCCGTCCAGAATCCGCTTTGGCAGAACGAGGCTCAGATCTCCCGGTGTCGCGCCGAGTGTCGGTGTGACCAGTCCTTCCTCGATTCGTTTTGCGTTGCTGCGTCTTCCGCGGACCAGATCGCCAAATCTCTGTACGATTACACCGCCGCCTAGCATGTTGGATAAGCGTGCGATGCTTTCGCCGTAGCCGTTGCTGTCTTTGAACGGTTCAGAGAAATGCTTTGCGACGAGGAGTGCAAAGTTTGTGTTTTCTGTCTGCTTCTCAGAACCCTCATAGCTATGCCCGTTGACCGTCACAATGCCGTTTGTGTTTTCATTTACAACGATGCCGTTCGGGTTCATGCAGAAGGTACGTACATTGTCTTCGAATTTTTCGGTGCGGTATACGATTTTGCTTTCATACAGTTCATCCGTCAGATGTGAGAAGATGACGGCCGGAAGCTCCACGCGGACGCCGATATCCACACGATTTGATCTGGTCGGGATATCAAGCTCGTGACAGATCTTCTCCATCCATTTGCTTCCGCTCCGTCCAACGGAGACGATGCATTCGCGGCAGTCGGCCGTGTGTTCTTTGTAGTGAACGCGGTATCCGTCATCCGTGCATTCCAGGCTGTCGACTGCGGTATTAAAATAGAAATCAACCTTATCTTTAAGCTCTTCGTATAACTGTTCCAGAACCACATAATTAATATCTGTTCCGAGGTGGCGCACGGAAGCGTCCAGAAGCTTCAGCTTGTTCTGTAGGCAGACCTTCTTGAACTGTGTTCCGGCCGTAGAATACATCCTGGTCTTCTCCCCGCCGTGAGAGGTGTTGATATCGTCGACATAGCGCATCAGCTCAAGGGCCTGATCCTTGCCGATATATTCATAGAGAGTGCCTCCGAAATCAT
>ERZ777306.4383-NODE-4383-length-12963-cov-4.753409_pt1 | contig 12963 bp, 12 predicted proteins | sample MGYA00374966_ERZ777306 | MGnify/ENA primary metagenome ERZ777306 (study PRJEB29329, sample SAMN06343882) | mouse gut metagenome | isolation source: Mouse cecum | place: Austria: Vienna | collected 2014-11-15 ...
AAAAATGACGTAAAGGGAAATCCAATGATAAGCTCCGGACTTTATGTACTAAAGCACAAGGATCTGGACGTGGCAATGGTTCAGATAGACAGGGCAAGCGGAAAAATTGAGTATGTACCGGATATCTTTTTGCCGGAAGAACTTCCGCCGGGTGTGGGAGAGGACAGCGGCAGGATAGCGGCCTGGTGGGCATCCCGTGCCGTACCGGGTACCCGCAGAGGCATCCAGCAGGTGCTGAACTATCTGCGGGAGGAAACGAATCTTTCTCTGATGCTGTCAGCCTATGGACTGAGCCTTACGGACCATTACTGGATGCAGCCCATCGGGGAAGAACTGTATTGGAAAGACCTGAATTTTTATGACCATGATTTTGCGGATGAGTTGGGAAATCTGCTGACCGGATCCGGAAGGATCGACATGAAGTCTCACATTTCCAAATTTTCCCCAGCTTCTTCTGTAAACGGAGAAATGAAGAAAAAATGGGTGATCATGGACAACATCCGCTATCTGATGAAGGTCAATATGAATGACTATGGTCAGCAGTCCGTGAACGAGGTGATTGCAAGCAGACTGCATGAAAGGCTGGGTTGGAAAAATTATGTATCCTATCAGCTTGACAGGATCCTGGCTGAAGGACGGGAGTACCCCTGCTCTCTGAATCCGATGTTTACTTCTTCGGAGCTTGAATTTGTATCTGCATATCAGCTGGTGAAGGATTATAAGGTGCCCAATGCGGTTTCTGAATTTGAAGCCGTGATCAGTCAGGCGGTACAGTATGGAATGGACGAAGGCACTGTGCGTGAACAGCTGGAATATACGATCATGACAGATTTTATTCTGAGCAATACGGACCGACACTATAATAATTTTGGGTTTCTGTATGATTCGTCAAAGCACCGGCTGACTGCCATGGCTCCCATTTTTGATACGGGAAATGCCCTGTTTTACAACCAGGAGATCATTCCTTCCGGACGCCGCCTTCTGAATATTCCGGTGAGTTCCTTCTGCGGCCGGGAGGTGGATATGCTCCGGTATGTAAAGCAGACAGGGCTGGTGGATCTAAAGCTGCTTGACGGTTTTTACGAAGAGGCGGAAAGGATGTTAAAGAAGTATACGGATATGCCGGAAACCAGGGCAGCGCAAATTGCCTGTACAATCCGGCAGAAAATGGAATATCTGGATTTGTTTCAGCAGGGAAAGAAAATCTGGAAAATGGAAAAGTATTGGTAGATACACCGTGAGGATATGGAACAGATAAAGGGACTGGCAGGATTGGGTGATGGAGAGAAAAAAAATAGAAATGCGCCGGGAGGGGAATCGGCTGATCATAGGGGATTCTCCGCAATTGATCGTGGATCTTGACAGCCAGGAAAATCATCTTCTGGTCGAGGGGAAGCTACGCCCTTATTACCGGGAGGTGGCGTTCAGCCAAGACCTGCTGGAAGGAAAACGCGGGAATGTGCTGGCTGCTGCGGTGAACTATTATTATGACCAGGCATGCCGGATCGCACAGGGGATGCTGGCAGCGGAAGCTTACCGGAAGTCCGGAAAAATGAAAGTGTAAAGTAAACAGGCTGCTTGTAACTGGATTGTAATATAAATGTGTTTCATCAAGGAGATAATATGAACAAAAGAACGTTATCGAGCGAGCTGCTTGCAGGCGCAAGGTACTTAAAACGCAGGACAGTCCAGAAAAATGTGGTCAAGATCCAGATGATCACCAGGGCGCTGATCGAAAAGATTTCGGATGAGATGGGAATCCATTTGCGGTGCCCCATGAGGGGCTGGAGGCCGGCAGCATCAAGGTGGGAATGCACCTGATCCGGCTGAAAACCCCGGTTAGCTTTGGAAGTGAGGAGTTTGACCCGGTGGAATTTGTATGCTGCCTGAGCGCAGTGGATCATAAGACCTATCTGAAAGCATTTTTCAATCTGGTCAATATGCTCCAGACGGAACAGTTCAAACAGAAGCTGCACGAATGCCGGACACCTGCCGAGGCGGCACGGATCATAGAAGAGTATGAGTACGGATTATAGGCAGGGACAGCAGCAGATTGTTTACGAAGCAGGACGGAACTCAAGGCAGGCGTTCCGATCTGTTTGAAAGGATACTGAGAATGGTAAAGAACATTTCCAATCCGCTGGAAACGTTTTTTACCATTCTATATTTTTGCAAAAATGTGGAAAAACCTTTGACTGTTTTTTACTCTCAGGACGTGCTAGTATAGAGTCACAGGCAGGGAAGACCTGCAGGGTAAGCATTACAGGCCGCTGACAGACCAGCGTCATGTAAGGATTGCGGTTCTCCGGAAAGGAATGGCTGTTTGAGATTCAAAAACCGGTATAGAGAATCGCAGATATAAAAAGAAGAGGAGGCAGAAACAATGATTTGGGAGGCCTTAAAAAAACCCCTGATTGTGAAAGAAATGGAAGCAGACTCCTGTGAGGATGTTTTCCGGCAGCTTGGCGGAGCGCTGATCCGTGAAGGCTATGCAAAAAGCACTTATATAGAAGCATTATGTACAAGGGAAAAGGATTATCCCACCGGACTGGATATAGAAGGCTTCGGCGTGGCGATCCCCCACACGGATGTAAGCCATGTAAACCAGGCTGCGACGGCCATCGCGGTGCTGAAAAATCCGGTCACATTTATCCAGATGGGCAGTGATGACGAGGAGGTCAGCGTAAAGCTGGTATTCATGCTGGCAGTGGTAGAACCGAAGGCGCACATGGAAGAACTGCAGAGGATCCTGTCTATCATTCAGGATAAGGCAGTATTGGAACAGATCGCAGAAGCACAAGACGAAGAAACGATGATTGAGATTATAAAAGAAAAGGAGAATTGATTATGAAAAAGAAAGTGATCGTAGCATGCGGCGGAGCAGTATCAACTTCAACAATCGCGGCAAATAAAGTAGTGGAGCTTTGCAAAAAGAACGGGATCGACGTGGAGATCTGCCAGATCCGGATCTCGGAGATCGAATCCAACCTTTCCGGGGCAGTTCTGATCGTGCCTACCTCCAAGGTAAAGAGAGATTACGGAATCCCGGTGATCACAGGCATGCCCTTTATATCCGGAGTCGGTATGGTGAAGACAGAGGCAGCGATCCTGAAGGTGCTGCAGGGAGAGTAAAGTAGGAGGAAAAAAATACTGAAAGCAATTTCTGACGCGATCCAGTATGTGATTGATATGGGAGCATCTGTCATGCTGCCGATCGTGATCGCGGTGATCAGTGTATGTATTGGGGTAAAAGTAGGGAAGGCCATCCGCTCCGGCCTGATGATCGGTGTGGGGCGCTTTCAGTTGCGCTCTTCCGGAATTATGAACCGGAGAAATCGCTGCGCAGTGGGCGAAGGAATTTGTGGAAGCTACAGGGGTAGATTTTCTGGCCGTGGCGATCGGCACCGCCCACGGAGTCTATAAAGGGATTCCAAAGCTGGATGTGGAACGGCTCAGCGAGATCCGTAAAGTAGTCAGCATCCCACTTGTCCTGCACGGTACATCGGGAGTTCCTAACGAGGCGGTGAAGGAATGCATCCGCAGGGGGATCTGTAAGGTCAACTACGCGACAGACCTGCGGATCGCGTTTTCGAAGGGTGTGAAAAAAGTCCTGAAAGAAAATCCGGATACCTTTGACCCGAAGAAGTATAACGCGCAGGGACGGGAAGAGGTGAAAATGTATGTGATGGATAAAATGAAGGTCTGTGGAAGCGTTGGGAAGGCGTGATACGGCACGGGACGGACAGATCAATAAGTGACAAATGAACAAAAATCGTTTATAATAGGTAACTGTAACGTAAAATATTGACGGAAGCCTTAACTTTATATGCAGAGATGGTGAGGATATGGAAGATTTTATATGGGAAATTCAGGATTTCAGGCATTTAAACTGGTCTGATACAAAATTATCTCCGGGAACTCCCGGATGTTTTTTAAAAGCATATGAAGAACAAAACGGACAGAGATACTATTATAAATTGTCCAATTATGACAGCTACAGAGGTGTATTCGGGCACGAATGTATCAATGAACTCATTGTGTCAAGACTTTTGGAGATATTGCAGATACCGCATTTACATTACCAATTGCTGCATGCTCTGATCTGTATCGATGGAAAAGAAATGGATACGTATATAACCAGGTCAAAGAATTTCCGGAAAGAAGATGAACGGAAGATGCCATTTGAGGTCTTTTATGATCTGCACAGACAGCAAGCGGAGAGTCCGCTGGATTTTTTTATCAGGATGGGCTGGTCAGCCTATTTGTATCAAATCCTGACGATAGACTACTTGATCTGCAATCGGGACCGCCACGGAGCAAATATCGAGATCTTGATAGATGGAGAAGATCAGGCGCGTCCGGCACCGCTGTTTGACCAGGGAATTTCCCTGCTGTTTTCCTGCTACGGAAATATAGAAAGTATACGGAAATATGACATTCTGGAAGATAAGGCAGTGAATAACTTTATAGGCTCAAAGTCTTCGGAGTATAATCTCCGTTTTATCCCAAAGGGATTGCATTGGTTTGACGGGAGACTGCGGGAGCATGACAGAGAGAAGCTGTTAAGCGGTCTGGATGGCGTACTGCATGCGGAGCATCTGGAAAAAATCTGGAATATGTTATGGAAGAGGTGGGAAAGATATGTACAGATTTGCGGTGAAGAATAGATTTTATCATGATAAAACCGTTGCATATTTGTTATACGATGAGATGAAGAGGGAGTACCAGATTGAAATACCGGATGATGTAAAAAGTGTGGAAGCGCCTCTGATCATAGCAGATTTTATAAAAAAGGGACAGCGCCGGATCGGGAAAGAATGGAGCCTGCGCTGGGTAAAGCAGCGGGTGATCCCGCCGGAAAGACAGAATATCGGACAGATCCTCCGTGAGAACCATATGAAATATTATGATGAATTTCCATTGCTGCTCATGAATCAGGGAAGAAGCTGTCATGATGAGTGTTATCTTGTGGAGGTTACGGACAGTAATTAACGATCGATGTTTTTGATATAGAATAAAGTACGAAACAGTAAAAAGGCTTTTGGCGGTAAGAAATACCATCAAAAGCCTTTGCTTTAATAAGCGGGAAATCAACAACGCCGGGAAAACAACTTGAAAAACTTTTAAATCTTGTTATAATAGGAATTGCGCTAATCAGGAATATCGGAAAGAAGAAAGGATTTATTTTCATAGACAGGTTTTGAAAAAGGAGAGTCTTTATGAGTAAGCAGAATACATACGATGCGGACAGCATTGCGGTATTGGAGGGGCTGGAAGCGGTCAGGAAGCGGCCGGGCATGTATATCGGCAGTGTGTCCACCAAGGGACTGAACCATCTGATCTACGAGATTGTGGACAATGCGGTGGACGAACATCTGGCAGGCTTCTGCTCGGAGATTCATGTCACATTGGAAAGGGACGGTTCCGCCACGGTGGAGGATAACGGCCGGGGCGTGCCGGTGGGGATGCACCAGAAGGGAATCTCCGCCGCCCGTCTGGTCTATACCACGCTGCATGCGGGGGGAAAGTTTGACGATTCGGTCTATAAGACAAGCGGCGGTCTTCACGGAGTGGGTTCCTCCGTGGTCAATGCGCTGTCCAACCACATGGATGTCTGGATCAGCCGGGAGGGAGCTGTCCACCATGACCGATACGAGAAAGGAATCCCGGTGATCGAGCTGGAAGAGGGACTCCTTCCCATTGTGGGAAAGACGAGAAAGACCGGTACGAAGATCAATTTCCTGCCCGACGATACGATTTTTGAAAAGACCCGCTTCCGGGCGGAGGAAGTCAAGAGCAGGATGCACGAGACCGCCTATCTGAATCCCAGGCTTACCATCGTATTTGACGACAAACGTCCGGAATCGCCGGAGCATGTGGTATTTCATGAGCCGGACGGGATCATGGGATTTATCCGGGAACTGAATCAGAAAAAGGAAGCCTTGCATGATCCCATATATTTTAAAGGAGAGTCCGAGGGCATTGAGGTGGAGGTAGCATTGCAGTATGTCAATGAATTTCATGAAAATGTGCTGGGCTTCTGCAATAATATTTTCAACTCGGAGGGCGGCACACACCTGACCGGATTTAAGACGACCTTTACCACGGTGATGAACCAGTATGCGAGGGAGCTGGGGATCCTGAAGGAAAAGGATGCCAATTTTACCGGGGCGGATATCCGAAACGGCATGACGGCGATCGTATCCATCAAGCATCCGGATCCCCGGTTCGAGGGCCAGACCAAGACCAAGCTGGACAACCCGGATGCGGCAAAGGCGGCGGGAAAGGTGACCGGGGACGAGATTGTTCTGTATTTTGACCGGAACCTGGAGACCTTAAAGACCGTTCTGTCCAGCGCCGAGAAAGCGGCAAAGATCCGTAAGACCGAGGAAAAGGCCAAGACCAACCTGCTGACCAAGCAGAAGTATTCCTTTGACAGCAACGGAAAGCTGGCCAACTGTGAGAGCCGCGACCCGAAGAAATGTGAGATCTTTATCGTGGAGGGAGATCCCGCCGGCGGTTCCGCAAAGACCGCCCGGGACCGGAATTATCAGGCCATCCTGCCCATCCGTGGGAAAATATTGAACGTGGAGAAGGCCAGCATCGACAAAGTGCTTGCAAACGCGGAGATCAAGACCATGATCAATGCCTTTGGATGCGGATTTTCCGAAGGCTATGGAAATGACTTTGACATCACGAAGCTGCGCTATGACAAGATCATCATTATGGCCGATGCGGACGTGGACGGGGCACATATTTCCACGCTTCTGCTGACCTTGTTCTATCGGTTCATGCCGGAGCTGATCTACGAAGGCCACGTCTATATTGCCATGCCTCCGCTGTATAAGGCCATGCCGAAGAAGGGGGAGGAGGAATACCTCTACGACGATGCCGCGCTGGAACGGTATCGGAAGACCCATGACGGCGGATTTACCCTGCAGAGGTACAAAGGTCTTGGAGAGATGGATGCCCAGCAGCTCTGGGAAACCACACTGGATCCGGAGAACCGGCTCTTGAAGCTGGTGGAGATTGAGGACGCAAGAATGGCATCCGGTGTCACGGAGATGCTGATGGGAACGGAGGTACCGCCGAGACGGGCATTTATCTATGAAAATGCCACCGAGGCGGAGCTGGATATTTAATCGAAGTATGCTCACGGCCGATTTATCTGGCGCTTAGGGACAGTTCCATAGTATAACTGTTCAGAGCAGGATAGGAGAGAACTATGAGTAATGAACCACAGATCATCCGGACCGAGTATTCGGACCTGATGAAAAAATCATATATTGATTATGCCATGAGCGTGATCATTGCCAGGGCTCTGCCGGATGTCCGGGACGGGCTGAAGCCGGTCCAGCGCAGGACCCTCTATGACATGCATGAGCTGGGGATCCGGTATGACCGGCCCTATCGAAAATGCGCCCGTATCGTGGGAGATACCATGGGTAAATACCATCCCCATGGCGACAGTTCCATCTACGAAGCGCTGGTGGTGATGGCACAGGAATTTAAGAAGGGCATGATCCTTGTGGACGGCCACGGCAATTTTGGTTCCATTGAAGGAGACGGAGCTGCGGCCATGCGTTATACGGAGGCCCGGCTCTCAAAGTTTACCCAGGAGGCGTACCTGTCCGACTTGGATAAAAATGTGGTAGACTTTGGCCCCAATTTTGACGAGACAGAGAAGGAACCGCTGGTACTCCCGGTGCGTGTACCCAACCTTCTGATCAACGGCGCGGAGGGCATCGCGGTGGGAATGGCCACCAGCATTCCCACCCATAACCTGTGCGAGGTGATTGATGCGGTCAAGGCTTATATGAAGAATGACGAGATCAGCACCAAACAGCTCATGCGCTATGTAAAAGGACCGGATTTCCCTACCGGAGGGATCGTGGTGAACAAGGACGAACTGCTGAATATTTACGAGACCGGACAGGGGAAGATCAAGCTGCGGGGCAAGGTGGAGACCGAGGAGCTCAAAGGCGGCAAGAAACAGCTTGTTATCACGGAGATCCCCTACACCATGATCGGAAGCGGGATCGGAAAATTTCTCAATGATGTGGCCGGTCTTGTGGAGACGAAAAAGACGACGGATATCGTGGACATTTCCAACCAGTCTTCCAAGGAAGGCATTCGGATCGTGCTGGAGCTGAAAAAGGGCGCAGATGTCGAAAACCTGAAAAATATGCTCTACAAGAAGACCCGGCTGGAGGATACCTTCGGCGTCAATATGCTGGCCGTAGCGAATGGCAGGCCGGAGACACTAGGGCTGAAAGCGATCATTGAGCATCACGTGGATTTCCAGTTTGAACTGGCTACGAGAAAATATAAGACCCTCCTTGCCAAAGAGCTGGAGCGCAAGGAGATTCAGGAAGGGCTGATCAAGGCTTGTGATGTGATCGACCTGATCATCGAGATCCTTCGGGGAAGCAAGTCCGTGAAGGACGCGAGAAATTGTCTTGTCAACGGGGTCACCGACAACATCAAGTTTAAGTCCGGCATTTCCAAAAAGATGGCAGCCATGCTCCGGTTTACCGAGCGGCAGGCGACGGCGATCCTGGAAATGCGCCTGTACAAGCTGATCGGCCTGGAAATCGAGGCGCTGCAGAAGGAGCATGAGGAAACGCTGAAGCATATTGCGAGATATGAGGACATCCTGAATAACTATGATTCCATGGCCCAGGTGATCATGGATGAGCTGGACGCATTCCGGAAGGAGTACGGAAGGAAGCGGCGCACAGCCATTGAAAATGCGGAGGAAGCGGTATTTGAGGAGAAGAAGATCGAAGAGCAGGAAGTCGTATTTCTGATGGACCGCTTCGGCTATGCGAAAACCGTGGACGTATCCGTATATGAGCGGAACCGGGAGGCGGCGGACAGTGAGAACAAGTATATCATCCACTGCATGAATACCGGGAAGATCTGCATTTTCACAGATACGGGCAAGATGCACCAGATCAAGGTTCTGGATCTGCCTTATGGGAAATTCCGGGATAAGGGGACACCGATCGATAATGTGAGTAACTATGCCAGCGCAGAGGAGCAGATCGTGATGGTCTGCGATATGGAGCAGATGCGGTATGCGAAGTTGCTCTTTGCCACCAGGCAGGGGATGATCAAGCGTGTGGAAGGCGCGGAATTCCAGGTGGCGAAGCGCACGATCGCTGCTACGAAGCTCCAGGAGGAGGACGCGGTGATCTCTGTCCAGGTCGTGACGGAGAACCAGCATGCCGTGCTGCAGACGAAGGGCGGGTACTTCCTGCGGTTCCCGGCAGCCGAGATTCCGGAGAAGAAAAAAGGCGCCGTAGGCGTCCGGGGCATGAAGCTGCAGAAAAAGGATGAACTGGAAACGGTGTATCTGTTCGAGGAAGGGACGGAAGCGAAAGGAAAATTCGGAGAGAAGGAGATCATGCTGAACCGTCTGAAGGTGGCGAAGCGGGACGGAACCGGAACAAAGAGCCGGGGATAAGGAACAGCAGGAAAATAACCTGTGCAGATTGCGCTGGTTATTTCTTCGATCTGTACAATCAGACAAGCAAGATGCATAAGATATTTTCATACAGTTCCTAAGATTCTGCGCAATCAGAATAGAAGAAACAGAACATATCAGGCAATGTCTCAGGAAAGGGGCATTGCCTGATTTTTTTCCACGGGTTTGGATATGGTTTAGGCTGGTTTAGACATAAAGTTTAGGTAAAATGTACAAAAAATAGGAGTGTAAACGCAGCATAAACTGTCATATAATACAAAGCATAGAAAAGCAAGTGTGCCAATGTGACAAATTCGCAAAACAAGAATCATGAGACAACACTCGTGAAGCAGGTGAGTCAGATCGCAAGGAAGTACTCAGGAAGCAAGCGGGTCGGATTGGCAGGTAAAATCCACAGAAGAAAAAGGAAGGAGAACAACAAAATGAGTGAAGAAATGAAACAGGAACAGGGTTCCGAATCCAGAGAGCTTGGTACGAAACCGGTGGCTGGGCTGTTTGTGAAGTACAGTTTTCTTACATTAATCGGAATGCTGGCACAGGCGATCATGGTCATCCTGGAAGGTATCATTATAGGAAGAGGTCTGGGAGAGACAGGGCTTGCCTGCGTAGGACTGATCATGCCGTTGGAATATTTCATGCTTGCGCTGGGAGGCTTCTTTGCGATCGGTGTTTCCACACTGGCTGCCATGAAGCTGGGAGACGGCGATGAGCAGGGGGCAAGAAGAGTCTATGGACAGGGACTGTGGTTCAGCTTTATCGCCATTGTTGCCATTGCAGCTGTGATTTTTATTTTTGCCGGACCGATCGCGGGGCTTTTGGGAGCGACACCGGATCTGTTTGATTCCATCGTATTATTTATCCGTATATTTATGTTTGGATATCCTTTTTGCATCATCGGTCATATTGCGGTTTATATGGCGAGGGTAGATGAAAAGCCGAGCATCGCTACCTGGGCCATGACACTTTCCGCGATTTTAGCGCTGGTGTGGCTCTATGCGAGTGTATTTATCCTGAAACTGGGGATTGCGGGATGCGCAGGCTATTATGCGTCCTCCATCGGAATCTGGGGATTTTTTATTCTGTACTTTTTCTTCAGCAAGAATACCATTTTCAAGGTTCAGATGTCAGATCTGCATTTTGATAAAGAGATTATTGCAAATATCGTGAAGATCGGATTCCCGTATCTTCTGGTACAGGCATCCTCCACCGTATTTACCATCGTGCTTAATAACTTTCTGGGAAAATTCGGAGGGGAGCTGGACATCGCGGCATTTGCAGTCATCAACGGATACGTGGTCTACATTCTGATGATGATCACCCAGTCTACGACCGGAGGTTTACAGCCTATCGCAAGCTACAATTTCGGCGCAAAGCTTTATGACCGTGTCAAGGATTTGATCAAGGTAGGGATCGGCGGCAACCTAATTGCGGTCTATGTTCTGGCGATCGTATTCTGGCTTGCGGCAACACCGGTTTGCGCGCTGTTCATCGGGGCAGGCTCGGAGCTGATCCCGATTGCGGCAAAATATACAAGGATTGTGATTTCCTGTACCGCGCTGGGGCTGACGGCCAACCTGATGTCCGGGTATTTCCAGGCAGTAGAGAGTGTGGTAGAGTCTACCGTATTGGGAATCTGCCGTTATATCATTTTCGGGATCCCGGCCATCTTTATCATGGCAAATACGCTGGGGATTACCGGCGTCTGGTTCTCACAGCCGGTATCCGATATTCTGTCATTTGTATTGTCGCTGGTACTGGCGGCGATGGAGATCAAACGTCTGAAAAACATGAAGGCTGCGTAGAAAATGAATGAAAAGAGGAAGGAATACATATGGAAAAAGCAAAAATTGTAATTAAAGGAAACGCGATATTTGACGGAACAGGCGCAGAGCCTTTTGCAGGCGGAGTCGCAGTGGAAGGAAATCGGATTGCGGCTGTGGTAAAGGGAGACGAAATTGACGGATACATCGGACCGGATACCAGAGTGATCGACTGCGGCGACCGGCTGATCATGCCCGGCTTTAACGATGGACACACGCATATTACCCAGGGAGCATTTTTGGAGGATCCGGACTTTTCCTTCAGCTTGCTGGAATCCGGAAGCAGAGAGGATGCCATCCGGATGGCAAAGGAGTATGCGGACTGCCATCCGGATAACGAGTGGGTATTCGGCTATATGATGAATAACCTGATTTGGGAAGATCAGACACTTCCCACGTATCATGACATTGACCGGGTGATTTCGGACAGGCCGGTGGTACTTCAGATGGCGGACATGCATACCATCGTGGTCAATACCTGTGCCATTGAGAAGATCGGGATCACAAAGGAAACGGAAAGTCCGGCGGACGGCCTGATCGAGAAGGATGAAAAGGGAGAATTGACGGGACGGTTTTATGACGGCGCTTCGTTCATGTTTACAGATGAGATCTGCAGTCCTACGGACGAGGTTTATATGCAGATCTATGAGAACCTGTTCGACAAGATGAAGAAGCTGGGAATAACCAGCTGCAGTCTGGTGGCGCCTTACGGGGCTCATGACGACCCGCTTCCGTATTTTGAAAAAATGGAAGAGAAGGGGACGCTGACCTCCAGAGTGATGCTGTATCCGAATATTGCGGAATATGAGAAGGAAAGCTTTTCTGCTCTGCAGAAAAAATACTCGGATGGGAAGCTTAGGATTCAGGGATTAAAGCAGCTGATCGACGGTGTGACCAGTGTATTTACCGCATATCTTCTGGAGCCTTATAGAAACGACCCAAGTACCTGCGGTACGACCTCTGTGGACATGACGGAGTTTAGAAAACAGGCGCTGGAAGCGATCAAAGACGGAGTGGCGCTTCGGATCCACACCATCGGAGACCGGGCGGTCCGTGAGATGCTGGACATTTTTGAGGAGGGCGAAAGACTCTATGGAAAACAGAATCTCCGCCATGTGCAGGAGCACCTGGAGACCATACATCCGGAGGATATCCCGCGCTTTGCAAAGCTCGGCATCTGCGGATGCATGCAGCCCTGGCATATGCTCTTTGACCTGGAGGGCGGCGATAAGGGAAACGGATTGTACGGCGACAAGGAAGCCGCTGTGGGAAGCGAGCGGGCAAGGCATTCCTGGCCCATGCGTGAACTGCTGGACGCAGGAATGGTGCTTTCACTGGGAAGCGATTTTCCGGTAGTGGGCATTGAGCCCATGTGTGAGATCTACGGGGCAGTGACACGCCAGACCTTTGACGGCAAGCCGGAGGGCGGCTGGTATCCCGGGCAGCGGATCACGCTGGCGGAGGCATTGAAGGCTTACACCTGGGGATCGGCTTATGCGGAAGGCTGTGAACAGGATCTCGGTACGCTGGCGGAAGGAAAGCTGGCAGATATCATTGTTCTCGATCAGAACCTGTTTGCAGTGGAGCCGCAGAAGATTTTGGATACCAGGGTTGTGACGACCATCATGGATGGTGAAGTGGTGTACGAAGTAT
>ERZ777306.4389-NODE-4389-length-12938-cov-5.774121_pt1 | contig 12938 bp, 11 predicted proteins | sample MGYA00374966_ERZ777306 | MGnify/ENA primary metagenome ERZ777306 (study PRJEB29329, sample SAMN06343882) | mouse gut metagenome | isolation source: Mouse cecum | place: Austria: Vienna | collected 2014-11-15 ...
CGGAGCTGGGCCTGGGCAGCGTGTGGGTGTGCTACTTCAAGCCGGATGTTCTGCGTCAGGAGTTTGCCCTCCCCGCCAATCTGGAGCCGGTCAACATCCTGGCAATCGGCTATGCGGGGGAGAATTTTACTGACCGGTCGCGGCACAGTCAGACACGAATCCCGGTAGACGAATTGGTTTCCTACGAAAATCTTTAAGCTGATTGCACCAGGAGGGCCGCCCTCCTGGTGCAAATTCTATGATAGGGACAATATTCTTACATTGTTTCCTGTTTCTGTCATCAATCCCATTGCTCAATGGATGTTCAAGGAGTAGAGGGCAACGATACCAGTTCATGTCTCAATTATCCAGCGGCTTTTTTACACCTGGTAATCTGCTTTTTCCGGTTCTCCCCGCAGCATGGCGATCAAATTGTCGCAGGAGCGATCCTGCAAGACGCGTATGGACTGCTCTGAGTAGAAAGCGGCGTGTGGCGTAATTATCACATCTTCTCGACCGAACAGCGGGTGGCTGCCGGGCGAGGGCTGTTCCTCCTGGAGTACGTCCAGCGCCGCGCCGCAGATCTGCCCCTGCTCCAACGCCTGGAGCAGGGCCTTTTCGTCCACGCTGGCGCCCCGCCCCAGGTTGAGGAAAATCGGCTTGCGCTGGAGCGAGCGGAAAAAGCTCTCATTAAAATAGGCGCGGGTCTCGCTGGATACATTCATGTGGTTTGTGATAATATCGGCTTCCCGGGCGGCCTCCTCCGGCGGTACAAGCCTGGCGCCATGCGCGGCAGCTACTTCCGGCGGTAGATAGGGGTCCACCGCCAGCAGCTTCAAGCCGAACGCTCGGGCCCGTTCCGCAACCGCCTGGCCAATCCGTCCAAAGCCAAAAACAGCCAGCGTCTGCCCGGACAGCCGGTATATCGGAGCCGCCAGCTGATACGACCACAGCTTATCCCACTCCAGGCGGTATTGATGGACCTTCAGCCTGCGGGCCGCTGCCAGCATCAGAGCCATTGTGTGCTCGGCTACTTCCTCGGTGCAGTAGTTCCGAATGGCGCATACGGTCACACCGTGCCTCCGGGCGGCGGCCAGGTCAATCGTATTATATCCTGTAGCATTGACGCTTACGTTTTTCAGCCTGGAGCAGCGGACAAACGCCTCCTCCCCCAGCGTCAGAAATCCGGTAATACATCCGTCCGCATCCTGGAGCTGGCCATACAGCGCTTCCTGGTTCTGGTAGGGATATACGGTGATCTGCGCATCCGGAAACGCGGCCCGCAGGCGGTCTATCTCATACTGAGTATCCCGGCGAAGGGCCGCTGGCTGGTCGCATAGAACCAATTTCATAAAAACCCTCCTGATTTTATGGCAGTCAGATTAAGATCCGCTCGCCAATCTTGACCACATGATTGCGAATGGCCAGCTCTGCATAGTCGAACCGGCCCTTCTCCAAAAAAGAAACAAACTCATCATGTTCCTTGACGCCGAGCGCACCATATTTCTCCATTGTTCCGGACAGAATCAAAAAACGGTTGGAGCTGGTTTTGATTCGCTTCATTGTCTCCCAAAGGAACCGGTTGCCGGTCATCTCCGCCAACGCCGTGTGGAGCTGATAGTCCACGTCGATCAGGGCCAGATAGTCGATGGAGGGCGCGCTGACCAAGGCGCACTCCCGCTGGCAGAGGGCCCGCAGGCCGGCAATCTTCTCCGGGGTGGCTCTATCTCGAAAAAGGCGCACCGCCAGGGTCTCCAGCTCCCGGCGGACCTGGGTGATCTGCTCAATATCCTCCTCGGTGACATTGGTCACCCGTACGCTTTTGTTGGCATCGGTCTGAGCAAGGCCCTCGCAGACCAGCCGCTGGAGAGCCGCCCGCACCGGCGTACGGCTGATATGGATCTGTTTGGAGAACCTGGACTCCACCAGGAGCTCCCCCGGGCGGAGCTTTCCGTTTGTAATGTCCGCCTTGATAATCTGGTATGCCTTCTCCGCAAAACCTCCTGATTTTTCCATTTCTCTACAGCCTCCTGTTTTGTATACAATCTATATTTTTTATTATATTCCCCGTTCCTATGCTTGTCAAGAAAAATGAAAATTTTCTTGACAGTCCAGCATTTTAATATATAATCAAAAGAGAAACAAAATCGAGAGCCGAATAAATTGTATACAGTCAGGTGGTAAGACTATGACCTGCTTTCACGTTTCCTTTCTGTTTCAGGATGGCATTCCAGCCTCTGTATGTGGATTCTGCCGCCGGGGACACCGTCAGGCTGTGGTAAACTGCATCCTCCCACTCTCCCGGGTGCGGTTTGGCGTGGAATGGACAGAAGGGCTTTTGGTGGACAGCCATTTTGCCCGGCTGCTTGCTCAGGTACTTCTGCCAGAACGGGAAGCAATTTTTCTAACCGGAGGCTGTATACAGTACGCAGCTTTGGACGGCCCCTGCGGCGGCATCCTCGGGGATCTGTTCCAGCCGCCCGAGAGCGCTCTTCAGGAAAAAAGCCGGCTCCAGCTGTCAAACGGAATTTCTGTACAGCTGGTTCTGCGTCCCGGCATTGGGGCCGCCGCCTTTTTCTGTTTTGACCCACAGAAGGAGCAGGCGCTGCTGGAGGCGCTGTCCGTCCGCTTTCCGGCCCCCGACCTCTTGTCCCTACTGGCGCAGGCCGGCGCGGGATACCTGTGGGTACTGGATTACGCGCCGGGGAACCCGGTCCGCAGCGGCAGCTGTCAGGTTTGTCTTCCCTCAGGAATCATCGAAAAATCAGAAAGAAGGTAATGCTATGTTTCTACTTCACACAAAACTGCCCAGCTTCATCCAGAAATTAAAAAACGCGGCCCTGCACCACGGCCGGGACCTCCCCTGTCAGGTTTTTGGACTGGAGAATCTTGACACTGCCAAGGTGCAGTCCGCTCGGACCGGGCGGCTGGAGCAGGAGGTGGAGGAGCTGTCACAAGTACCCGGGGTCTCTCGTCTGGAGGTCCGTATTCTGCCCCGCGTTCCCGAGACGCTGCACACCGTGGTAATCCGGGCTCTGGATCACGAGGGCAGGCCCATTCAGGCGGTGCTGGACACGGTAGGGCTCCTTCACCCGGGGGTAGACTGCTACCTGGAGGGCTGCCCTCTGGTAGATGACCGCCGACCGCCGATCGGAAAGCACTAAGGGAGGGAATCGCTGTGAAACTTACCTATAAGCTCCTGCCGGAAGGCGATGTAAAAGGGACAAAGGTTCCGGTGTCCATTGCCTTTGTGGACTATCGGGATGTGCTGGCCTGCGGTATGTCCATGAAGCAGGCCTGCGACAAGATTGCCGCCCAGATCCCCGGTCCCGGCGCAATTCATATGTTTGACTTGGAGGGAATTACCACCAACAGCGATGGCATTATGATCCCCGGGACTATGACGTGTATGGCTGCCTGCGACTATGGCCGCATCGACCCGGAATTCGGTTTTACCGAGCTGATGGAGGTGCCGCATGATCCTCAGCTGATCCGGGAGGAGCCTCATCTGCGCCAGTGGGACGCCAACTTCCCCGGACGGCGGCTGATTTTGGGGCCGGACCCGGACCGCAAGCCGCTGCCAGTCCACAACGCAGTGATTTCCGGCCGCTCCTGTACCAATAATACGGCCACCGAAGTGATGAACTGTGTCACCATGGACGAAATGCTGCTGTTTATCACCGGGCAGACCGAGCTTATGCGGGATGGAACCATTCTGTGGGGCAAGACAGGCGAGGTCATCTCGGTGGGGATCGGAATGCTGGTGGGCGAGGAGTACGGCCGGATTGTCCCCCACCGGCAGTACGTCTGCGGCGATACCGGCCACAAGAGCGGCACATACGCGAAATTTTTGAAAAATGAGCTGCCCTGTCTGGCTGCGCCCAAGGATGTACTGGCCCGTCACATAATCCGCGCCTTGAAAGCGGGAATGATCCCCGGACGCCATGTGGGGCCCTCCCCTGCGGTACTGACTGTGGCAAAATATCTGGGCTATCCCATCGACTGCAACAATATCACCCCCAGCGCCTACGTGGAGCTGGAGGACGTGGGTATCCGGGAGGCCTGGGTCCGGGGAGCATTGGAGCCCATGCAGGAGGAGGAATTTCTGGCCCAGGCGGACGTTCTGCTGCCAGGAACCCAGGACGCCAGGCTCTACCCAGCCCGGGAGCTGGTCCAGAACTGCTTCATCGAGGTGTGATATGCGTGAGAGTACCAGAATTTTGGTCCAGGTGGACAAAACCGTAATCAAGATAACCGGACTGTCTGTCCGGGGACTTAAAATCAACGAGCTGGAACAGCTGCTACAGGAGAGGCTGCAAAGTATGGTCCGCATTATTGGCGTATCCGGCAGCCAGATTGAGATGGATGTTTACGGCATGGAAGAATCGGATATTTTGCGGGACAGCGACGGCATTATAAAAACAATCGCGCTGGCCCGGGGCATCCAAGTCAGCGATATTGCGGCTATGGAACGGGTGCAGAAAATTCGAGCAGTCCCCTTTGACGAAATCCCCCCTTATCCCCCCGGTGAATGCCGGGCAGAGAGGTGGGTGAAGCGCACATGAGGCGGGCACTGATCCAGCCCACAGGGGACGAGCTTCTTGCCGGTATCATTGAGGATACGGACAGCCCCATAATTTGCGCCCTGTTAGGGCAGATCGGCATTCAAAGCGTGATCGCGCCTCCGGCGCAGGATGACGAGGCCGTACTGGAACAGGCCGTCCGGCAGGCAGCCCGGGAGGGCTATGACCTGATGGTTTTGATTGGCGGAAGCGGCGGCGGACATCGGCATGACCCGTCTCTAGGACGGGATTTTACCCACTGCGTGCTGGAGCGTCTTCTTTCTCAGGCGCATATAACCTCCCTATACGGCAAAAATGGTCACTTGTGGAGCAGATTGGTATGCGGCTATTTCGGAAATATGCTGGTGATGAATGTCCCCGGTCCTTTCCGCGAAGCCCAGGCGGCAATCCAGGCGATGACTGCCTGCGGTTTGCACGCACCGCCGGAGCAGCTGAACCAGCGTATGGCGCAGGCGGTCTGCCGCACGTACTACGGCCCTTAAGTTGATGGACGGAGCATACCAGCTGTCCAAAGTGAGCGGTTCAGCACGTTTTTGGAATCTTTGCTATGAAACTTATGATTCCATCTGCATAGCTGTTTACAATATGTCCATGATGCCGGATAACAATCGCTTTTGCGGTAGACAGGCCAATGCCATACCCACCAGTCGCTCTGGCGCGGGAGGAGTCTACCCGGTAGAAACGGTCAAAATAACGGGGAAGCTGGGCTGTATCAATCCCTTTACATGGATTGGATACAGTGATACAAATATTTTTCCCATGCTGGGATAGCGACGGGCGGATCGTTCCCTCCGGGTCACAGTATTTGACCGCATTATCGAGCAAGATAGAAAACAGGTAGAAGAAGTTATCCCGCACCCCTTTGGTGCTTATGTCAGTTCCAATTTCTGAAACCAATGCTTTGCCATCCGCTTCTGCCGCCGGTTGAAAGGCATCCACACTGGCCTGCGCGATTTCTGTAACAGAAAATTCTTCTGCCGTATCTCCTTCGATTGCTTCTTCTGTACGGGCGAGCTCCACCAGATTTTTAATTAGCCTGTCATCTGTACTCCACAGAACGGTCTGCCCTTTCCACAGGCATCAGCCTTTTAAGGAGTGTAGGCCTTAATTCGGCAATTATTTTAATTCTGCCTCGTATCTTTGGGGATGGGGCGATCTGGCTTTCGATGTTTACCTATGAAACAATCGTATTGGTGATCGCGGCAGTATTATTAAAGCACTCTGAACGGAACGGCATCCAGTTCAAGTAAGGAGGCAGCAAATATAATCATCCCGCCCAGCGAGGGCAGACCCGCTATTCTACTCCCGCAGATTGGGCCGTATAGTTTCAAACCCGTTGCGCCGCAGCGGGTACCGGCCTGTATCTTTTTTCTACAGAAGGAATAACCGAACAGCAGCCAGAAAGGGCCATCCAGGAAACTGGACGGCCCTTCCTCATGGTGTCAGAAAACAAGGAATTAAATTTTTTATCAGCTCCAAAGCACTTTACACTGCTTTACTCATATCTCAATGAACTTCCCTGTTCACTATTTTTTACCCGAATTTTCTGCGGGATGCTCTCCTCCAATCTGCTCACATGAGAGATGATTCCAACCATGCAGTTGCCCTCTGTCAGCTGATTCAACACATTCAGGGCGGTATCTAATGTGTTGCCATCCAGTGAACCAAAACCCTCGTCAATAAACAGCGCATCCAGCCGCTGGCCGCCCGCGTGGTTCTGCACCACATCGGACAGACCCAGCGCAAGAGACAGCGATACCAGAAAGGATTCTCCACCGGACAGAGAACGGGAATTTCGCTGCTTGCCTGTTGCCATGTCCAGGACCTCCACTTCCAATCCGGCTTTTGCATTTTTTCGGTCAGCGTTGATCTGGTGGATCAGTTCGTACTTTCCTCCGCTCATAATGTTCAGCCGTCGATTTGCCATCTCCAGAATTTCCTGAAACACAGCGCCCATCACGTACCGGTCAAAACTCAATTTACCGCCGTCTCCGCTGACTCCCACCGCCAAATCTGCCAGCAAATCCAGCCGGTTCCATGCCGCTTCCGTCTTTTCCAGCACCGCTTTAGCCTGGGAAACACGTTCTATCACACTGCGATGATTTTCCATTTGCTGGGTTAATTTTACATATGTGGTATCGAGGGCTTGATACTCCTCCACTGTCTGGTCAATCTTCTGCTGAAGCTCGGTCAGTTCCGTATAGGCAAGTCCCTCTGTCTGGCGGGCCAACTCCTGGATTCGGCTTTGGGTATCCACAAGAGAGTGGCGGTACTCTGTCAGAATGTTCTGCTTCTCTTTCAGCCAATCCTCCCCCGCTTTCGTACCCAGGGGAACCAGCGCTTGATCCGCTTCCGCTAGCGCTGCAAACCCGTTTTCGCTTAACGCCGCTTGCAGCGCCTCCTCCGCCTTCGCTCTGGAATGCTCCAGGTCCGGCAGGTCATTCTGTTTTCCATTCAGCGTTCCCTGCGTTTTATCCCTCTGGCTGATTGCCGTCCGCTGCGCCTCCAAATGGTCCTTTACTTGTATGTTTAGGAAATCCAGCCGGTCCTTCCAGCGCTGAATCTGCTCATTCGCTGTCTTCTGATCGGGGTATTTCAGCTGGTCCCCCAGTGCGGAAATAGCCGCATCCAGTTTTCCTGCCAATAGTCTATGCGCTGTAAGAGCCTCTTCCTCCTGGGAAACAGCCTGATCCAGCTCCACAATTCGCTCCTCGGTCTGCTTCCGCTGACCGGCCAACTCATTGCTGCGTTCCTGCTTTTTCCGCCCCTCCTCCAGGGCGTTTTTCCTGTCCGCTTCGATCCGCTGAAGCTCGTCGATTTTGCCGGACAGCCAGCCCTCTCCAGACAGCATATCCCAACCCTCACATTCCGGGAATAGCGCCGCCGCATCCCGCAGAACGCTCTCTGTCTCACTGTCAATGGACAGGCGCAGGGCAGTTGTCTTTTGATCCTGCTTCCTGCGTTTTTCTTCTTTCATATCATAGTCCTGCTTTGCGGCATCCACATCGGCCTGGACCGGCGTCTCCGCCGGAAGCGGGGCAAATTCGTGTACCTGCTCTGCGCAAAATTCCGTATGGCAGACCGGACAGGCCGCCCTGCTGTGCTCTGTCAGTTCCTTTCTCAGTCCCTCGGCAATCAAGCCGGCCTGTCCGCTGATAAACGCCTGATACAGCCTATGGTGATCCCTTTCCGCCTCCGCAGCGGCCTCCGCCAGGGTTTGCAGAATGCTTTCCTGCTTTTCCAGCTTCTTTTTGTCCCGGAAAACTTCCTCTATGCGGCTATGAATCCCCTTTTCGTCGGTCAGTGCCTTCGTGTTATTCTGTGCCTGTATATATTCATGCTCCAGCCGGACGACCTGCGCATCAATGCCGGCATAGGCGCGCTGCTCTTCCTCCAGCTCTGTCAAGGCGGCGCTCTCCCGCTTCCGCGCCTCCCGGTCGGTGGCGAGCTGCTCTTGCGTGCACTGGACTGTCGCCTCGGCATCCTGCTTTTCTTTCTGCTTTCGGTCCAACTCCTCATAATGCGGCAGGGTCTTTTCCAAAAGCTGAAGTTCTGTTTTCAGATTTTCTATTTCATATACGAGCCCATGATCAGCATCCACTGCCGCCTGTGCCGCGTTCACCGCCTCCTCTTGTTCCTGTAGGCTTGCAGCGAGTTCTTCCATTTCCCTTCTCGCATCTTGAAGCTCCTGTTCCATGCGTGCCAGCAGCTCCCGCTTGGGCTGGATACGGCGCAGCACTTTTTCGGCGGCGTCATATTCCGCCTGTAAATGCGCCATCTCCTCTGTCCGGGCCTCCAAGTCTGCAAGCTGTCTCCGCTTCTCAGACAGTTCATCCAACAGCCGGTTCCGCCCGTCCGCAGCGCCTCTCTGCTCGATCAGCGCGCGCTCCTGTTCGCGAACCGTTTCCCGCTCACGCTCCAGCTCCGCCAGACGGCGCTGTTCCCTTTCTGCCAGTTCCACAAGATTCTCCGCCAGCTTCGGATGTTCCGGAAGATACAGATTCCTCTCCTCAGCCTCCGGCCCCTCCGGCATCTGAAAAACCGCCTCCATAGCATTCTTGATCCGGCTTGTCTGGCTGTCACGCTCTGCCTTCAGTGTGTCTCTGGCTCCCTTAAGCAGCTCCTGATAACGGACATAGATGGAATTGTCAAATAGTTTTCCAAGAATCTCATTTTTTTCCTCTGCGTTTGCAGACAGGAATTTCCGGAACTCCCCCTGGGCCAGCATGACGATTTTCCGGAACTGCTCCGCGTTCAGGCCCAGCAGCTCTGTGCACCGGTCCGTCACCTTTGAAGCACCTTTCAGGGGCTCCCGATCCGTCTCTCGCTCCCATAGAACTGCATCCGGGGTTCCGTCGCTGAATTGGTCCGCCGTTCCGCGCTTTTTCCGGTAATGAATGGTTCGTGTGACGGTATAGGTGTGATCTCTATGCAGGAATGTCAGGGTGACCTCGGTGTCCGCCGACTTGGGCACAAAGTCACAATGCATCATTTCCGGCCTGCGGTCAGGACCGCTGGCAACCCCATAGAGGGCAAACATAATGGCGTCAAAAATCGTGGTCTTCCCCGCGCCGGTATCCCCTGTGATCAGGTAGAGGCCGTGAGTGAACCGTTTAAAATCGACGGCAGTTTTTTCGGCATAGGAGCCAAACGCGGTCATTTCCAATAAAATCGGCCTCATACTTCATTCCCCTGTTCCCGCGCAAATTTCAGCAGTTCCGTAATCTGCCGCTCCGTTTCCCGGTTCTGATCACCATCCATATGGCGCACCTGCTCGCCCGCAAAGCACAGCAGAGACTGTTCCGATTCGTCAGGCTCCACGCCACCCCGGCGTTCGCGGTAGAAATCCATAAACAGTTCCTCCACAGCCTTTTCCTCTGCCCCGGCTGTGGGGCGGGATGCCATAGCGCTAAATTGGCAGTACTCAGATGTCAGCTCCATGAGAAGGCTGTCCCTGCTTTCAAAAAGGCTTCGGAAGAACTCATAAATTTCCGGCTCGGGCCGCCGGTCCGTCAGGATGACACGGATGTACTCCCCTTTGGCAGCATTTCGGAGTTCCGCAGTCCGCAGCTCCGCATAGGTTCCCTTCAGCTCCCGCATGGGGTGCAGCGGTCGGATGACCCTGGTCTCTATCACCGGCTCCGTCCCCTTTGCCCCCAGTTCCACAAGAATGGGGCCCTTGACAGGCTGCTTTGTCTCGTCGAAATGATAGCACAGCGGAGAACCGGCGTAACGCACTGTCTCTCGCCCCACCGGGTAGGCCGCATGGATATGCCCCAGAGCCACGTAGTCAAATCCGTCAAAAGCGGTGTAATCCACCTGGCCCACGCCGCCCACCATGGACTCAGAGCCGCCGCGGGCTGATTCCCGGCCATTCGCCGTAACATTCTGATGGGCGACCAGAACATTACGCGCAGAAAAATCGATGTCCTGTTCCGCCAACAGCCGCCGGACTGCCGTGTCGTAACCACGGATTTCTTCGTCCTCGAGTTTCTGGGCCGCCAGCGCCGGGAAAATATAGGGCATCAGCCAAAATGTAACCGGTCCGTGCGGATCCGTTAAGGTCACATGGGTCAGTTTTTTAGTAAGAACACCCGCAATGTGAATGTTCTCTTTTGCCAACAAACTGCCCGCAAAGGACATTCGCTGACCGGAGTCGTGGTTTCCCGGAACGACCAGGACCGGAATCTTCAGCTCTGACAAGCCTGTAATCATTCGGTCCAGAAGGGCAACCGCGTCCCCCGAAGGGGCGCTTCGGTCATACACATCGCCCGCAATCACCACTGCGTCCGGACAGATCTCTTGTGCCATCTCCAAAAAGCGCTGGACCCAGACCGGCTGATCTCCACTCTCCAGCAGAGAGATGCCATGAATGGATTTCCCCAAATGCAGATCCGCCAAGTGCAGAAATTTCATCCAACTTTCTCCTTAAATCACATTTCTCTCTTTGCCTGCTAAAATTTCAGACAAATCACGGTATCTCCTGCCGTAATCTCATCCCCGCTGCGCAATCTCCGGGGCCCCTGAAGCTCCTCCCCGTTGACCCGTGCCGCGCCGGAGGTATCCAGGGCTTCCACATATACCGCACCTTCCATGGAAAAAAGCCGGGCCTGCCGGGGGGCTGCGCTGCCATCCTGCACCACAATATCGCAGACCGGATCTGCGCCGATTATCAGATCATCCCGCAATTCCAGCTCTTGCTGGCTCTGTCCGCCGGCCAGCTCTCCCCGTACCAGCTCCAGGCGCATATAGATGCCCGCCTGCTCCTTCTGTATCGAACCGGAGTCCGCCGGGGCCTTCCGTTTCCTTCTGGTCAGGAGCACCGCCGCAATCATCACCAACACTATGGCGGCGGTCCCCCCAATCAGCGGTACCACCGGCAGCGCGATCGGAGACTGGGGCGGGGATGCGGAACCACTGCCTGTTCCATTCGGGGACTCCGGCAGCGGATCAGGCGGCTGGACATCGGCCCCTGTTCCTCCCTCCTTGGTGAGCTCAGGCAGCTCCACCTGAGCTTCCGCCCGACAGACCAGCTCACTGCCGGCGGCGAAGATCACGGATACCCGCTCCGTTCCGCCCTCTGTGGTCAAACCGGACAGGTCAAAGCCGGTGACAAACAGTTTTCCGCTGTCCTCCGCCAGGACGGTTCCGGCCGCCGCCGCTGTCACCTCTCCAATCACCTGATGTATGCCTCCGGAGGCCTCCGCCAGCCGGCCCATGCTCTCCAGGGCCTCCCGGTCGCTGCCCAGGCCCACCGAATGGAGCATCACATCGGAGGCGCCGACCCGCTCCAGCAGCTCCTCATAGGGTACGCCGCCCGCGGGGTCGTACTGCACCCCGTCAGACAGTATCACCATGCACCGCAGCTCGCTGCGCTGCCGGGGCAGTCCCTCGAAGTAGTCCAGTCCCTGACTGATGGCAGTGTGGAGTCGGGTCACCCCCTCGTCAAAGGGGATCTTTTCCATCTCATCGGTCAGCTCTTCTGGGGAGACGTCCTCCGCCCGGACCACAAACGTGTCTCCGAAGGTAGCCAGAATAAATTGGGTGTTTTCCCCGCCGGACTGTGCCAGATTTCGGGCAAACTCCTCCGCCTCCTGGCGGAAGGCGGGCATGGAGGTGGAGTTGTCCACCAGCAGCAGCCAGGTCACTGGAGCCCCCGCCTGACGCACCGTCTCCAGACGGTCCGACGACGGGAACGTCTGCCCACCCAGCCTGGCCTCCGCCTTGGTGACTGGCTTCTCGATCCCCTCCATGGCGATATAGGTATAAAGCGTGCCGTCGTAGACAAAGGCCCGGACGATCTCCGCGCTGCCGGCGGCCAGAGCGCCGGTACACAGGCCCCCTGCCAGCAGCAATGCAAGAAATATGGATGTCAGCCGTCTCATAGTTCCTCCTCCGCAAACACGGTGATGAGAGAAAAGTTGTCGTTTCCCGGCGGGGTGCGGCGGATGTGGCGCAGGAGCATCCCCTCCGCCCACTGCTCCGGCGTCTCCGCTTTCAGCAGGTCCGCCAGCATCTCCTCCTGGTAGACATACTCCCAAAAGCCGTCGGAGCACAGCAGAAAGGCGTCCCCCGGCCTCAGCCGGGCCTGGCCCGTCTCCGGCTTGCAGGGCAGCTTCCCCAGGGCCCGCAGAAGGCTGGAGCGGTCATCGTCGTGATAGACGTCCATATAGGAGATCTCGCCGCCCAGATACTTCATGTAGGTGACCGAGTGGTCCCGGGTCTCCTGAGTCAGCATCCCGCCGGAAAAGCGGTAGAGCCGGGAGTCTCCCACGTGGCCCCACACCGCCCGGTCCCCGGCAGCGGACAGGGCCACAGCGGTGGTCTTCATCTCCTCCTGGCCGGGGACCTTCTGGCCCTCCATCACAGCCTCGTTGGCCTTCCGGAACAGCTCCGACAGCCCATCGGGGTCCGGGTGGGCAGGGCAGCCGGCGAAGAGGACGTCCGCCGCCAGTGCGGAGGCCACCTCCCCGCTCCCGTGGCCCCCCAGGCCGTCGGCCAGGACAAAAATCCCCTGTTCGGCACAGCAGCGTACGCTGTCCTCGTTGTGGTCCCGGCCCCCCTGATTGGTATAGCAGTAAGCAGATAGTCTCATGGCTTACTCCAGATCAACATAGACGGTGTTGTCCGCCTCACCCAGGTAGAAGGAGCTCTTTGGGGGCAGCTTTACCGGGCTGTTGGGGGCCACCCGCTGACCGTTGGACAGGAAGGTGCCGTAGGTGGAGTTCAGGTCGGTGAGGACGAACTCTCCCTGTTCAAAGGACACCTGACAGTGCCTGCCGCTCACCCCGGGGGTGCCGTCCTGATAGACCAGGCGGCACACCGCCCCGTCCCGGCCGATCTGCACCGGCTGGCCGTGGAGCTGGACCACCATCC
>ERZ777306.4404-NODE-4404-length-12858-cov-4.949543_pt1 | contig 12858 bp, 8 predicted proteins | sample MGYA00374966_ERZ777306 | MGnify/ENA primary metagenome ERZ777306 (study PRJEB29329, sample SAMN06343882) | mouse gut metagenome | isolation source: Mouse cecum | place: Austria: Vienna | collected 2014-11-15 ...
GCATGTAAAACCGCGACCCGTTCTCCCCCTCTTCTCCCGTCTTCTTCTTTTCCGCAACCGCGGCCATTTTGCTCGCCGGAACCGAGTAGGGATTGACGGAAAACGCCAGATTTTCCTGAATGGCGTCGAGCTTCTTGTCAATGGCGCACTTCGCGGTATCCAGCGCTTCCCGCCGCGCGCTCTCCGCATTCCCCGATCCGCCGTCTTTCAGTTCCGCGACGCGGCGGTATTCGTTGACGATCATCCGCACGACGAGCGCCATGACGAGTACGAGCAGGCAAAGCGCGTAGACGAACAGTGCCGTACGGCTTGTAAGCGCGGCCCAAACTTTATTTCCTATCGTCTGCCAATCGACGGACGCAAGCAGATTTTCGGTTTTCACGTCGCACCTCCTCCGCGCGGTTTACGCGCCGCTTACAAGCGATCTTTGAATCGCGGAAAGATCTTCTTCCCCGAAGATCTTTTCGATATATCCGTACACTTTCTTTCCCCCGTCTTCGCCGCGGTACAGTTTCAGCGTTTTCAACAGCGGCACGATCTTTGCGGTAAACGAACGGCTCAGCGTTTCGTTCTCGTCGCCGCCGCTCTCCAACAACACGGAGGTAAACGTTTCGAGCTGCAACAGCGTCTTGTTGTCGACGGAGAAGCGTTCGGTCGCGCCGATCGCCTCCGAAAGCTCGTCTATCCTTCTCCATACTCGTTCGGGCAGGAACCGCTCTTCGCGCGCGTCGCGCACAAGCGCCGTAAGCGCGGCGCGGGACATGCCTTTGGGTTGCGTCGCCTCCTCTTTCCCTTCCGTCCGCGCGGCGGCAAAGTCGACGAAAATCGCCGCCCGCGCAAGTTCGGGCGGAACCGTACCTTCGAAGTCCTCCGCGGACGGTACCAGAAGATAGCTTATGTTGTCGGGCAACGCGACGCGCAAATCTTCGCTGACTGCGAGCGTATGCGGTTCGGTCGGAGCGAGCGCGTAAGCGATAAATTCGGAAAAATAGCGTCCGAGGTTTTTGAAATTCACGTTTTCGAGCATCAGGACGCAGTGCCGATCGGAAGTCTTGCCTGCGGCGTTCACCGCACGGGCAAAATCAGACGGTACGTATTCGTTGGCGTTTTCGCCCTTTTTCCACAGCAGATCGTCGGACGAACGCCATTCGTCGCTTGCCGCGCTCACATCGGGGATTCCGAAATAGCCGCGCAAAACGCTCAGCAGATCGGGAAGCGCCTCGCCGTTTTTGCAGGAAAGGATCACGATCCTGCCCGCCGCCAACGCCGCGAAAAGCGCGCGCACGGAAGAGACCTCCGCCGCGACGCCGCGTTCCTCGGCATAATCGCGGAAATTCGCGCACATTTCCCCGAAAGAACCGTAGTCGGGACCGCGGGCGGAATCCGCGAGCGAATCGAAACCGTCTTCGTATTTTTTGACGCGCGGCTCTTCCGATTCCGCCGCTTCCTGCGGCTCCTCTTCCTCGGTCTCGCCCGCAAATTCCGCGTCTTCGACCGGAACGGGTTTTTCGTACACGACGCGCGCGATCTCGCCGAACGACTGCGTCTTATCCACCAGATCGGACAGCACTTCGACGGGGTGAAGATATTTCCCGAACTTCCGCCGTTTGGCGATGACGACGATGTATACGACGGCGAGCACGTTCCCGATCAGAAGCAACGCGCCGAGCACGAGATACAGGATCGGATTTTTTTCGCCGAAGAAATTCCCGAACATGAGACCGATGCCGACCGCGTCGTAGTACAGCGTGAGCACCAGCGCGAGAAAGAGCTTTACGCCGAACGAGAGTTTCTTTTTCTCCCTGCGGATCTTGATCTCGGCGGGGGAATCGGTAAACCCGACGAGACCGTCCGTCCGGACCGTCTCCTGACGATACACTTCGTCGCGGTAGACGTGTTTTGCAAGTTTCAGTTCTCCCTGCAACCGAACCGTCGCGACGTCGTCGGCAAGATAGATGCGGTAATCGCCGCCTTCGACGCGGTAATTGCCTTTTGCAAAATCGTACGTGCGGAAGGTGTTCCCGTCAAACGGGATCTCCACCTTCACCGCGTCGTTTCTCCGCACGAAGACTTTGGAGAACCCGCGCAACAACGTGTAATCGAGCGTCGTATCCGAACCCTCTTTTTGGACGTAAAGCTGAACGGTCACGAACCCGTCGCATCCGCCCGTGTTAAAGACGGTGCAACTGACGCCGTTTTCCGTGATTTTGAGATTTTTGTAATCGAACGAGGTATACGAAAGTCCGTACCCGAACGGATAGCGTACCCCGCCGCCCGCGACGTCCATGGGAAAACTCTCCGTGAGTTTTCCGGACGGGGAAATCACGCCCGTGAGCAGATCCAGCACGGCGCGCGCCGCGCCCTGACCGCCGCGGGCGATATACAGCACCGCCTCGCACAGATCGGCGAATCCGCAATCGAGAACGCCGTTCGCGGAGACGATCGCAACGATCTTCACGCCGCGGGCGGAAAGCGCGTCGATCAGTTCGCGCTGTCCCGCGGGTAGCGTTTTTTCGCCCGCTTCGGCGCTGAGATAGACGAGCGCGCAGTCTGTCTCGGCACAGAGCTTGCAGGCAGTTTCGACAAGATCCGTTCTGCCCTGCTCGCCCGCGGCGTATCCGTTCGCAAACCCGACTGCGTCCAATTCATACTCCCCGAATAAATCGAACGGAAGCTTCAACGCCGTCGCGCGGTTCTTGTTCCCCGCATACGCATAAGACGCGTCCTTCGCCGCTTCGCCCAATACCGCGATCTTCGCGCCCGCGCCGAGGGGGAGAATATTTTCGCGGTTTTTCAAAAGCACGGCGGACTGCTGCGCCGCGCGATAGGCGAGTTTGTCGTGATAGATTTCGTTGAAAAGCGCGTCGTGCGAGGACTTATCGATCGCGACGAGCGTTTCGGAGACGGACGCCGCGCCGCGGCCTTTCAAATCGAGAAGCAGGCTCACCATCCGATCGCATGCGGCGGTCACCGTTTCTTCGGCAAGAATCTCTCCGCTCCGCATACGACGGTCGAATTCCGTAAGAGAAATCCCGCCTGCGTCGTACTCCTCTTTCGAACGGCGGTATTCCTCCGTCAGCGCGACGAGGTAATCCTCCGCTTCCTCCGCGAACTCTTCTTGGAGAAAAACGAGCGTGCAGCCGCGGAAGAAATACTGCGCGATCTCCTCTTTGCGGTAAGCGACGCCGAACAGGATCCCCTCCGCGCCGTAACGCGCGGGAAACTCCTCCGCCGCGGCAACCGCGGGCAGGCACAGCGAATCGGGTTCCGATTCCGTAAGCACCGAATCGGTGATCAGTTTAACGGACTCGCGAACGTGCAGTTCGTTTTCGCCGCCCGGCGCGTCTAAAAAACTGACGTGCGCGCCGCTCAGATTCAGCCCGCGCGCCTTGCTCGCCAAAAATTTTCCCGTGAAATAGTAGTCTTCCGAAACGTTTTCGTACACGCGATTGTTCGTGATCTGAAAACAACCGTAAGGCGCGTTCGCCTTCGCTTCGTTTCCGATGCACTTGTAGACGTTCCGCACAAGCGAAAGATTCCAGGAAGAAGCCAACGCCTTGTCGGAGGGAAACAGCGTGGCGAACTTCCCCTCGGTTTCCGCCGCGGGGTTAGGTGAAATTTTCAAAACGGGGAACACATAATTCCCCGGCGAGCGGCTCTCGCCGAATTTTACGCTCGTAATAAGACCGATGCGCTCTTTCAGAGACATTCTGCGTACAAGCTCTTTGTTTCTGATCATATTCCGCCGCCCTCCTCCGATCGGAACCGCGTGAGACCGATCCCGTTTAAACTATGAACGAATTTATTATACCATGCGCGCGCGGGGAATGGCAATGGTTTTAAACCGCCGTCGGTCATTTTTCTCGCATATTTCGCTCAAATTTCTTAAATTACATATGCGCGCGCCCTTTCCTGCCCCGTAAAATTGGTTAAAATTTACTATATATAATAAAAAACTCCGTTTTCAAAGAAACGGAGTCGAAAATTTATTGAATGAAAAAGCGACAAATTTTAAAACTTTTCAATCGGGATATTATAAAAAACGGTTGACGATCCGCATCCGAAAACACGGCGGTCACGGCGTTTTCAGATGATGTCTTCCGCATAGATCGGGAAGGATTCGCACAGTTGCGCGACCTCCCCGCTTACCTCTCCGATCGCGTTTTCGCGCTTCAAAATCACATCCGTCACCAGATCGGCGATCCGCACCGATTCCGCCGTACCCATTCCGCGCGAGGTGATCGCGGGCGTGCCGATCCGGATGCCGCTCGTGATAAACGGCGACGTCGTTTCAAACGGAACGGTGTTTTTATTGACCGTGATATGCGCCCGATCGAGCAACGCTTCGAGTTCCTTACCCGTAATGTTTTCGTTCCGCAAATCGAGCAGCATCAGATGATTGTCCGTACCGTCGGAAACAAGCCGGACGCCGTTTTCCGTGAACCGATCCGCCATCGCCGCCGCGTTCAAGACGATCTGTTTCTGATACGCCTTGAATTCCGGCGTAAGCGCTTCCTGAAACGCGACCGCTTTCGCCGCGATCACGTGCATCAGCGGACCGCCCTGCGTGCCGGGAAAAATCGCCTTGTCGATCGCCTTTCCGTACTCTTCCTTGCACATGATCGCGCCTCCGCGCGGACCGCGCAGCGTCTTATGCGTCGTGGTCGTCACGAAATCGGCATACGGCACGGGAGAAGGATGCAGTCCCGCCGCGACCAACCCCGCGATATGGGCGATATCCACCATCATCAACGCGCCCACCTTGTCGCAGATCTCGCGGATCCGCTTGAAGTCGATAATGCGGGGATACGCGCTCGCCCCCGATACGATGAGTTTGGGCTTGCACGAAACGGCGATCTTTTCCATTTCGTCGTAATCGAGCGTCTCCGTCTCTCGGGAAACGCCGTAGGGAACGATATTGAAATACGTACCCGAAATATTCACGGGAGAGCCGTGCGTAAGATGCCCGCCGTGGGAGAGGTTCATGCCCATGATCGTGTCTCCCGGTTTGAGCATCGCGAAATATACGGCGAAATTCGCCTGCGCGCCGCTGTGCGGTTGCACGTTGCAATACTCGCAGCCGAAGAGCCGTTTCATGCGTTCTCTCGCAAGGTTTTCCGCAACGTCTACGAATTCGCAACCGCCGTAATAGCGCTTTGCGGGGTATCCTTCGGCGTACTTATTGGTAAGATGACTGCCCATCGCCGCCATAACCGCGGGAGAGACGATGTTTTCACTGGCGATCAGTTCGATATTTCCGCGCTGGCGGGCAAGTTCGTGCGCCATCGTTTCGTATATTTCCGGGTCGGTGTTTTTGATGCAAGAAAGATCAATCATGTTCGTACTCTCCTTATTTTTCGCGGCGTGCATTTCGTATATTATAACACGACAGACGAATATTTGCAAGAAAAAACGCAAATATTCGAAACAGGCGCACGGTTTTTTTGCAAATCATGTCGTCGCTATGCCTTTCCCACCGAGCGGCAATGCGGTTTTTCACGATCACCTGCGCGATCGCAAATATGCGTGCGCACGCATACGACGGGATTCCGTCCGATGCGGCGAAATCCCCCTCTTTTCCGCGCAAAGGCGACGCTTTGCGCCGCGCAGTTACAATCCGTCCGTCGGCTTGTTGTCCTCTGTCGGGACCGCCGAAAACGAAACCGCCCGAACGCTTACCGTTCGGGCGGTTTCGAATCGCCTTACAGATTTCCCTTTAAAAACTCGCGCATGACTTCCGCAGGCACGAATCCGAGGTTCTTCGCCTTGACCTCGCCGTCTTTTAAAACGACGACGTACGGAATGGACATGACGCCGTATTCCGCGGCGGCCTCGTTGTTCGAATCGACGTCGATCTTCACGAACTCCGCCTTATCCGAAAACTCCTTCGCGACTTCGTCCATGACGGGTGCGAGCATGCGGCAGGGACCGCACCAGCTTGCCCAAAAATCGCACACCACCGTTTTCCCCGCGGCGAGCAGTTCTTTGAGCTGTGCGCCGTCTATTTCTTTCACGTATTCAGACATCTTGATTTCTCCTTTTTTCGTAATATTGTGCAAGTTCGTCGAATTTTACGCGCGCGGACGAGGAAGTTTTCATCTCTTTCACTTCCGCCGCGCCCTCTTTCAGCTCGGATTCCCCGATGACGACGACGAAACGCGCCCCGATCTTGTCCGCGTATTTGAACTGCGCTTTCAACGAACGGTCCATGAGATCGACCTCGCACGACGCACCCTCTCCGCGCAGTTTTTCCGCCAGCATGAACGCCCGGTCGCGGGAAGCGCCGTCCATACCCGCGAAGTAGAAATCCACCCCGCACGGCGCTTTTATCTGCGCCTGTTCCGCTTCCATCACCATCAATAGCCGTTCGATTCCCGCCGCGAATCCGACCGCAGGCACGGGCTTTTCCCCCATCTGTTCGAGAAGAGAATCGTATCTGCCGCCACCCAATACCGTTCCCTGCGCGCCCGCGGCTTCCGAAGCGAATTCGAACACCGTGCGGCTGTAATAATCCAGCCCGCGCACGATGGAGGAATTGATCTCGAAAGGAATGTCCGCCTCTTTCAGAAGCGACTTTACGGCGCCGAAATGCGCGGCACAGTCGGAACACAGATAGTCGAGCATGCGCGGCGCGCCCTCGGTGATTTTTTTACAGTTCCCGTTCTTGCAGTCGATCATGCGCATGGGATTCTTTTCGAAGCGCGCGTTGCAATCCTCGCACATTTCGCCCAGACGCGGCGAAAAATACTCCTTCAACGCCCGATTGTACTCCGCGCGGCAACTTTTGCAACCGATCGAATTGATCTGCAAACGCACCTTTTTTAATCCCAGATTGCGCAGAAAACGGTCGGCAAGAGAAATGATCTCCGCATCGGCGTACGGACCCGCCGCCCCGTAAAGCTCCGCGCCGAACTGATGAAATTCCCGCAACCGTCCCGCCTGCGGGCGTTCGTAACGGAACGCGGAAATCAGGTAGTACGCCTTAAAGGGCATCGCGCCGCCGCTCAGCCCGTTCCCGATAAACGCGCGCGCAACGCCCGCCGTCCCCTCGGGGCGAAGGGTCACGGAACGGTTTCCCTTATCGAGAAAGGTGTACATTTCCTTATTCACGATGTCCGTGGTATCCCCCACGCCGCGGGAAAACAATTCGGTATGTTCGAAAACGGGCGTGCGGATTTCGCGGAACGCATACGCTTCCGCAACCTCTCTCGCGACGTTTTCCACGTGATGCCAGCGATAGACTTCGCCGGGCAGCACGTCCTTCGTTCCCTTGGGAATGTTGATCATATTTTCTCCTGCGTCACTGTTTGAACTGTTCCAGAACCTGCGCGGCGACTTCGTCTCCCGCCGCGGCGGCCGCTTTGAACCACTGCATCGCCGTAGCCGCGTCCTGCTTCACGCCCTCGCCGTTGTAATAGCAAAAACCGAGGAAGCTCTGCGCGGCGGGATACCCCGTCTCCGCGGACTGCTGCATATAGAACGCCGCCTTGTGCATATCCTTCTCCGCGCCCTCGCCGTTGTAGTAGCAATAGCCGAGCATATACTGCGCAAGAGAATGCTTCTGCGCCGCGGACTTGGCGAACCATTCGACCGCCCGCTTGCGGTCCTGTTTCATGCCCTGCCCGTTGTAATAACAGAGTCCGAGATTGTACTGCGCGATCGCATGCCCCTGCACCGCGGCTTTTTCGTAATACTCCGCCATTTTGGCGAAATCCTGTTTTACGCCTTTGCCGTTGAAGTAACAGAACGCGAGATTGGACTGCGCGCCCGCATGCCCCTGCGCCGCCGCCTTTTCGTAAAGCTGCGTCGCCTTTTTGAGGTCCTGCTTCACGCCTTTGCCGTTGAAATAGCAGAATCCGAGATTGGACTGCGCGCCCGCATGCCCCTGATCGGCGGCCTTGGTAAACCACTCCACCGCCTTTTTGAGATCCTGTTCCACGCCCTTGCCGTACTCGTAACAGAACCCGAGATTCTTCTGCGCATCGGCGTGACCCTGCTTCGCCGCTTTCGTCATCCATTCCGCCGCTTTTTTGAAATCCTGCGCCGTTCCCTCTCCGCTGTAATAGCAAACGGCAAGATTGAACTGCGCGTCGGCATTCCCCGCGTTCGCGCTTTCCGTCAACAACTTCATTTCTTCCTGCGTCACTTCCTTTTTCCTCCGAAATTATTATTTGTTGTTTCCTGCATCTATATGAAATCCGCGCCGACTTCCGCCGAGACGTTTTTCACCGTGACCGATCGTCTCCGACCGTTACAGCACGTATTTTTTCAGATCCCTGTCCTTGGTGATCTTTTTGAGATGTTCTTCCACGTACGCGCGGTTCACCTCTACGGGAATCACGGGATAATCGCCGCCGCCCGCGTTGAACGAAATGTCTTCGAGCAGATATTCCATCACCGTATGCAGCCTGCGCGCGCCGATATCCTCGCTCGTGAGGTTGATCTCTTCCGAAATCTCGGCGATCGCCTCGATCGCGTCGGCGGTAAATCTCAGGTCGATGTTATCCACTGCCAACAACACGGCGTACTGTTGCGTGAGCGAATGTTCGGTGTTGGTGAGAATGTTCACGAAATCCTCTTTCGTGAGCGATGCGAGTTCCACCGACACGGGGAAACGCCCCTGCAATTCGGGAATCAGATCCTCCACGCGCGCGACGTGGAACGCGCCCGCCGCAATAAAGAGCATATAATCGGTTTTTACGGCGCCGTACTTGGTCATGACCGTACTGCCTTCCACGATGGGCAGAATGTCGCGCTGAACGCCCTCGCGGGAGACGTCCGCGCCCGAAGTATTGCCCTTCCCCGCGATCTTATCGATTTCGTCGATAAAGATGATGCCGTCGTTTTCCGCGCGGCGCAACGCTTCCGACTTCACCGCGTCGTCGTCGATCAGTTTTTCCGCCTCTTCCGCGATAAAGAGTTTCATCGCCTCTTTGACGGCGATCTTGCGTTTCTTGCGCTTCTGGGGAAGCATTTCCCCGAAAATCGATCCGAGATTGATCGCCGCGCCCCCTGGTACGAGTTCCATGTTCTTCGGTTCGTCCGCGACTTCCGCTTCGACCACGAGCTGATCGAACGTGCCCTTGCGCAACGATTCGAGCAGATTCGCCTCGAACACCTCCCGCGCGGTCTCCCCCCGATCCGCCTTTTTCGCTTCGGCGAGGATTCTGACCATTTTCTTTTCGGCGGCGTCCTGCGCTTTCGCGGAAACCTCCGCCGTCTTTTCGTCTTTGACGAGACGGAACGCGCACTCCACGAGGTCGCGCACCATGCCTTCGACGTCTTTTCCGACGTAACCGACTTCGGTATACTTGGTCGCTTCGACCTTGACGAACGGCGCCTTGACGAGCTTTGCGAGCCTGCGCGCGATTTCGGTTTTTCCCACACCCGTAGGACCTTTCATGATGATGTTCTTGGGCGTGATCTCCTCGCGCAATTCGGGAGAAAGCTGCGCGCGGCGATAGCGGTTCCGAAGCGCGATCGCAACCGCCTTTTTCGCTTCCTCCTGTCCGATGATGTGTTTATTCAGTTCGTTTACGATTTGTTTCGGTGAAAGATTCATAATGACCTCCGTGATTGAATATGAGACCCCGCCGTCCTAAGGCGGGCGGAAGATTTGCGGCGCAGGCTTTTACACGCACTCGCAAATGATCCGGTCGTTGGTATACACGCAGATCTCGCTTGCGATTTTCAGCGATTTGCGCGCGATTTCTTCGGCGGAATAATCGGTATTCTGCGCTAAGGCGCGCGCCGCCGCCAAAGCGTAGTTGCCGCCGCTCCCGATCGCACAGATTCCCTCGTCCGGTTCGATCACCTCGCCCGTTCCCGACAGGATCAGAAGCGTGTCCTTGTCCGCCGTGATCATCATGGCGTCGAGCTTTCTGCCCACTTTATCGCTTCTCCAAAGATCGGCAAGTTCCACGGCGGAGCGCATGAGATTCCCCGCAAACTTGTTGAGCATTCCTTCAAACCGTTCGGACAAAGAGAACGCGTCCGTAACCGAACCTGCGAACCCGAGAATCACTTTGCCGCCGTAAATGCGGCGCACTTTGACCGCCGTGTTCTTGAAGACGACGGATTCCCCCATCGTCACCTGTCCGTCGCCCGCAATGGCGGTCACGCCGTCCTTTTTCACCGCGCAGATCGTTGTCCCGCGAAATTCCATAAATATCCTCCTCACTCTCCGAGTTCGGCGCGGAAGCGTTCGATTTCCGCAAGCGCGCGTTCCCCGAAAAGGCGTTTTTTTTCTTTTTTATCGCGCACGCGTCCGAAGTCCGCGCGCAACACGCCGTAATTGGCGTTCATCGGCTGAAAGTGTTTGTTCGGCGAAGCAACGTACCGCGAAAGCGCGCCGCATACGCAGGTATCCTCGGGCACGAGCGTCTCTTTGCCGTGCAGACGGCGGAAGGCGTGGATCCCCGCAAGAAGCCCGCTCATCGCGCTCTCCACATAGCCCTCGACCCCCGTGATCTGACCCGCAAAAAACAGGTCGGGATTCGCCTTCGTCGAAAAGTCCGCGTTCAGGATCTCCGGCGACTGCAAAAACGTGTTGCGGTGCATCACGCCGTAACGCTCGAATTCCGCGTTGCGCAATGCGGGAATGAGCGAAAAGACCCTTTTCTGTTCCCCGAATTTGAGGTTCGTCTGAAATCCGACCAGCCCCAGCGAAGTCCCCGCGGCGTTCTCCCGTCTCAACTGTAATACGGCGTAGGGGCGGACCCCCTCCGTCTCCAACCCGACCGGTTTGAGCATGCCGTATCTGAGCGTGTCCTTTCCGCGCGCCGCCATAACCTCCACCGGCATGCAGCCCTCGAATATTTCCCGTTTCTCGAACTCGTGCAACTCGGCGCGTTCCGCCTTCAACAACTCCGAAACGAACGTCTCGTACTCCGCTTTCGTGAGCGGGCAGTTCACGTAATCGCCATCGCCCTTTCCGTACCGGCTCTGAGAAAACGTCTTTTCATAGTCGACGCTGTCCGCCGCAACGACGGGCGCGGTCGCATCGTAAAAATGCAACGCGCCGCCGAACTTCTTTTCGATATCGCGCGACAGCGCGTCCGCGGTCAACGGTCCCGTCGCGATAATGCCGGCGGAGGGCAGTTCCTCCGCCTCTTCGCAGACGACGCGGATCTTCCCGCACGAACGGATCTTCTCCGTGATATACGCCGAAAACTTTTCCCGATCCACCGCAAGCGCGCCGCCCGCGGGAACGCGGGTCTTTTCCGCCGCCTCCATGGTGAGCGAACCGAGCCGCCGAAGCTCCTCTTTCAACAGTCCGCAGGCGTTGCCCCATATATCCTCGCTCTTCAAGGAATTGGAACAGACGAGTTCGGCAAAACCATCTCCCGTATGCGCGGGCGTCCGCCGCGCGGGCTTCATTTCGACCAGCTCGACTTCTTCTCCGAGACGCGCCAGACGGTAAGCCGCCTCGCACCCCGCCAGCCCCGCGCCGACGACGCGGATCATGCCTTTTCCGCTTCGCCCGTCGGCTTCGGCGGTTTATAAGCGCACTCCTTATTCGAGCATTTCAACGTGCCGCGCGCCGTCTTGACGAGCGCGCTTCCGCAATCGGGACACTTTTCGCCCGTGGGAATGTCCCAGCTCATGAACTTGCAATCGGGATAACCGCTGCAACCGTAATAGAGTTTTCCCGTTTTGGAACGCAATTTCTTGGTCGGCTTGCCGCATTCCGGACAAACGCCTTCGAACACGTCCTCCGGCTTTTCGCCGTACGGAAGCGTGGACTTGCATTCCGGATAATTGGGGCAGGCGAGAAATTTCCCGTACCGCCCGCTTTTGACGACCATCATGCTGCCGCACTTGGGACAAGGCGTCTCCGAAACCTCCGTCTCGCCCTCGCTGACGATATTCGAACATTTCGGATAGTTCGAACAGGCGAGATATTTCCCGTATTTGCCCGTCTTGCGCACCATCATGCTGCCGCACTTGGGGCAGGGAATATCCGTCTTTTCATCGCCGTCCGTTCCCGCAAAGCGGAGTTTTTCCTCGAACGGCGGATAGAACGCCGATACGATGGCGTGCCAGTCCTTGCCGCCTTCTTCGATCTGGTCGAGCTGTTCTTCCATGTTCGCCGTGAATCCGACGTCCATGATGTCCGTAAAATACTGCACCAGCATATCGGTAATGCGGAACGCGATCTCGGTGGGGATCATGTACTTCCCGTCCTTGGTCACGTACTTGCGCTTGGTCAGCACGGAAATGATCGACGCATAGGTGGAAGGTCTGCCGATCCCCTTATCCTCCATCGCCTTTACGAGGGACGCGTCGGTAAAGCGCACGGGCGGCTTGGTGAACTTCTGTTCCGCTTTTACGCCGAGGCTCGCGAGTCCGTCCCCTTCCGCAAGCGGAGGAAGCAAGCCCTTGCCCTCTTCTTCGTCCTCTTTCTTCGTCTCCTGATATACGGCGGTAAAGCCCGCGAAACGCAGCGTCTTCCCGCTCGCCTTAAAGGTGTAGTCGCCGTTCTTCACTTCGATCTGCATCGCGTCGTAAAGCGCCTCCGCCATCTGCGATGCGATAAAGCGTTCGTAGATCAATTTATAGACGGCAAAGTGTTTGCGGTCGAGCAGTTTTTTCACCGACTCCGGCGTCCGCGTAAGATCGATGGGACGGATCGCTTCGTGCGCGTCCTGCGCGCCCTTTTTCGACGCATAAAAGTTGGGCTTTTCGGGTAAGTATTCTTTCCCGAACCGCTCCGCGATATACTCCCGCGCCGCATCCTGCGCTTCCGTAGAAACGCGGGTGGAGTCCGTTCTGATGTAGGTGACGAACGCGATGTGCTCCCCGCCGATGTCCAAGCCCTCGTACAGATGCTGCGCCATAAGCATGGTCTCGGGCGCC
>ERZ777306.4408-NODE-4408-length-12855-cov-4.238750_pt1 | contig 12855 bp, 11 predicted proteins | sample MGYA00374966_ERZ777306 | MGnify/ENA primary metagenome ERZ777306 (study PRJEB29329, sample SAMN06343882) | mouse gut metagenome | isolation source: Mouse cecum | place: Austria: Vienna | collected 2014-11-15 ...
TACGGCGACCACCGAGATCTACACTTTTTCCCTACACGACGCTCTTCCGATCTGCCGCCCGCATTGGCGGCTTTGGCGGGCATGAACAGAACGCCCGCGTTTTGGAACACGTTGATCGCCTCGGTAGTCGACGGCATATTCGCGCCTTCGCCGACCGCGAGGACTTTGTTCTTGACGAGCGCTTTGGCGTCGTTTGCGTCAAGCTCGTTTTGCGTGGCGCAGGGGAGGGCAACGTCGCATTTTACTTGCCATACTCTGCCGCCTTCGTGGAACTCCGCGCCCTTGACGCGCTCGGCGTATTCTTTGATCCTGCCTCGCTTTACTTCCTTAATGTCGCGCACGATATCGAGGTTTATGCCGTTTTTATCGTAGACCCAACCGTTGGAATCGGACATGGTAACGACCTTTGCGCCGAAGCTCTGCGCTTTTTGCGCCGCATAGATAGCAACGTTGCCCGAGCCGGAGATTGCGACGGTTTTGCCGTTTAGGTCTTGACCGTGCGCGTTAAGCATATTCTGTACTATGTATACCAGCCCGTAGCCCGTAGCCTCGGTGCGCGCGAGCGAGCCGCCGTATGTCAAACCTTTGCCGGTAAGCACGCCCTCGTACACGTTGCGTATGCGCTTGTACTGACCGAACATATATCCGATCTCTCTGCCGCCGACGCCTATGTCGCCTGCGGGCACGTCGGTATCCGCCCCGATGTGGCGTGACAGCTCGGTCATAAAGCTTTGGCAGAACTCGCGTATTTCGCGCTCGCTTTTGCCTTTCGGGTCGAAGTCCGAACCGCCTTTGCCGCCGCCGATGGGCAGACCGGTGAGCGAGTTTTTGAATATCTGCTCGAAGCCCAAAAACTTGATTATGGAAAGATTGACGGACGGGTGAAGTCTGAGTCCGCCTTTGTACGGTCCGATCGCATTGTTGAATTGAATGCGGTATCCGCGGTTGACGCGCAGATTACCCCGATCGTCGGTCCACGGCACGCGGAACATTATTTGTCTGTCCGGCTCGGTGATGCGCTCCAATACGGCGTTGTCTCGGTATATCGAGTTTGACGATACGACCGGTTCGATGGTGGTCAAAACCTCGTCTACGGCTTGCATAAACTCGGGTTGATCGGTGTTCCGTGCCGCGACCGCGGCTCTGACGTCTTGAATATACGACATATAATGCCCTCCGAAAATTAAAATCGACGAAAATGACAGAGCATCTTCGCCGACCGATAATATGATTTTACACCAATCACGACGTTTTTGTCAATCGATATGCGGATATTTTTTGATAAACTATCGTATTTTTACTCATATAATTTAATAATAAACGCAGTTTAAGCCGATATAAAACAATAATTCATAGAAAAATTTGGGATATAATATAATAATTCCGTATAAAACAGGCTTAAAACAGCCAAAATTCGGTGCATGCGCGCCGAGAGAAAAATTTTTATGTTTGACGGCGTGTTTGCAAAAATGGTAAAATATATATGCGATCGGTCTGTTTCGATCGCAGAAAAAAACGATCGGTGGTTGATATGGTCAGATTTATAGTAGACTCCACGTTCGGGCTTACGCTCGACGAGGCGGAAAACTTAGGCGTGCGCGTAGTTAATCTTACGCTTCTTCTCGACGGCAAGGAATATCCCGAGGGATATTGCGGGCAATGGAACGAATTTTACGACGCTTACGCAAAATCCAAATCGGGTGCGAAAACTTCGCAGCCTTCGCCGAAAATGTTTATGAACGCCATAGACTCCGTTTATGCCGAGGACGACGGCAGCGACATTGTTATAATGACGATAGGCAATCGCTTGAGCGGCACAGTCTCGTCGGCGAGCGTCGCCAAGATGCAATATCCGGACAGGAACATTGCCGTTATAGATTCACACAACGCCGCGGGTTCGGCTTTGTTATTGTTGCGCTCGGCGGTCAAATTTGCGCAAAGCGGCGCGAGCTTTTCCGAGGTTACCGAATATATCGAGGATTTGAAAAAGCGCACGTTTATTTTGTTTATACCGGCGAGGCTAACCGAGCTTGCGCGCGGCGGACGGGTTAGCAAGCTCGTTTCCACGATAGGCAATATTCTCAATATAAAGCCCGTTTTCAGATTCGGGCAAAACGAGGTGAGTATTCCCATAAAAACGTTGGGGCTTAAGCTCGCCGTCGGCAAGGCGGTGGGACTGTTGCCCGACGAATGCGAGAGCATTGCCGCATGCTATATCGCCGAGGATTCGCGGCTGCCGATCATCACGGACAAACTGCGCGAAAAGTACGGTTTGACCGATATAGATATTTTGCCCGTCAGTCCGGTGCTCGGCGCGCATATCGGCTTGGGTGCGATTGGCGTTGCGATAATAGCGAAAAAACAGGGCGAATAAACTTTTATTCGACATATTAACTAATAAAGACCGAGTTACAAAAGAACGATTTATAATCGGATTTGAAATTTTTGCCAAAGATGTTCTTATTCGGTCATGCGTCGAATATGATAACGGGTAGATTGATTAAATTCAATCGGAGTGTGTAGGCAGACGACAATATACGACAAGATATTGCAAAACTTCGGCTGTTTCGCGCTTATAATTCTGTTATCATAGGAGTTGTCCGATGAAGTTTTTGGTTGTCAAACGGTCGAGCTTAATAATCGCCTTGATTGCGGCGCTCATTCTCGCGGGTGCGGGCACGGCGGTGTACTACACGGACGCGGCGTCGATTTACAACAATGTAAGTCCGAAAAAAGTGCCCATATATTCGGTAGAGACCGAGGAAAAGGCGGTCGCACTCACTTTCGATGCGGCTTGGGGCGCGGATAAGACGCTCGGGATACTCGAGACTCTCGAGAAAAAGGACGCATGCGCAACGTTCTTTCTCGTCGGGTTCTGGGTGGAGAAATATCCCGATAAGCTCAAAACTCTCGCGGCTTCGGATAGGATAGAGATAGGTACGCATTCCGCCACCCATCCGTACATGTCGAAGCTTTCCAAGAGCCAAGCGGAGCTTGAGCTGTCAACGTCTATGGACTTGATCGAAGGCGTAACGGGCACGCGTCCGCAAGTGTTCAGACCGCCGTACGGCGATTACTCCGATTCGGTTCTCGACACGGCGAAGGAACAGGGCTTGTACACCATTCAATGGGATGTGGATTCGCTCGATTGGAAAGGGCTGTCCAAAGAGGAGATCACGTCGCGCATAGTGGGTAATTGCCGCAACGGAAGTATCGTGCTTATGCACAACGACGGCAAAAACACGCTCGACGCGCTCCCCGGAATAATCGACGGATTGCGTGCCAAGGGCTTTACCTTCAAAACGGTCGGGGATCTGATCTACCGAGACAACTATACTATCGATCATACGGGCAGACAAATAAGGAGCACTTAAATGAAAAACGAAGTCAAGTCTACCAACTATGTGTTTTTGCAAGGACAAATCGGCTCGCCGATAGAGTATTCTCACGATTTGTACGACGAAAGATTTTACGAGTTCACGCTCAAAGTTCCGCGCTTGTCCGAACAACTCGACGAACTGCCGATAACGGTTTCGCAATCGCTCGTCGAAGGATTGCGTGAGGGCGATAAAATAGCTCTCACGGGGCAGTTCCGCAGTTTTAACCGTCCCGACGGCGAACGTTCGCGATTGATATTGAGCGTGTTTGCTCGCGAGATACTGCCTGTAAAAGACGACGTAAACCCCAACACCGCGCAATTGACGGGCTATATATGCAAACCGCCCGTGTATCGCACAACGCCGTTCAACCGCGAAATATGCGACGTTCTGCTTGCAGTCAACCGCGCCTACAGCAAATCCGATTACATACCGTGTATCGCTTGGGGCAAGAATGCAAGGCTTATCAAAGATGCGGACGTCGGACAAAAGCTCGAAGTTACGGGCAGGATCCAGTCGCGCGGGTATACCAAGCGTTTGCCGGACGGCAGCTCGCAACTTCGCACCGCATACGAGTTTTCGATAGGGAACGTCGAGTTTGTGGCAAAGGAGAGCGAGGTCGCCTCGACTAACGATAATTGAATGATAATCAAAAAGAGAGCTTCCGCTCTCTTTTTGATTATGAATTTAGCAATAAAGTTGAGATTGAGCAGATAAAAATAACGAAATGTCGAGTATATATACAAAAATTCTTGATTCTAAATTCTTAATTCCGAATTATAAAAGTTATGTTCTGTCATCGAATTCGTCGTCCGATTTTTGATTGGGATTGCCGGTGAGCCGTTTTCTGTTAAGGTATACTACTCTGCCGATGATTATGCCCGCGAGCACGAGCGTTATAGCAATGACAACGACGGCAACGATGGGCACGACGTTTACGCCGTTGTACTTTACGTATTCGGTAGGCACGTAGCAGGTGAGCGTGCCGAGTTCGGCGTCGAGGTATTTTACTTGCGTATATTGTTTGGACGTGTCGAACGCGCCTACGACTTCAATACGCGTGCCCGTTGCGAGCGTTACCGACAAGGGCAGATATTCGCCGTCGACAAGCTCGAACGCCGGCGCGGACTCGCTGCCCTTATACGAAATTATTTCGGCGTTGTACGCAGGTCTGATAAACGTAGGTTCGTAATTGCCGAGGCTCATGTTTTTGGCGAGTACGTAGCCGTCGCAGCCGTTTTCTATGTCGACACGCAGCCAGAGATTACCGTAGTCGTCTCGGTACGGATTTACGAACGGCATGACCGTAAAGTTTGTGCCGCGCTTGACCGCGCCGTAATCGCGCAGCGATACGGAATTTTGGCTCGGCCACTTATATACGGGCGTCGCGTTTGCAAACACCGCGCCGACCGCGTTTTGCGGATCGGTATACGGCAGCGGCGCGGACAGCGCGTCCTTGTAGATGTAGCCGGATACGAGCTTGCCGTTTTTAATGTCGTCAACGTACACGTACGAGTATTCGCGCTGTTCGTCGAGAGTATATTCGGCAACGATTACCTTGCGCCCCGCGCCGATCGTGTAAACGGGCGGAGTTTCCGCGGGAACGGAGAAAACGGACGTGTCGTAAAGCGCGGTTCGTATCAGTCCGCTTTTTGCCGCGATAGGTTCGTTGTCGAGCGGATCGGGCGTTTCATAGTCGCCGTCTACGAGTTTGACAGCCAATCCGTTCGCGCTTCCGTCTGCCGTGAATATGCGGTGTCTGTCGGTGTCAACAACCACTGCGCAACCGTACGGAACATATTCGTTGGCTATGGTGCCGAGCAAAATATGTCCGCTCGATCCGAGCGTGTATCGCTTACCGTCGAGTTCGGGAGAGTAGGCGACGGCATTGCCGTCGGCGCGCGTTTTGATTATCGAATCGCGAGTGAGCATGTAGACGGAGCCTTCGAGGTCGACCGCAAGCGAATATGTATCGTAATTTGCCGAACAAACGCGCGTTTGTGTGAGCGCGTCGTTTTCGTAAGCGAGTTTCACGACCGAATCGTCGGTGAGCGCGTACAGCTCGTCCTTGCCCGCGCTGACGGCGAGGGCGTTGTAAGTTCCGCCGATCTTTTTGAGCGTGTCTCCGTCGTCGGTGTATAAACCGTCGGAAGCGCTCACGAATATGCGCTTGTCCGCGTTGACCGCCAACGCTTTGATCCCGCCGTCGGTGGAGTATTCGAGCGTGCCCGTTCGCGATATCACGCTCAATTTGTTATAGGCGTATGCTACGTAGAGCGTGCCGCTGCTGTCGCAAGCGACTGCGACGGGACGGTCGAAATCGCCTATGTTTTTCACTCCGCCGTCGGTATATGCTACAATGCGGTCGTTTACCGTATCCGCTACGTACAGCGCGGAGTTCTTTGCGTATGCCGCGCTCGGTGTGTTGAAAAAGCCGAGCGAGTCGTTTGCCGATGCCATTACGGGCATAAACGCGGACTCGCCGCCGAGTTCCGCATTTATGCGATACAGCGCGTCGAGCGTGTCAAGTCCGTATAAAAACCCGTCGAAAGCGTAAATATCCGTCAAACGCCCGTCGCGTACGGAATATCTTTCCGCAAGTCCTCCGCCCGATACCGCATAGCCGCGCACCGCGTCGCGGGTAAGGGTGTATAACACATTGCTGTGCGACATCGCCGTTACGGAAAGTATCTTGTCCGATTGGCGCATGACGGGCGATACGTCGCCCGTTTCGACGTCCAGCGAGCAAATATCGCTCTTGTTGGCAAACGCCGAATCGGTCACCAAAAAGAACCGTTCGCCGCAAAACGCTATCATCTGCGCGTTGCCGCCGAAGCGCAGTTCGATCCGAGCGATACTGTCCTCGTCGAACAACGTGTCGTTTACTCCGACCGAGGTTATGCCGTCCGCGTCGAGCGCGTACACCTTGTCGTTCGCGACGCAAAAGTCGAGTATGCCTTTGCTTTGGAGCGATTCCGAATTAGCGCCGTATCTGCAATTCAGTACGCCGTTTTCGAGAGTTATCAAAAATCCGCCGAGCCGCGCGGTCTTTTGCGCAGCGACGGGCAGGGTGGAATTGAGTTTATATCCGTCCGTATCGCGCGTAATGAAATCGAGCTTATCCGCTTCGCTCACCACTATGCCTTCCGCATCGGCGTAAACGTCGGTCGGCGATGCGAAATAATGGTACGCTATATCCGCATCGGCGGTTATCGGCGTCAATCCGACGGTTTCACCCTCCGCGCTCGCCGTCGTCGGCATGAGCGCCGCGGCTGACGTTACTGCGAGCGCGCAGAGCGCAGTCGCCGTGATTTTGACTGATTTTTTCATACGATTATATTCTATCACGGGCAAAAAAAAAAGTAAAGAGTTTTGACGGATTTTGTCGATAGGAGCGTTCAAATCGGTCCGTACAGCGTAAACTGTCGAAAAAAATACGTAAATAAATTAAAATACCCCCTTTACAAGTCCGAATTTATGTGTTATAATGTATACAAATAACGGGAGTATGTATATTTACATACATAAAAGGTGACAGAATTGAACAACATTGCAATCATAGATTTAGGCTCGAATTCCGCGCGACTTGTACTCGCGCATGTCATCAACGACACACATTTCGTAGTTTACGACGAGCTTAAGGAAACCGTAAGGCTCGCGCAGGATATGGAGCGTGAAGGGTACTTGAAACAAGCCCGAATAGCGCAGGCGGTAAAAACTCTGAAGATGTTTCGCAAGCTTTGCGACGCAAACAACGTCGATAAAGTGTATGCGTTCGCGACGAACGCGGTACGTAAAGCGAAGAACCAAAGAAGCTTTCTCGAGGAGATAAACACCGTTTGCGGCTTTAAGATTTGCGTGCTTACGGAAGAGCAGGAAGCAACTCAAATCTATTACGGCGTCATCAATTCGCTCGAAATACCCAAAGGCGTCATCATGGATATTTCCGGCTCGTCGATACAGCTCGTACAGTACAACCGCCGCACGATATTGAACCGCGTCAACCTTCCTATAGGCACTATGAATTTGTCGTCGCTGTTCTACGACAACACCACGCCGCTCCAGCAAGCGCAAATGATCGAAACGTATATGCGCGATCAGTTCGAGCAGATCGAGTGGCTTAAACAGCTCGAGCCGGACTACAAGTTTATAGGCGTGGGCGGATCGTTCCGCAATCTCGCAAACGTGGTAAAACGCATAAACAAATATCCGCTCGACATGGTGCACAATTACCGCATATCCGCCGACGTGTTCGACAAGGTGTACGATATGATAAAGGTGATGGACGTGGACAAGCGTGCAAAGATAAAAGGTCTCAGCGCGCAGCGCGCCGATATATTCTGCGCGGCGCTGTCGTGTATCAAGAGCTTTTTCGATTGCACGGGCATGGAAGAAACGGTCATATCCGGTTCGGGAATACGCGAAGGGTTCATGTTCAACCATTCGGTGCCCACCACGCTCGAAAAACCGATGTCGGATATTTTGGGCTATTCCATCTATACCAAGCTGTATAATTACAATCTTAACATCAAGCATGCCGAAAACGTATGCAATCTCGCTATCCAGCTTTATAAGCAATTGCGCGTGCTGCACAAGCTGCCGCGTCAATACATAAGAGTGCTGCGCGTTGCGGCGCTCATGCACGAATCGGGCATGGGGATCAATTTTTACAATCGCTACAAGCACTCGTCGTACTTTATTCTCAATTCCAATCTGTACGGGATTTCGCACCGCGATCTCGTTCTCGCCGCGTTCGTAGTGCGCGGGCACAATCTCGAGGACATATCTATTGCAGAGTGGAACAAGTACAGCGGCATCGTGCTCGAGGAAGATCTCGTCGCCGTCATGCGGCTCGCGGTGATATTGCGCATAGCCGATTCGCTCGACAGGTCGATGTCGGGTTCGGTCAAGAGCATAAATTGCGACGTTCTCGGCGACTCCGTTATTATGAAAACGGAAGTAGAGGGCGATTGCTCGCTCGAGATAAAAGACGCGCTCGGCGCGGGCGCGGACTTTGCGCGCGCATACAAAAAGAATCTTGAAATTCTGTAAAAACGACAATAGCGTACGCGTAGTGTTTGCAACGGCGTCGCCTCGGCGCGTCGAGCTTGCGAAAAAGCTCGACTGCGTTAAGAACGGACGCATTACGCCCGTGTTCGCGCCGTCGAACGTGAACGAGGTTTCGCTCGACGGCAAGGATCGCGCTGCGCGTACGGCGAGGGCAAACGCTCGGCTCAAAGCCGAGCATGCGGCAAAAACACACGATGCGCCCGTGATAGCGTTCGATACGGTCGTCGGGATCGGCGACGAAGTTTTGGGCAAGCCTACAAATAAAGCGGACGCATTGCGAATGTTTAAGCTGCTTTGCGGCAATACTCATAGCGTGATAACCGCGGTTTGCATTATAGCGAACGGAAAAGTTTACGAGGACGGCGAAACAACTTTCGTAACGTTCGGCGCGTTCGATCCCGTAGTTACGGATCGTTACATAGAAAGCGGCGCGCCGTTCGATAAAGCGGGCGGTTACAATATAGCCGACGCAGAACTTGCCCCGATTGTGTCGAGCGTTATCGGCGGCATTGACAACGTGGTAGGTATGCCGCTCACGCTTTCGGAAAAACTTATTGAGGAGAATATACTGTATGGCGAAGCTCGAAATAGCCATTGACTTGGGAACGTGTTATACAACGCTTTTCGTCTCGGGATACGGAATAATTTTGCGCGAGCCGTCCGTAATAGCGTACGGCAGCGACGGTAAAAACGGTAAAATGCGCGTCGTCGCTGTGGGCGACGAAGCGTATGCGATGATAGGCAAAGCGTCCGAGCGCACCAAAATAGTAACGCCCGTCATCGACGGCACGATTGCCGATCCCAAAGCGTGCGCGGATATGCTCGGCGAGTTTATGAAAAAGATATTGCCCGAGTCCTATATAGTCAAGCCGCGCGTGCGCGCTATAGCGAGCGTGCCGATGGGCATAACGGTAGACGAGCGCAAAACGTACGAGGAAGTATTGCTTAGGTCGGGCGCGGACGATATAATCATGATAAACTCCGTCATGCTGGCGGCGGTCGGCGTAGGACTTCCCGTAAACTCGACGTGCGGCGGTATGATAGTTTCGATCGGCGGCGGAGTCACCGAGATCGCGGTCGCCGGACTTTTCGGAATAACCACGGGCAGTTCGATAAATATAGGCGGCAACATGATAGACCGCACATTGTCCGACAGTATAAGCGGCGTGTACAATCTCCGTACCGACCTTGCCACTGTGCGAAAGATCAAAGACGGTATATGCAGTCTCGTCCGCAACGACTGCGCAAAAATGTCTGTCAGCGGCAGAGACTTGGAAACGAAAAATATCCGCACGCTCGAAGTGTCGGCGGACAGTTTGTACAGCGCGGTGTATATCTACTATATAAACATCATCGACGCGATTAAGAGCGCGTTGTATTCGTGTTCGCCCGCGCTCGCCGCGGAAGTGCAAAAGCACGGTATAACGGTAGTCGGCGGCGGAGCGCGCATCCCGGGCTTGGAAACGCTCATGAAAAACACGCTCGATCTGCGCATAAATATCCCGAGCGATCCGCAGTATGCCGCGATAGTCGGCGCGGGCATGCTCTTGTCCGATAAATACTTGCTCGAAGAAGTGGTAAAACACAGTTAAGAGAATCATTTTTGTGGCGATCGATTAAATATCGAACGGGTTGTCAAAAAAGTTTTTTATAAAGTAAACGTAAGCAAATGCGTTTACTTTTTTACTATAATACGACAAAAGCAAACAAAAGAATATCGTATTCGCGGCGTGCGGCAATGTATAATCGTATACGTGAAAAGTATAGTTGTCACATCAGGCAAGGGCGGCGTAGGAAAAACGACCGTTACCGCGTGTCTCGGCAGAGCGCTTGCGGAGTTAGGCTGCAGAGTAGTGCTCATAGACGCCGATTTCGGGCTTAATAATCTCGACGTTGTGCTCGGCGCGGAAAACAGCGTAGTTTACGATATTGCCGACGTTATATCCAATCGTGCGCGCGTGCGGCAGGCGTTGATAGAGATCGCGCACGATCTTTTCCTTTTGCCGTCTGCGCACGGATATTTGGGCGAGCGAGTAACCGCGCAGAATATAAAGCTTATACTCAAAAGTTTATCGCCGTCGTTCGACTACGCGCTCGTGGACTGTCCGGCAGGGATCGAAGCGGGGTTCAAGCGCGCCGTCGTTTCGTGCGAGCATGCTATAACCGTCACCACGCCGCATATAAGCGCGATACGCGACGCGAACAAAGTGATAAACCTATTGACTTCGTATAGGATAAAACCGATGTTGGTCGTGAACCGAATGCGCGGCGATCTGCTCGTCGGCGGCAAGATCCCGTCCGCAGCGGAAATATCCGACATGCTTCGCACGGAGCTTTTGGGCGTCGCGCCCGAAACCGACGGCGTGTACGGCTTTACCAAAATACAAAAAAAACCGTTCGAGGCTATGGCGCGCAGACTGCACTTGGGCGCGGACGAGATATTCGATCCCGCTGCGGGGTACCGCGGCTTTTTCGGCGCATTCAAGCGCAGGTTCGGGAGATAGATCATGACCGATACGGAACGCGTAAAACGCATTGTGGAAAAGGACAGCATCGGCGCGCTCAACGATATAATGAGCGTCGTACAGAGCGATATAGCCGATGTTCTGGGCGAGTTCATGAACGTTACGGGCATGAACGTTTCGCTCGACAGCGACGGGCACGGCGGATATACGGTAAAGATAGACGCCAACGTCGACAGATTTTACGATATAGGCAAAATATCGTCGGATATTGTTTAAGAATCTCAACCTTAAAATACGGAAGAACGTTTTTAATTACGCATTACTTTCGTCGCGTTATCATATATTAGCGTATGGACAAATACGAGGGCTGCAACAAAGTGGAAAGCGCCGTGACCGTAACGCAAAAGCCTAAGCGCAAGCGCATGGGGCTGCGCGGATTTTTGATAAAACTCGGTATATCCGCGTTTATTGTCGCGTTGTTCTTGTGCGTCAGATACTTGCCTATGTCTTGGCTTGAGCCGGTGCGTCGGGTATTGCACGACATATTCTGTTTTGACTTTTTCGGGCGGACGAGCTTCGGCGGCATGCCGATATTGGCGTTTTTCGGACTGTGAAACCAAAAAGCAGGAAGCTGAATAAGCTCGTCGACCGTATAAAGATCGCGCGTAAACGGAAAACCGACAGCGGCGAGGTGCGGATAAAAATATCGCCCGTTATGTTTATAATGGCGGTGATTTTCGTTGCGCAAGGCAAGGCGTACGAATTGGTATGCTCGCTCGCGGCGGTCATATTGCACGAGTGCGCGCACGCGAAGATAGCGAAAAAACTCGGGTACGAGCTGAACGAGATCAAGCTAATGCCGTACGGCGCGGCGCTTTGCGGCGATGAGGACATATATCCCAAACATGAAATACTCATAGCCGTTGCGGGTCCGCTGTTCAACGCCGCGCTCGGCACGGTATTCGCGGCGTTGTGGTGGCTCGTTCCTTCGAGCTATGCGTTTACGCGCGCGTTTTGCGAGTGTAATCTGTATATAGGCATATTCAATATGCTTCCGGTGTATCCGCTCGACGGCGGGCGGATCATGTTCGGCATTTTGAGCGTCAAGCTCGGCAAAAAGCGCGCGTATACCGTCATGCGTATTATTTCCGCGGTTATAGGCGTTGCGGCTGTGGCGTTGTTTATAACATCGGCGTTCTTTTCGCCCAATTACTGCTTGCTTACCGTAGGCATATTTATGGTGGCGTCGGCGTTCTTGCCGGATAAGCGCGCCAAATACAGAGCTTTGTTCGGTATGCCGGGAACGGATAAACTGAAGACGCGCCCGCTCGAAATACGCTGCTTTGCCGTCGGCGCGGACGTGAAGCTTAAAAAACTCGTCGGCATGCTCGATCCCGATTCGTACAGCAAATTCGACGTGTTCGACGGTGCGGTAAAGATAGGCGAGTTCGACGAAGGCGCGCTTGTGGAAGCTGTAAAGACGTACGGCTACGACGCGAGCGTGCAAACGCTTGATTTATCGCGAGTAAAATGATACAATACCCGTATGAAGACTACGGAAAAAGCGCAAACGCCTACGGAAAAAGATTTCGGCGCGTACGCGCGCAAACTGTTCGACGACGGCGTTGCCGCGCCCGTGATAGCGGGATTGTTGCGTGACGGATGTTTCGACAGAATAGCGGAACTCGTTGCGCTCGCGCCGCTCAACGGTTCACAGGGCTTTGCCGCATGCGGCGAGAATTTTTACGAATCGAAACGTTTGTCGGAATGCGACAGACGAATAAAGATATACGTATCGGAATGCGAACGCGCGGGAATTGCGGAACGCGAGTACATATCCGTTATCATAGCCGCGCAGGGCAGAAAAAAAGGCGCGCTCGCGCTTTGGCGCAGCGGCGCGAACAAGTATATAACGTCGCGTGCGCGCGATGATTTCGATTTTG
>ERZ777306.4416-NODE-4416-length-12833-cov-8.537173_pt1 | contig 12833 bp, 11 predicted proteins | sample MGYA00374966_ERZ777306 | MGnify/ENA primary metagenome ERZ777306 (study PRJEB29329, sample SAMN06343882) | mouse gut metagenome | isolation source: Mouse cecum | place: Austria: Vienna | collected 2014-11-15 ...
ATATAATAAATTAAAAGAGCCAGAAGGAAAATATACCGACGGCACAAATCAGGTTAGTGATGAACCGACAAACATGGGAATAAAACAAAGTACTCTGAATTATTATGCGAGAAAACATCCTGAAAAAGACTTACCAAAAGACGTAATAGATTTAGAGCGTCCGCAAGTAAAAGAAATTTATAAGGATATGTATTGGGACAAAACAAAAATCCCACAAATAGAAAATGATCGAGTACGAAACGCTGTATTCGATATGAATGTTATGGGAGGAGCTGGAAAAGTGGTTCAAAGAGCGCTGAATGATTTTAGTGATGCTAGTCTTGCCGTGGACGGAGCAATTGGCCTCAAGACGATAGATGCTTTAAACTCTATCCCCGCAAATAAAGTATCAGATTTTATGGAAACTTTAAAAGCTGAGCGTTTTGAATATTTAAAGAAAACCCCCAACTGGCCAACAGCCAAGATTGGCTGGACAAAACGCACGAATAAATATTGATGCAATATAAATATTATAATGTTTCTTCTGGTTGCCAGCGACCAGTTAAAAAATCATCAATATATTCCGGAACGCCACTTATTGGGGTGCAGTTTGCCTGCATCCCCAAATTTTTACCATTTATGTAAACGTATGCGATATCAATTGATTTACCGTTTATCAAAATTTGATACAGTCTTTCATCAGTATCTTTTTGATGCACCGGCTGTATATCCAATGTATTTATTTGCCGAGTTATCGGCTCTTTGTCCATGCATGGCGCACAAAATTCGGTATAATCCTTAGAATGTTCCAATAACTTGTACGCTTTTTCTGCCACATCCCAAAATACCCATTCACATTGATCCGCACGCACTGGGGATGTGAATAATATGTATAGTGAAAAAAAGATAAGTAACTTTTTCATAAGAAAAATTTTAACTATTTCATAATAGTTAGTCAAATATAAAGTCTGCGCGAATCATGGGCTATATAATAAAAAATTCAATTTAATGCTGATTAGTGTTTTCCAGCATTGTGTCGGATAACAACCCTATGGCCGGGCAAAATTGGTATGCTATAGTTTTATCGTGGAGCGACAAAAATGGCATACGATGTAAAATATATTTTATTTGACGACGGCCAGGGTTTTTATGCCCACTGTGACGGGCATACCGTTGGGGAAATCACGTTTGTTCACACCGGCGGCGACAAGATGATAATAGATCACACAGAGGTCGAAGAATCATACCGCGGCGCACACGTGGGACTGGGGCTGGTATCGGCCGTGGTCGACATAGCACGCACCCAAAAAAGAAAAGTTGTCGCACTGTGCCCGTTTGCCGCCGCAATGTTTAACAGACATCCGGAATTCAGCGATGTCCGCTTAATGAATGCGAACTAAAATTTACATTGCCTGAAAACAATTTTTCCTTTACCATTTTGACCGCAAAGGAGGAATTTCATCGTGACAAAAAAACTGCACCTGTGGCTGGTATTCTTAATATTTTTGAACGGTTATGTCAGCATGTCACTGGAACTGGTCGTGATGCGCCAGTTGTCGTTTTTCGTAGGCAGCGCCGCCGTAATTACCAGTATCATAATGGGCAGCTTTATGGGGTTTATGTCACTGGGGTATTTTATGGGCACGCGCAGCAATATAACCCCTGCGCGGGCGCGAAGACGACTGGGGAAAAGTTTTCTTGTTATTGCCGTGTTTGCAATCCTGGCCGGGTCATTTCCGCTGGTATCAAAATATTTTGAATGGATGTATCAAATCGGCATCACATCGGGCATTATCCAGACATTTATATTTTCATTCCTGTTTTTATCGGCGGGGCCGTTTTTGTTCGGATACAACACAACACTGTTGTCGCGAATGCTGCATAAATACAATACAAACTATGCCGGAAATATTATGGCATGGGATACAATCGGGTCGGTAATCGCATCGATTGCAACAACACTGGCCTTTATGCCGTTTATCGGCGTAAATCATACGATAACACTTGTTGTGGGGATGGGGATTTTTGCCGCAATAATATGCCGCATGCGCCTGGGCGGCGCCATTGCCGCCACATTGATAATGGCGGCCACCGTGATTATCAACAGCAGTGCGGTACAGAAAAAATATTTCGGAATAATCGTCAATAACGCAAATTCAACCATATCTGTTATGGATGCCGAAACGGTAAAGGTTTTATATATGAACGGCCTGCCGATGTCGGTGTATTATCCCAGTTCGCAGATGGGGGCCGAATATATAAACTATATCAATACAAACTTTATATACAACATGCCGCGGGACCGGGTGCGCAAAATACTGGTACTGGGGGCGGGCGGATTTACAGCCGGACTGAACGACGATTTCAACGATTATACGTTTGTGGATATCGAAAGCACGCTGAAAGATATTTCGGAAAAAGAATTTTTAAAACGCGATTTGACACCAAATAAAAAGTTTATTGTTCGCGACGCCAGCCAGTTTTTGAAACATACAACCCAAGAATACGATTTGATTATATTGGACGTATATTCCAATTCATATCAGATACCGGAAAACTTAATCACGGCGGAATTTATGTCGCGAATAAAATCACGCATCGCGCCAGATGGAATAATTATTATGAACATGGTACTTAGCGCGACGTTTGACGACGCATATACGCGCGTGTTTGACAATACATTTCACACAGTGTTCCCGCATAACACCCAGCGCCAGGTCATAGGCAGCGCCAACCCATGGATAAAGGATACAATTTCAAACGTTATGTACATATTTTACAACCGCAAAAATGACGGGCGTATATATACGATAAATAAAACACCCGTCATATACGACAGATATTAAAATTTGCAAAGCGCAATTATTATGTTATAATTCATACCGCATTGGATGATTACCAATGTGAGGTGTAGATACCTCTTCGTTAAATTATTCTCCAACATGGTTGGAGGCCTGTGATATACCTAAATAAGCAGGACTATGACGAATAGTATCTAACCTCCAACCGCCCTTCATCACGGCGGTATGTTTTTTATAAAACCAATATGGAGGATAAACATGAAAAAATTACAATCAGAGCAAGAGTTTTACAGGTCGCTGGGGCATATTATGCGGCGCATGCGGAAAAAGACAAACCTTAGCCCTTATTACACGGGACGCATGCTGGGGATACATGGGTTGGTGTATTACGAGATTGAAAAGGGCAAGATTCACCCGACACCGTACCAGGTATATCGTCTGATACACATGTGTAATATTGAGCTGTTAAAAGATTGGAAATAAAAAAAAATCCCCGCGCTGGCGGGGATTGTTTAATACGATTTTGCGACAAACACGTATGTCGGGTCCGCATCATCCAGACAGCGACGCGATACCTTGTACGTATCCATAATCGCATCGAATTCCGGCGCCAATGTCAAATCATACTTTAAGCGGAAGAACCCGATTTCACCCGCCCCTAATGCCGCGGCCAGCGCGTCCAGCGATTCAACATTCTTTATCATCGTTGCATTGCGCGCGGCGGCGGCGTTATACATGTCTTTATGCATCACGTGCAGCATTTCCGCGGCGACGGATGCAAATTCGGCCGCCGCCATTGTCTGCTTTGACGCCTTGCCCAGGTCACGACGTGTGACGGTTATCTGGTCCGCCGCCATTTCGCGCGCACCGATTTCCACACGCAGTGGCACGCCGCGCTTAATCCATTTCCACATTTTATCCGGCCCGCGCATATCGGATGTATCGACCAGAACGCGAATGCCATGCGCACGCAGGTCATCACCGATTTTTTCCGCATACGCATTTAGCGCGTCATCATTTCCGTCGCGAACCAACGGTATAATCACAACCTGGTACGGGGCGACCATTGGCGGCAGGACCAGACCATCGTCGTCACTGTGCGTCATAAACAGACCGCCCATCATACGCGTTGACGTACCCCATGATGTTGTCCATGCATGGTGCAACTGGCCGTCGGTGCCCAAATATTTTATACCGAACGATTTTGAGAAATGCTGGCCCAGGTCGTGGGATGTGCCCGCCTGCAGCGCCTTGCCGTCCTGCATTATCTGTTCGGTGGTATATGTATGGTCGGCGCCGGCAAAACGCTCTTCTGGTGTTTTTTCACCCATGATTGCCGGAATCGCCAAAACATCGCGCATATAGTCGCCATAGAGCTTATGCATTTTACGTGCATCGGCGTTCGCCTCTTCGTGCGTGGCGAATACGTTGTGGCCTTCTTGCCAGTTAAATTCGGATGTACGCAGGAACATGCGCGGACGCATTTCCCAGCGCATTACATTTACCCACTGGTTCAATTTCATCGGCAGGTCACGGTATGACTGAACCCAGCGAGACATCGCCTCGCCTATTATTGTTTCGGATGTCGGGCGGATTATATATGGCTCGGTCAGTTTGGATTCCGGGTCGGGCGCCAGGGAACCCTCAATCATTTTCAAGCGGTAATGTGTGACAACCGCCGCCTCTTTCGCAAATCCGGCGACATGTTCCGCCTCTCGGTTAAAGAAATCGATTGGAATCAGCAGAGGGAAGTTTGCATTCAGGACGCCCTGGGCCTTTATACGACGGTCCATTTCATCACGCATCAGTTCCCATATCGCCCAGCCGTACGGCTTTATCGTCATACAGCCGCGAACCGGCGCATTTTCCGCCAGGTCGGCCGCTGTTATCAGATTCTGATACCATTCGCTGAAATTTTCAGCACGCGTGGGTGTTATTGCTGTCTTCATTTTTTTATCTCTTTATCTTTTAATTCCATGTATTTTTCAGACACTGTTTTCTGCAGTGCGGCCGCTATCTGTTTTCTGTCCATGCCCGCCAGGTCGGCCGGCGGCAGAACGGTAATATCAACGCGAAACCCACCAATAACCATTACGTGAAACAGCTGAGAAAAAGCACTGCGTTCACGCGGCGCACGCGGGCCGCAATCCTGTTTTGAATTGTCAAAATAGGCATAATGTGTCGCCATGTCTTCATCAGATATGGGCACCCCGTCCAAATGACGGTAAACGGTCGCCATGGGCTGAACGGTAACATTGGAATTTTCTACAAAGTTAAACAATGTGCTTTTAAATTCCTTTACATATGCGCCGTTTGTTGTTGTCCCCTCCGGGAACAGAAACATGGGATAGGATACGGTCTGGACTGTCTTTTGAACCACCGCCAGGGCATCGCGTGCATGTGACGGCCGGCGGTCAACAAATATAACACCAAACTTTTTCGCAACCCAGCCCACGACCGGCCAGGATTCCAACTCTTTCTTGGCGACAAAACTGCCCCCGAATGCAACAGGAAACGTTGCGATTTCAAATATTGAAATATGATTTGTTATAACCAGTAGCGGCCGATGTGAAACCAGCCCCCCATGGACACGTACGCGTATACCGGCGGTTTTCAACAGAAACCACATAAAAACGCGCATGTACCATACACTGGCCCGGCCGCGCGGCAACAGTATGATTACCGGCATCTGTAAAAACACCAACAACCAGAATACTGTGAACTTTATCACCGCCAGGGTCGTATTAAAAATATTTTGTCTGCGGACGCGCGCCATAATTAGTCTTCGTCCTCCGCCGGGTCTTTGGAATCATCACGGTATTCTGCATCGGCCGCATCCTCGCGTAATAAGAATTCAACAAATGCACCCATTACCTTTAACGGGCCGGTAACCGGGAAAGAAACAATCTTGCCGATGGTGCGCATTGTGCCGTTCGATGCATCCGCATCCAAACCGGCCAGTGCGTTTTCACGCCCCAAGAAATGCTTTTGATACGCCGGTGCAATGTTCTTGGTCTGTAACATTACAAACACATCATAGGAATTAAACGGCGCATCAATAAATACCCCGCGCCCAAATGACGCCCCCAGGCGCAGATATCCCTTTACCAGCGGGGTCATTTCATGCGTGGCCATGTCTTTGTCGACAAAAACCTCTGGCAATATGTTCATGCGAGACATTTTTGGGTTTACGCCATCGGCGAAATTATCCGTCAAAACCTTTGCCCGCAGATTGGTCGGCGACAAATGGTTGTAATACAGATATGATATCGCCTGGGCAGATGCAACCGGATTTTTTCCAACCCATGACGCAACGCCAAACAAAATAGCAATTTTATGCCGTACAACATATTCGCCCAATCCCGCCCACAGCATGCGCATTACCAATGCATTTTCGCGATATTCACGCGCAACGCATGCACGCGACATTTCGGCAATATTGCCACGGGCCTTTTTGATCTTGGATATATCAAATTCGTTTTCCGTGTAAAAGCCACCCATTTTTTCGGCCGCATTGCGGCTGATGATGCGGTATGTGCCCACTATTTTTCCAGCATGAAGAACGACCATATAATCCGCATGGCGGTCGTATGCATCATATTCTTCACGCAGGGCGCGCTGTTCCTCGGTTGCACCGGCGCCCTCTTCCTCTACAAAAACATCATATCGCAATTGACGAACCTGTTTGCGCTCTTCCCGATTGCGGGCCATGCGAACTTCATAATCGCGAACCTTGATTGCCATAATATATCCTTTATATATTTATATTGGGAAGATTATCAAAGAATCCCGCCATTAGCAATTATTATTATTTTTAACGATTTATGCTGAATTTACTTTAACTCGTCCGCCAGTGACGCAATCGCAATCGCATACCAGTTGGAATTATTCCATTTCTTTATACGATAGAAATTAGGATAAGTAAGGTATGCCTTTATAACAGGCTGCGGGGCAACATCTGTATCCATATCAGCATCAGCCGCCGCATTGCCAGCGGCACGCGCCGCCTCTATTGCGGCAACATCCGCGACCAACCCGGCCATCATGTCAACCGCCGGCAGTGGCCCGCCATCAGGCAGTGTGACCCCCATTTCGGCCCACTGGGCCAGATTCTTTTTCACATCACCGCGCAGCATATCCGTATCAAAACCAGCCGGAACCACAACCGCACGCACAATTCTTTCATTCTGGTTCCACCCCAGTTTGTTCAGATAGTTTGCCGCACTGAACATTGCGTCGCCAACACTGCCGATTATATCAATACTGCCATCGCCGTTGCCGTCAACCCCATATGACGCCAGCGTCGTCGGTATAAACTGAAAGTGCCCCATTGCGCCGGCCCAGCTGCCCCTGATTTGAGTTATATCCAGATTGTTATCATCCGCAATCTTCATCAGCGCCAACAACTGATTTCCAAAAAAAGTCTGGCGCCGACCGTCATACATCAGTGTTAAAAATGCATCCGTCAGACGGTGCGCGGCCTTGTACTCGCCATAATTTGACTCCAGCCCCCAAAACGCCAAAATAACATGCGGCGGAACACCGTATTTATTTTCCACACGCGTCAGCATCGTGGGATACACCCCGCGCATGCGACGGCCGTTGGCAATACGCTTTGCATTTACAGTACGGGCCAGATACTGGTCCAGGGTCAGCTTAAACTCTGACTGATTTTTATCGCTGTGGACAATGGACGGAATAAAAGCCGGGGTTTTAAGTGCCGCCTTTATCGTGGCATTTGATATATTGTTTGCCGCCGCACGACTGCGCACATCGGCCAATATTTCATCCCAACGCTCCATATCAAACGTACCGCGGTCACCACGTGCCGGCATAACACAACACAACGTCAAAACAACGGCGCACACGCGCAATATATTCCTGGATTTCATATCAAATCCCCTTTTAATAACGTTAACTAAAATGCGTATTTAACGCCCAGATGCAGGCCGAACGACTGCCACGTGGCCTCTTTCAGCGAATTGCTGATGTGTTCGGTATGCGCAGGAATCGTTTCCAGCTGGGGTACCAAAACAGTCGTCTGGGAACCAGTAGCCGGGTCTGTTATAATTTCCTCAACAAATATTGGATTACCGTTTTCGTCAACAGATACGTCCGTATATTCTGCAACATAAAGCTTGCCCGGAATCTTGCCCACATGGAACAGGTTTGTATCAACCTTTAACGCCAACTGCAGTCTGTCCGACAGGCGCAGGTTGTATTCCATCTCTGCTGCGTACGAATAGGCACCCTTGCTGCCCTCGTCCAAGAAACTGGGGTTCTGCTGCCAATCAGTGCGCATGGGCCATGTTCCCTCAGACGAATATTTGGGCAGACCAAACTGAACATAAAAACGTAACTTGTCCGCCAGCGTCATTTGCTTTTCAATTTCAAGACCGACGAAAAAACCACTCCATGTTGTGTTATATATATGCGTTGTGCCCTCTACTATTACCGGGCCATCGCCACCAATAACAACACAGTCGCCCGGCCCAACACCCCACGGCGTCGTACCCATGGACGAATTGTAATCCGTCATGTGCAGGCCGCCTTCTGGTAAAATTATACCCGTCCCGGGGGCAACAACCGACGTATCGACCAGTTTTATATCCTCAGGCGACATACACACCTGATACAGGTCGTCCGGCGCCTCAACCCCTTGCGGGAATGCATAGTAATTTCCGGCCGCATCACCAAATACATAGTCGCCCTTTGTCGTCAGCAATGGCAGATAAATGCCCGGGTTCGGATAATAATGGTCCGACATTTTCAAGTCATGCTTGAATATCTCGTATCCGATTGACGGCGACAGTTTCCAGCCCCCGATATCCCATATATGGCGTGCACCAATACCAAACTTAAAATGATTTGACGTTCCGGACTGGTTACCAATGGATATGGTAAAAATACCCTCTGACGGATAGGCAGAATCATACGGTTCCAGGTCATAGTCCATTGACAAACCGCCATGCTCTTGTCTGCCATAGGCATACTGGCCGTATACAAACATGTCAAAATCGCGCAGAGAAAAATTATGCTGGGCCCCGACGTTTATTTCATTAAAGACCATATCATCCCATTCAAGAATGGAATTAACGCCTGTTTTAAATTCAAAATCTGCGAAACGACGCGAATAGCCCGCATATATATTGGTTCGATGCTCGGCCGCGGGCGGCATAGCCACACCATTTGTCGTCATTACGCCATAATTTGTAGGCACGGCGGTATTTGCACGCGGCACCTGATAAGACGTTGAACGCGTACCGACAACCTGTTTTTGGCCCGACGAGCCAACATATTTGGAATAACCCTGGTTGCTGTACTGGCTATACCCTATTTGATTGGCGTTTGGTCCGGAAGATTTTTGATAGTAAGACGGGACACCCTCGTTCGCGGCCCAGGCCGCAAAAGGCAACAACATTCCTGATAAAAATACACCAAATCTTGATTTCATCCTATCCATCCGCTATGGCCGTATTATAGCATAATAATTTAGACCTTGCAAGAAGTGCATTGCGCGCTACAATGCCATTATGACCGCCAGCCATAATATCTATATTCATGTCCCTTTTTGCATATCCAAGTGCAAGTATTGCGCTTTTTATTCAATGGCCGTGCGGCCCGATTGGGATAAATATGCCAATGAAATTTGCCGCGAACTAGAATACTGGGGGACAATCCTGGGCCCGGCGGATATTCCTACAATATTTTTCGGGGGCGGAACACCATCCCTGATGCCGACCTCGACATTTTCCCAGATAATGAATAAAATCAATCACTGCTTTCGTATCGCCAAAGACTGCGAGGTTACACTGGAATCAAATCCCGGAACACTGGATGCCGCACGTATGACAGAATTTATCGAGAGCGGGGTCAACAGGCTGTCCGTCGGCGTCCAATCTTTAAACGATACTGAGTTAGAATTTATGGGGCGCCGACACACCGTGCACGACGCACTGGGCCTGTTGGACGCGGCAGGAAAACGCGGCATACGGGTTAGCGCCGATTTTATATACGGCCTGCCGGGACATACGGCGGATACTGTTATTGGAATGTGCCGCGACATAAACAGACTGGGGCTGCAGCATTGCTCTATGTATGAACTTACAATTGAGCCAGACACGCCGTTTGGAAAAATGGGTCTGGAAATGCCATCTAACAATGAAATGGCCGATATGTACACGGCGATTGGCGACACACTGAATTTGACACGGTACGAAATATCAAATTACGCCGCCCCCGGATTTGAATGCAGGCACAATTTAAACATTTGGGATGGTGCGCCCTATATCGGCATCGGACGCGGCGCTGCCGGGCGGATATATACAACAGACGGCTGGTTTGAGCAAATGGGGGCCGGCGCACGGTTTTCGCCACTGTCGCCAGAGGCACGCGCGACCGAAAAAATCATTACCGGCATGCGAACTGTTCGCGGTGTTAAAATTACCCCGGACACAGAAAAAATAATTAACTGGGACTGGGTGTCACAAAATCCTGATTTAATAAAAGAACAGGATAAAAGACTTTGCGCAACCCCTGATGGAGTGTTGACATTAGAACATATGCTGGTAGAATTAATAAAATAAAAAATGAGAAACAAAATTCTGAACATATTGGGAATTCTGGGGGTGATTGGCGCCCTGCTTTTTGCACACAATTATACGGAGGAAAAAGTAATGACAATGGGTATAAAAATAGAAAACATGGACCAAACCGTCAAACCAGGCGACAACTTTTATGATTACGCGACATTGGGCTGGCGACGGGCCAATCCAATACCCAATGATTATTCGCGATATGGCGTGTTTGAGGTTCTTCATAATACCAATCTGGAACGGGTGCGCAAAATTGCCGAAACAGACACAGGAAAAATCGGAACGCTTTATAAAATCGTAATGGATGACGAACGCCGCAACAGTGAAAAAACAGCGCCCGTTCAATCGTATTTGGACGCGGTCGACCAAATAAAGTCCGCGGCTGATTTGCCGGAATATCTGGGACGCGCGCATAAATTTTCCGGCGGGTTCTGGAGTGACACGGTCGCACTGGACGACACAGACAGCGAGCATTTCATCTATCACATTTTTCAGGGCGGCATCGGACTGGCGCGCGATTATTATTTCGACAACGATGAAAAATCCCAAGAAATACGCAAAAAATACAAACAATTCATAGCCAGCCAGTCAGCCAATTTCGGCATAAAGATAGATGCGGACAAATTGTACGACCTGGAAGAGCGCATGGCACGCGCATTCCACACAAAAGAAGTTTTGCGCGACCCGCATGCCAACTATCACAAAATGAGCATCGCGGAAATAAAAGAAAAGTATCCGGATTTTGACTGGGACAAATATCTGGCGGCACGCGGGGCAGCGGCGGCAACAAAAATAAACATCGCCCAGCCCAGCGCAATCGCAGAATCCATAAAAATCATGAACGATACAGACATCAACCTGATAAAGGACTATTTGAAATTACGCATTATTGATGCGTCGGACACCTTGTTAGACGACAAATCTTATGACATAACATTTGATTTCCACAATCGCACAATCGCGGGCCAGCCGGAACCCAAACCAAAATGGAAACGCGCAATCGCACTGCTGGACGGAACGCTGGGCGAAGAAATTGGACGCATATATGTAAAAGAATATTTCCCGCCCGAGGCCAAGGCCCGCATGGAAAAACTGGTGCAAAACCTGCAACGGGCATATGCCGGACGCATAAAAGACCTGGACTGGATGTCGGACCAGACCAAGACAAGCGCGCTGGAAAAGCTGGGGACATTCCGTGCAAAAATAGGATACCCAGACAAATGGCGCGATTACAGCAAACTGGAAATATCCCCCGACATTTCACTGTGGGACAATATGGTGCGCGTGGCAGAATTTGAAGACCAGTTCTGGCTGGATAAAATAGAAAAGAAAAATGATCCTAACCTATGGTACATGAACGCACACGAGATTAACGCATACTATGACCCATCAACAAATGAAATTTGTTTTCCGGCGGGAATACTGCAGTACCCGTTTTTCGATATGACGGCGGATGACGCGTTCAACTATGGTGCAATCGGTGCGATTATAGGCCACGAAATGACACACGGATTTGACGATTCCGGCCGCAAATTTGACAAGAACGGAAATTTAAACGACTGGTGGACAGCCGAAGACGCCACAGCGTTTGATAAGCGTGCAGAGGTTCTGCGTAAATTCTTTGACAATATCAAAGTGGCACCGGGAATAAATGCAAACGGCGAATTTACACTGGGCGAAAATCTGGCCGACTATGGCGGTGTTACAATCGCGTTTGATGCATATAAAAAATTTGGCACGCCATCAGACGACGCCGCAGGCCTGACCCCGGACATGCGTTTCTTTATCGCATATGCCGACGCATGGCGCCAAAACATCAGACCCGAAGAGGCACAGCGCCTGACAAAAACAGACGAACACTCGCTTAGCGTAAATCGCGTTAACGGAATACTGCCCCATATCAGCGCATGGTATGATGCATTTAAAATAACGCCCGAATGCCCGATGTACATCAAACCGGAAGACAGAATAAAACTGTGGTAAAATAAATCCCGGGAACATCGGGATTTTTAATTATCCAATACTTTTAAATCCGGCCGCGCGGAACGCAGTTTTTGTAACGATTTGTGCTGAGCCATATGAAACGCATCCGGTTCCCAGATTTGAAAACTGTTGCCGCGACCGACAAAGACAGCACGGTCGGATATTCCGGCATGCGCCAGCATATCAGCCGGTATCACAATTCGCCCCGCCACATCAAACGCCAATGGCCGCGCATCCGCAAACAGCATCGCAGACAAATCATCCAGTTCGGAATCAAAAACACCCTTTTTATCGGCCGCCACCGCCAGCTGTTCCATGCGGGCCATTGTGACCCCCTCTATGCAATTATGCGTAAAAGAGCGAAACAGCACAACACCGGCAAATTTATCTGATGAAATCGAAGCCCGGAAAGATGCCGGGACAGAAATTCGCCCCTTTGTATCCAAACGATTTTCATAAGATGAGAGAAACAATG
>ERZ777306.4420-NODE-4420-length-12819-cov-5.597383_pt1 | contig 12819 bp, 11 predicted proteins | sample MGYA00374966_ERZ777306 | MGnify/ENA primary metagenome ERZ777306 (study PRJEB29329, sample SAMN06343882) | mouse gut metagenome | isolation source: Mouse cecum | place: Austria: Vienna | collected 2014-11-15 ...
AGCCCATGAAGGTATCGGTGAGGGCATAGTCATACTTGCCCTTGATGTCCTCGTCGTAGATGTACTGGGGCACGGAGTTGTTGATGTCCAGCAGGGTCACGGCGTCGCCGGTGACGCAGGCGCCGATGTATTCGCTCAGCGCACCGTAGATGTCCACCTCGCAGGAGACCGGGATACCGCGGGAAGCCAGGCGGGAGTTCACATAGCAGGGCTCAAAGCCGAACTGGGAGGGGAAGGCAGGCCAGCATTTGTCGGCAAAAGCCACATACTTGCGCGCGCCCTTGTGGTTCTCTGCCCAGTCCAGCAGGGTCAGCTCAAACTGCGCCATGCGCTCATTCAGGTCAGGGTAGTAAGCGCCCTCGCCCATTTCCCTGGCCATGTCGGCGCAGACTTCGGGAATGCGGGGATCGCCCGCATGCTCGCGATAGGACACCAGCAGATCAAGTTCGGAATTCTCCTCGATCTCCACGCCCAATTCGTACAGGCCCTTGATGGGGGCGTTGCAGGCGAAGAAGTCCTGGGGGCGGGGGCCGAAGGTGATGATCTTGAGGTTTTTCACGCCGATAACGGCCCGGGCAATGGGGATGAACTCAACGATCTTGTCCGTCAGCTCGTCGGCGGTACCGACAGGATACTCGGGAATGTAGCCCTTCAGGCGACGCATGCCCAGGTTGTAGGAGCAGTTGAGCATGCCGCAGTAGGCGTCGCCACGGCCGTTAATCATGTCGCCGTCGCCCTCGGCCGCCGCGATAAACATGCAGGGGCCGTCAAAATACTTGGCGATGAGCGTCTCGGGGGTCTCGGGGCCGAAGTTGCCCAGGAACACCACTGCCGCATTGCACTCGTTGGCCTTGAGCTCCTCCACGGCCTTGAGCATGTCCTTCTCGTTTTCCACCGTAGTCTTGATTTCCACCAAGTCCAGCTGCTTCTGTCCGCAGCGGGCGGCGATGGCGGCGCGGCGGCTCTCGCTCAGGGTGATGGGGAAGCAGTCACGGGAAACGGCCACCAGGCCCAGCTTCACTACCGGGATGTTCTGCATCATGGTCTTTCGCACTCCTTTAATATCGGTTGGTATACCCATGGGGAAGCCAGCCCGCCGGATGGCGGGGCGGGGACGCAAAGGGAGGGATCACAGCGCCCTGGCAATGTCGATGTTCTCCCCGGTGAGGGCGACCACCGCGCCCGCCTTGGCCTCGGGGCTGTCGGCATGGGCCAGGAGCCACTTGTTGCGGGCCCACAGCAGCCGATCCGCCGCATTGGCGCCGCCCTGGGGCCGGTAATCGGTATTGGTGTTCTCCGGCAGGGCCACCATCACCCGGAAGCCCTTGGCGGGGTCGGCATGGCAGGGCGCGTAATGCAGGGAGGTAGCGTACACCTCCACCAGCACGCCGGCAAGTACCTTGAAGGCCTTCACCGTGGCGGTATCCAGCCTGCCTTCCCGGATGTCGCTCTCAAGCCCCAGCAGGAGGATGAAGTCCTCCGTGCCCAGGTTGAACTCGCTGTCCCGGTGGTATTCCAGGCAGTTCAGCCGAGTGTTGTGGCCGTTGCACCAACCCAGCTGGAAGGGCATCCCGCCATACAGCGCCGTACCGACGGCCTCCGCCTCCGGGGCGGCGTGGAGCAGTTCCTCCCGGGGAACATAGCCGACACCCTCGGGCAGAGGGGTCTTTTTCAGGGCCTCCAGCAGACCCGCCGTGGGATAACCCTCCACCACGCGGCCATAGGGCCGGAAGGCCTCGGAATTAACAGACAGGAACTCCATGGGGCAAACCTCCTTTTTCATCGCAAGGCCCGCTTTTACAGCGCAGCCAGTGTCGCATAGCTGTCCTTCAGCGCCGGGTACAAGTTGCGGTACAGCTGGTAATAGGGCTCATAGGCCGCGCTCCGGGCCGTGTGGGGAAGCTGCGGCTCCCGGGCCTTCACCAGCCGCTGGCAGGCGGTGGGAATATCCGTATACAGGCCTGCCGCCACCCCTGCCAGGATGGCCGCGCCCAAAGCCGGGCCCTCGGCGTTCTCCAGTGTCTGCACAGGCATCCCGAAGACGTCCGCCATCATCTGCCGCCAGAAGGGACTCTTCGCGCCGCCGCCGCAGGCCAGCATGGTCTGAGGCGCCACGTTCATCCCCCGCAGGACATCCAGGTTCTGCCGCTGGGAATAAACGACGCCCTCCATCACCGCGCGCAGAAGATCCTTGCGGGTGTGCATGGCGCTCAGGCCGATGAAGGCGCCCCGTGCGCTGCTGTCCAGTAAGGGGCTGCGCTCACCCATCAGGTAGGGCAGGTAAATAAGGCGGTTGGCGCCGATGGGCGACTGAGCCGCCTGCTCGTTCATCAGTACATAGGGGTCGGCGTTCATCTCCGCCGCAGCCTGAATCTCCGCCTGACAGAAGGTATCCCGGTACCATTTCAGGGACAGCCCGGCGGACAGGGTGCAGCTCATCACCGTATAGGCCCCGGGCACCGCCGCGCAGAAGGTGTGAACCCGGCCCTCGGGGTCGATCTGAACGCTGTCGGAATGGGCGAACACCACGCCGCTGGTACCGATGGTGGCAAAGGCCTTGCCTGCCTGGGCCACACCTGTACCGATGGCGGCGGCCATGTTGTCAGCCGCGCCGGCAGCCACCACCGTGCCTTCCTTCAGGCCCGTGAGCGCCGCCGCCTGGGCAGTGACGGCCCCCGCCTTGTCGCAGCTTTCCAGCAGGGGGGGCAGCAGCGCGGGGTCGATGTCCAGCGCCGCCAGGATTTCCTCCGACCAGCGGCGGCCCGGAACGTCTAGCAGGTTGGTACCGCTGGCGTCGGACATTTCCGCGTACAGCTCGCCCGTAAGCATATAGCGCACATAATCCTTGGGCAGAAGGATGTGACGCGCCCGGGCGTAAAGTTCCGGCTCATGCCTGCGCACCCACAGGATCTTGCCCGCTGTAAAGCCCGTCAGCGCCGGATTGGCGGACAGCTGAATCAGTCGCTCCCGGCCCACCCGCCGGGTGATCTCATCGCACTCGGCCTGGGTGCGCCCGTCGCACCACAAAATGGCGGGGCGCAGCACCTGACCCGCCTCGTCCAGCAGCACCAGGCCATGCATCTGGCCGCTGATGCCCAGTCCCGCGATGTCCGCGGCGTCCACGCCGCTGTCCGCGATCACTGAGCGAATGGTGCGCTGCGCCGCCATCCACCAGTCCTCGGGGCGCTGTTCCGCCCAGCCGTTGTGGGGCTGCAGCAGCGGATATTCCACCGTGGCGCTGGCCACGGCATGGCCATGGAGGTCAAACAGCACCGTTTTGGTGCCCGAAGTACCCAAGTCTATACCCAGCGTATAGGTCATCAGTATGCTCCTTTCACGTCGCTTCTCCCTTATGTACAAGCATAGTGCTGATCGCTCGTTCTGTCAAGAGAAACCCTGCTGTTTTGCCAGGGTCATTTATCCCGCAGGGTCAGCTCCACCGGGCAGTGGTCGGAACCCATGATTTCGGGATGAATGCAGGCCCCTGTCAAGCGATCCTCCAGCGCTCGGGAAGCCAGGAAGTAGTCGATGCGCCATCCGGCGTTCTTTTCCCTGGCATGGAAGCGGTAGGACCACCAGCTGTACGCACCGACCTCGTCGGGATGAAAATGCCGAAACGTGTCGATATAGCCGCTGTCCAGCAGCGCCGTCAGCTTGTCCCTCTCCTCCTGGGTGAAGCCCGCGTTGCGCACATTGGTCTTGGGATTCTTCAGATCAATGGGCTGATGGGCCACGTTCAGGTCGCCGCAGAGGATCACGGGCTTCTCCGTCTCCAGGGCCAGGATGTACCGGCGGAAGGCGTCCTCCCAAGTCATGCGGTAGGGCAGGCGGGCCAGGCCGTCCTGACTGTTGGGGGTGTAAACCGTCACCAGGTGGAAGTCCCCCAGATCAAGGGTGATGACCCGGCCCTCGGCGTCATGCTCGCTTTCACCGATGCCGCAGCGCACGCTGAGGGGTTCCCGCCGGGTGAAGACCGCCGTGCCCGAATAGCCCTTCTTTTCGGCATAGTTCCAATACTGGCAATAGCCCGGCAGGAACAGGTCGATCTGCCCTGCCTGCAGCTTGGTCTCCTGAAGGCAGAAAACGTCGGCGTCCAGGGTCACAAAGGTCTCCATGAACCCCTTACCCATCACCGCCCGCAGGCCGTTGACGTTCCAAGAGATCAGCTTCATGGTACCCCTCCTTCATCCAGCGCGTCCAGGAACGCGCCCAGGTTTTCCTCGGAATACTCGATTTCGGCGGAGAACTGCCGCGCGATGTCCACCAGTGTGTCGATGCCGTCCGCGCCTGCCTGGGCGAACATGGCGGCTATCAGGCGATAGCCCTGCACCGTAAGCAGCACCCGGCCGGCGATGTCGCCGTCCTCCAGCGCGCCGGGAAGATGGCGGCACAAAAGCGCCGACAGCAGCTGCTCTAAGGGGATGTCCCATCGCGGGCCCAGGCCTCGCCCCGGCGGCTGATCCCGCAGGGCCAGCAGGCGCGCCGTCCATGCCTCCTCCAGCCGTTCCAGCGTCAGGAGAAAGGCCGCCCAGTCCGCCATGGCGCCCCGGGGCAGCGGCAGCCCGCACCGGGCCAGCAGCCTGTCCGCCCGCAGGGCCAGCGGCTTCGTCCGATCCTGCGCCAGAACCAGCAGCTCCGCACGCAGGGTCAGCAGCGCGTTTTCCTCCGGGGTCAGACCGGCCGCCTCGCCGTCATCTTCCAGGGTGACGATGCTAAGAGGCTCCTGGCGGGTCAGGGTCTGACGTGCGGCCGCCTCGCAGCACAGGCCCAGCCCCACCTCCGTCACGCCGGTATAAAAATGGCGATAGCGGGGATGATCGGCGCAAATCTGGCACAGCGCACCCTCGCCTTTTGCCAGGATGATGTCGCACAGGCCGTCCGCATTCAGGAAGGGACAGCGCTCGTCCTCCGTCAGGCGGAAATGGGCCGTATTCCCCTCCATTTCGATGCCCGCCTGAAGCCGCTGCCCCAGGGGCCCCTTCATGGCCCGGTAACGCCGCAGGGACATTTCGTCGATGTCGATCTCCCAGCCCTGACAGCAGCTGTGCCGGCAGGCCCCTTGGGCGCAGGCGAAGGCACGGTAATCCGCCGGGCCGATCAGCTTCATGACAACCTTCCTCTACCATTTGCTTCCGGGAATGATTATACAGGATTCCGCCCCAAAATGCAATGAAAGCGGCCCGTTCCCAGGGGGAAAAGGCCGCGTAAATTCGTGGAACAATCTATCATTTCGGATGACAGGCGTCCTATCTAATTAAAGGTAACGTACTGCTCCTTGGTGGGATGGGCCGACTCGCAGCGTACCTCGTGCATTATCACGATGGTCTCGCCGCCGCTTTCCATGACCCGGCACTGGGCAGTCAGCCTGATGAACTGCTTGGCGTTGGGCCTTTGCATTCCCTGGCAGACCCAGCCAATCTTCCCCACGTCGTCCGCGCAGCAGGTCATGGCCAGGCGGCCGAAAAGATAGAAGCCCTTGGGCAGGCCCCGCTCGGGGAAGGGCTGGCCCACCAGCCGAACCGTCTTTCGGTCGTACCGCTGGGGGTGCTCCATGGCGTCCAGGTAGAAGACGCCGAAATCCTCCTCCGCGATGTCAATCACCGCGGCCTTCATATCGTAGGGGAGATCCTCATCCGCCACGCCGTCCTCCGTTGTGCCGTCGAGGTTCTCAAAGATGATGTTCGTCCGGGCGTTGATGGCCTTCATCTGCCGCCGCCACTGGCTCTTGGGATGCTCGGGCCGGCAGCGGTTGACCAGAATCAGATCCGCCTTTTTCATGGGATCGGTCATCATCTGACGCATATTGACCATGTAATTCTCGTAGGTGGTGGCGTCCACCATGGTGATAATTTGCGCCACCCGCCATAGGGCCGGCATCCCCGTGCCGCCCAGATAGTCAATCCCCCACACCGTGTTGTATTCCAGAATGACCCGGTCGGGCTTGTACTGCTCGTCCAGCTCGATGAGCTTACGGGCGGTAAACTCCTCCTTGTCCTCCAGGGATACCAGCACGGAATCGGAATCGTTCAGCAGATCGCTGTCGTATTCCTCCACGCCCTCCTCGCAGGAGATAATCAGGGAACGGATGCCGTCGGAAAAGCCCTGATCCTCCAGCATGGATTGTATCAGCTTGGTTTTGCCGCTCTCCAGAAAGCCCATCACCAGGTAGACGGGCGTCATCGGACGTTTCCTCATACCTTGAACAGCGCGCGAATCGCCGCCGCCTCCAGGTGCGCGCCGATGACGCACAGCCGCCCGGTATAATCCGCCGTGCCCGCGCGGAACTGCGTCTCGCCGGGTACATAATCAAACTGGAACCACTCGCCCGCCGCGTTCTGCACAATGCCCTTGGCGCGAAGCACCTGGCCGTACTCCTCCTCGTCGCTCAGGGCGTTCAGCATGGCCTTGATCTCATCCTGCTCATAGCGGCGGGCCGTTTCCACACCCACGGAGACGAACACCTCGTCCGCGTGATGATGGTGGTGATGCTCGTGGTCGTGGCAGCCGCATTCCTCGCCATGCTCATGATGATGCTCATGGTCGTGGCAATGGCATTCTTCGCCGTCCTCATGGTGGTGCTCATGGTCATGGCAATGGCATTCTTCGCCGTCCTCATGATGGTGCTCATGGTCATGGCAATGACACGCCTCGCCGTCCGCGTGATGGTGGTGATGCTCGTCCTCGATGTGCATGTCAATGGGCTTGCCGGATTCGATGACCTCCAGCATGGTGTCGGCGGACAGCTCGTCCCAGGGAGTGGTGATGATGCGCGCGCCGGGATGCTGTTCCTCCAGCAGCGCGCGGGACTTCTCCACCCGCTCGGCGGAAAGCAGCTGTGTGCGGCTCATGATGATGGTGTTGGCCGTCTTGACCTGATCGAGGAAGAACTCACCGAAGTTCTTCATATACATGCGGCATTTGCCGGCATCCACCACCGTTGCGCAGCCGGCAATGGTCATCTCATGGCGCTCGGAGGTGCGCTCCACAGCGGCCAGAATGTCGCTGAGCTTGCCCACGCCGGAGGGCTCGATGATGAGGCGGTCAGGCTGGTACTTGGCAATCAGCTCGTCCACCGCCTTCTGGAAGTCGCCCACCAGGGTACAGCAGATGCAGCCGCTGTTCATCTCGGTCACGGTGATGCCCGCGTCCTTCATGAAGCTCCCGTCAACGCCGACCTCGCCGTATTCGTTTTCCAGCAGAATGATCTTCTCCTGCCGTACGCCGCCGGAAAGCAGCTTCTTAATCAGCGTCGTTTTGCCGGCGCCCAGAAAACCGGAAATGATGTTCACCTTGACCATGGAATGATGCTCCTTTACTCTGTCCCTGGCGTCTCCCAAGCGGAGACGCTCACCAAAAGGCCGGCAGAAAACCCGGCTTCCTCATAGTATACCATTCTCCGCCAAGCAATTCAAGGCGGGAGCGGCGCTCGCCAACGAATTTTCCGCAAATCCGCCCAGGACGCCCGGCCCTGCGCACCCTTGATGCCGCGACCCGCAATCGGCTCTTCCGCCCTGGCGAAAATTGTGTTATAATGCAGGAACAATGATGAACGGAGGCTGCACTATGGCCAAGGAAAAGACCTGCTTCGCCTGTACCGCCTGCGGCTACGAGGTTTCCCGCTGGGCCGGGCGCTGCCCAGGATGCGGCGCCTGGAACACCCTGGAGGAAACCATCGCGGCCCCCGCCGTCCGGGGCGCGGCTCCCAAAGCGGCCAAGCAGCGGCCCGGCACTGGCGCGGCGGCCATGCTGCTGCGGGACGTGCCCGAAGACGCCTCCGTCCGCCTGTCCACAGGCATTGGCGAGCTTGACCGGGTGCTGGGCGGCGGTATTGTGGAGGGCGGGCTGATGCTCATCGGCGGCGATCCGGGCATCGGAAAATCCACGCTGCTTTTGCAGGTATGCGCCCATCTGTGCCGTCAGGAGCGCAAGGTGCTGTACATCAGCGGAGAGGAATCGGCCAAGCAGCTGAAATTGCGGGCCCGCCGGCTGGGCATCGACGTGCCCAACCTCTATGTCCTGGCGGAAAACGCCCTGGATCAGGTGGAGGACAAGCTGACGCAATTGCAGCCGGACGTGGCGGTGGTGGACTCCATTCAGACCATGTACCGGCCGGAGATGGCCAGCGCGCCCGGCTCGGTGAGCCAGATCCGCGAATGCACCAGTCTCCTGATGCGCCTGTGCAAGGAGAGCGGCACCGCCACCTTTCTGGTGGGCCATGTAACCAAGGAGGGCGCCATCGCAGGCCCCCGGATGCTGGAACACATGGTGGACGTCGTGCTTTATTTTGAGGGCGACCGCCAGCAGGAATACCGATTGCTGCGGGCGGTGAAAAACCGCTTCGGCTCGGTAAACGAGCTGGGGGTGTTCCAGATGACGGAAAAGGGCATGGCGGTGGTGGACAACCCCAGCGAGCAGCTGCTCAGCCACCGGGCCAAGGGAGCCAGCGGCTCGGCGGTATTCTGTGGGATGGAGGGCTCCCGCCCGCTATTGTGCGATGTCCAGGCCCTGGCCAGCCCCACCTATTTCGGCACCCCGCGCCGCACGGTCGGCGGCGCGGACACGGGGCGGGTGGCGCTGCTCCTGGCCGTGCTTGAAAAACGGGCCGGTCAGAAAACCTACAATCAGGATATCTATATCAACGTGGCCGGCGGCCTGGAATTATCCGAGCCCGCCGCCGACCTGGCGCTGTGCGTAGCCGTGGCGTCCTCCCTGAAGGACGCCTGCGTAGGCCCGGATGTGGCGGTCATGGGCGAGGTCGGGCTGGCGGGGGAGGTTCGTGCCATCCCCCAATGCGAGCGGCGAGTTGCCGAGTGCCAGCGCCTTGGTTTCACCACCGTGATGCTCCCCAAGGAAAACCTGCGCCGCATCAAGGCCCCCGAGGGGATGCGGCTGGTGGGAGTGGATACGGTGATGCAGGCCCTGAGCGTATTGTTTTAAGGCATTGAAAAGGACGGTTGATTGATCTTGCTGAAGTCGAAGCTTGTAAAGCGGCTCCTGAAGGCGCTGATCGCTCTGCTGGGCGTAGGCGTCGCCCTGGCCCTGAACATGGCGGGCATCCGCCTGTGGGCTTGGACGAATCCCGGAGAGTCGTTGCCCATTCTTACGGTGGTGCTGACCTACATCATTTCCGGCCTGGTGGGCGGCGGCATTTTCCTGCTGCTGAGCGACAGCTTCATCCGCCGCTGCATCGACGCCGGCACGGCGGTGGAGCGCTACCTGGATCACATGAGCATGACTCAGCTGCTGTCCTGCCTCTTCGGACTGATGGCCGGGATGATGATCGCCGCCCTGCTCAGCCAGATTCTGCTGTTCATGGGCGCATCCATGTTCACCACGGTTTTCTCGGCCATTCTGTATGTGCTGCTGGGGGTCACGGGCTTTTCCGTGGGCTGGAAGCGCAGCGACGACCTGGCCGCCCTGGTGGACAAGGCCATGGCCCGGGGAGCAGCTCGGCGGGGCCGCCGCCACAGCGAGGAAGTTCCCACGGCTCGGCCCAAGGCGTTGGATACCGCCGCGCTGATTGACGGCCGCATCGTCGAGCTGTGCCGCTCCGGCTTTGTGGAAGGCGACATGGTGGTTCCCTCCTTTGTGACCGAGGAGCTGCGACGCATGGCCGACAGCGCGGACGGCGCACAGCGCGGTCGGGGACGCCGGGGCCTGGAGACCCTCAGCCGCCTTCAGGCAGAGGAGAAAATCAGCCTGCGCCTGGAGGACGCCGACTTCCCCGAATTGAAGCGGACGGACATGAAGCTGCTCCGCCTGGCCAAGGATTTGGGCGCCGCCGTCATCACCGATGACAGCGCCCTGGCCCGCACCGCCGCTATTTCCGGCGTCGCCGCGCTGAACCTGAACGATTTGACCGCCGCTCTCCGCTCGGTCATTATGCCTGGGGAGGCGCTGTCCGTTCAGCTTGTCAAGGAAGGCAAAGAGGCCGGACAAGGCGTGGGCTACCTGCCTGACGGCGCCATGGTAATTGTCGAGGGCGGCCGCGGCCATCTGGGCGAGGCCGTGAACGTTGTGGTCACATCGGCCCTGCAAACCAGCGCCGGAAGGCTGATTTTTACCCGTCTCCCATCGGCAAACGCCCCCCAAGAAACCGAAACATGACGAAAAAGCAGGAAAATTTCCGCAGACGCGCCAATAGCTGGATGATTTGACATTCCTCCACCGTCGTATAGACAGCCGGCGGCGATGGTGGCAAAATTTCGTCGTTCACGGCGGCCGAGAGCATAGACGCGAAGCCTTTCGGTCATCCTGAGAGATACCCCCGCATGTGAGGAGGAGTGGCCATGCGTTATCCGTCCGAATCCAACCCCGGCCAGCAGCCGTATCCGCAGCAGCCTGCCCAGCCGATTCCTCAGCCCTATGCCGGCGTCCAGCCTGCCCCTACCCTGCAGGAGCAGTATACTGAAGGCGAGCCCTACACCGGGCCTGTGCCCAGGGTTCAGCCCGGCGCCTCACCCTATGGCGCTTCCTGGCCGAATCAGGGCGCGTCAGGCCAGTATACCGGCCCGATGCCACAGCAGCCCATGGGCTATCCGGTCAATCCCACCCAACCCATGCCCCCTGTGCGGCAGCCGGGGCCCTATACCGCTCCCGTGCAGCCAATTCCCAGCCAGTACACCGGGCCGATGCCGCCCATGCAGCAGGGCTATGCGCCGGAACCCCAGCCAGCTTATCCCCCGCAGCCCCAGCCCGGCTCCGGCGACAGCGCGATGCCCCTGACCCCCGCCCTTCGCCAGGCCGCTTCGCGGTATTTCCATGATACGGGACTGATGCTCGCCATGGTCATGGCAGTGCTGATCGTTATTTTTATCGTGGTGCGTCTGGCTACCCGCGGCTACCTGTGGGGGCTCATCTTCGTGCTGGCGGCGGCGCTGGTGCTGGAAGGCCATGCCCTTCAGCTTTTCATGCAATACCTGAGCGACCGGGTAGCCGGCAGAGCGACGGTGCGCGCCGTCCACCTGAGCGGCATCTCGACGGATACGCCTTCCCTGCTCTCCCGTCTGGGCCTGAGCGCTCGGGCCCGGTACATTCTCACCGACGAAAGCGGCACGGCCTACCGCTTTGTGGCGGAAAGGGAGCTGCTGAGCACCCTAGGCGATCTGGGGGGGCGGAACTGGAACTCGCGTTCCTTGAGCGCTCTCACCTGCTGGCAGGCCTCAGCCCCATCCGTGCCGGGGAGTTCCAAACGGTGCTGGAATCTGCCCGCGAGCGCCAGCTTCGCCAGATTTTCAAGGATTACCTGCCAACCGTGTAAGCCATAGGCATACAAAAAGCCCATCCTTCAGCGGCATTCGCTTCGGGACGGGCTTTTTTGTGTACTCTTTACTCCCCCAGGGGGCTAAGCATCTCGCGGTTGCATTTGCGGAAGAGAAGCAGGCAAATAATCAGAGACACCGCCTCCGCGATGGGAAAGCTCCACCAGATGGCGTTTAGTCCGCCCAGCTTGGACAGCAGCCATGCCGCGGGCAGCAGCACGATCAGCTGTCGGCACAGGCTCATAATGAGGCTGTATGAACCCCGGCCCACCGCCTGGAAAACGGTGCTCAGGGTGATGCCGATGGCCGCCAGGATAAAGTTGATGCTGATGGTCCGCAGGGCAATGACGCCAATCTCGGTCAGCTCGCTGGCGCCCTCGGATTCAAACAGGCCCATGAGCGTCTCGGGTATCAGCATAAAGGCGGCCGTGCCCACGGCCATGATGGTCATTGCGTAAATCAGCGCCACCTTCATCGCACCATAAACCCGCCTTATCAGCCGCGCGCCGAAATTATAGCCCACAATGGGCACCAGGCCGTTAGACAAACCGAAAACGGGCATGAACACAAAGGATTGCAGCTTGAAATACACACCCAGGACGCTGACGGCGGCGTTGCCATAGGCAATCAGGATCAGATTCATCAGCACGTTGAGCACCGAACCGATGGAAGCCATGACCGAGCTGGGCAGACCCACCGCCAATATGTCCCGAATGATGCGCCCGTCGATACGGAAGCCCTGGAGCGTCAGGCGCAGCTCGGGGTTCTTCCGCTGGTTCAGGACGAAGCCCAGGAACATCCCCAGCACCTGACCGATCACCGTGGCCCAGGCCGCGCCGGCAATGCCCATCCGAGGCAGGCCGCATAGTCCGAAAATCAGAATGGGGTCCAGGATGATGTTGGTAACGGCGCCCACCAGCTGCGTTATCATGGACAGCATGGTGTTGCCGGTGGCCTGCATCATCCGCTCAAAGGTGATGGACACAAACAGGCCGAAGCTGGCCGTACAAACAATGGACAGATACGTCGTGCCCAGCGCCCGCAAAACCGGATCGGGCGTGAACATACCCATAAACACCTCGGACAGGAACAAACCGATCACCACGAACAGCGCCGAGCCGCTCAGCTCCAGAAAAATGCCGTTGCGCGCCGCCTGAAGCGCCTCCTTCGGCCGCTTTTCCCCCAGCTTGCGGGAGATCAGGCTATTGATACCGGTGCCCAGACCCGTGGCAAGGGCGATCATCAGCATTTGAATGGGATACACCAAGGATACCGCCGTCAGGGCGTTGGGATCATATCGGGCAACAAAGATGCTGTCCACAATGTTATACAGCGCCTGCACCAGCATGGAAATCATGATGGGAACGGCGATCTTCGGCACAAGCCGGTTCATGGGCATGGTGCCCAGCATTTGGGAACGTTCCTGCTTTTGCATGGGTCGGTACTCCTTTTCACTCGATGAGCAAGCGCCGGGTTGACGGCCCTAAAGCCGCGCCCTCCGCGCCTGAGAATGCCACCTGCATGCGTGCGAGACCGTCAACCTGCCGATTTTATCAGA
>ERZ777306.4423-NODE-4423-length-12811-cov-5.196535_pt1 | contig 12811 bp, 8 predicted proteins | sample MGYA00374966_ERZ777306 | MGnify/ENA primary metagenome ERZ777306 (study PRJEB29329, sample SAMN06343882) | mouse gut metagenome | isolation source: Mouse cecum | place: Austria: Vienna | collected 2014-11-15 ...
GTCCACCCTTGAAAAGTCAAGGAAAAATCATCCTACTTTTTGTCCAGGTGACCTCGAAAGAAACTTTTGGATGAATACATCAAGAGACATTATTGAGACAATCACCGCAGCCGGAATATACGATCTCCGAATGCAACAGTCAAGCGCGATATCATACTTTTTGTCCACCCTTGAAAAGTCAAGGAAAAATCATCCTACTTTTTGTCCAGGTGACCGAGAAATTTGATTTTTAACCTTGCAGGGATGCTGATGATCATTGCCGGAATGTCTGCCTGCAAGAAAGAGACTCCGGATTATTCCAGATTCTATCCGAACGCGCTCGTCACAGTGAAAACGACAGAAGGAGGCATCTGTTACCTTCAGCTTGACGACAAGACCACTCTCAAGCCGACAAATATGGACAAATCCCCTTTTGGAGAAAAGGAGGTAAGGGCACTGGTCAATTATACGGATGAAGGAAAACCGGAGAATAATTCCCTGACAGATTTTGACAGGACCGTGAAAATCAACTGGATTGACAGTATCCTGACAAAAATGCCCGTTATGACAGCCGGAGAAGAAAATGACTCCAAATACGGTACTGCACCTATAGAAATAATCAACAACTGGACAACGATTGTTGAAGACGGTTATATCACATTGTGCTTTTATGGAATCTGGGGACGGAGCGGACGGCCTCATATACTCAATCTTCTCACCGGTACCGATCCTGAAGACCCATATACGCTTGAATTGAGACACGATGCCAACGGGGACGACTCCTATTACGGAAGAGAGGTTACCGGACTTGTCGCATTCAACATACGTGAACTCCCCGACACGAAAGGCGAAACTGTCGACCTGAAACTGAAGATCAAATCATTCTCAGGCGACAAGACCATCACATTCAAATATTGTACAGGGAAGACTACTGAAAAAGGAGCTTCCATATCATACAAAGACATTGACACCGGAATAGCCGTCAGGTAAAAGGTGTTCCGGAAACACTTCGATGAAAGGAGAAAACGAAGAGAATATCGTCAGACTTGCAAAGAAAAAAGATACTGCATCGTTGAGGAAACTGTACGATTCCCACGTGCAGTATCTTACTGCTGTATGCTCCAGATATATAGGAGAAAAAGACGGAGTCAAGGATGTTCTCCAGGAAAGTTTCATCAAGATATTCTCTGCAATTGACAGATTCGAATGGAAAGGCGAAGGAGCATTACGCGCCTGGATGAAAAGGATTGTCATAAACGAATCCCTTATGTATCTGCGTTCAAAGGTACGCAACGGACAGATATCATTTGTGGAGGAGCCTCCGGATACAATTGAAGAGGAAGATCCGCAAATAGATGACATACCGATGTCCGTTCTTCAGAAAATAATCAGAGGACTTCCAACAGGATACAGGACAGTCTTCAATCTCTACGCATTTGAAGGCAAGACCCACAAAGAAATCGCATCAGACCTCGGAATAAGCGAAAACACTTCATATTCCCAATTCAGCAGAGCCAAATCCATATTGGCAAAACAGATAAAAGAATATCTAAGAAATGAACAATGATTGGATCAATAAGCTAAGAGAGAAATCTGAAAACTACTCTGAACCTGCCCCTGAAGGTCTATGGGACGGGATTGAAGGGTATGTTATGGAGTCCTCCGGAAAAAGGAAGAGGACAGCGGGAGGCTTATGGATTCTCGCAGGCACTTCTTTTGCCGCTGCCGCAGCCGCCATATTTTTCTTTTTTGGAAACAGAGTGCCTGCCTATCCCGTCACCGGTGCTGATATCACATCGGAAAACATTGCTGATATTGCAGTTATCCCTGCTGATCCCGTTGAAGCTCCGGTATATGTACAACAAGAGGTACAGGATACAAAACGGTATATATCAGAGAATAAAGAGGCAATATACAACGTGGTGCCTTCCGGCGGAGGACCGGCATACGACATTGCCGGAAAAATCAGCAAAAATCCGGAACCGGAAGAGAATGCAGCTGCAGATGTCAACGATGCCGGTGATATGATTGCGATGAACAGCGGTACGGAAACGGCACAAGAGAGAATTGAAGATATATTTTTCCCTGAAGAAAAATATGTCAGAAAGAGCAGGAATGCAATTGACATAAAAATATCAATTTCCAATGTCCCCGGGAACAGCTCTACAAGTGCCGGATACGGAATGATGTACGGATCGGATGCAGTTGCCTCTATGCTGTCATCACCTCAGGAGACACCTGAATATTTCTCCAAAATCCTTATGAGGAACAACGGGATGGAAATAAGGACAAAGACACGTCATTACCAGCCTGTGAGAGCTGGCGTTTCCGCTTCCTGGAACATCACCGGAAGACTGGCATTGGAGACTGGCCTGACATATTCCCTGCTTGTGTCGGACATATCCTCCGGGACAGACTATGATTACTACAGGATGACCCAGACTCTCCATTACATAGGAATACCTCTCAATCTGAATGTCAGCCTGTGGCGGAACAAAAGGTTCAGCATCTATCTTTCCGGCGGAGGACTTGCCGAGAAATGTGTCTACGGAAACTCCAGAATAGACTATACCATAGATTCAGACAGGGAGACCGGAGAAAACGAGAGAATCAGAATAAGACCCCTGCAATGGTCAGTCAATGCCGCAGCAGGAGCCGAGGTCAGGTTTACCGATTTTGCAGGATTTTACATTGAACCAGGGGTCAGCTACTTCTTTGACAACGGCAGCTTTGTTGAAAACATATATAAAGAAAGGCCGTTTAACTTCAATTTCAAATTCGGCGTCAGATTCTCTTTCGGACGACAGGACCGGTAAAGGAAATATAAAAAAAGACCGTTACTGAATCGTAACGGTCTTTTTTGGTGGGAGCAGAGGGAGTCGACCCCCCGACTACTCTATATTTCCTAAGTTAATGATCCTCAATAGTTCCGTTCCCTGAGACTCATTGCTACTTCAAAAGAAGGTCGCAGATATTGAACACTGCAAAGATATATAGAAGGTTTGACCTGTGCCAGATTTTTAGCAACTTTTTTAGAATAATGTGCCTTGCTGAGGCTCAGGCTCAATATTCTCAAAATCTCTTTTATACATCCATCTGTAACCGAATGCTGACTTTTGCTTACCATTGACAACATTCCTCACATTGTCTGCTCTCGGTACACCAAAGGCTTGTGCGATCTCATTAAATGAATTGTACTCAGCAATAGCTTCTCCACTACATCCTATCTGCACAATGATCTTTGCTTCCCTTGCTTTCTGTACGATCTGATCTTGATTGGAGTAGACATCAAATGTAATCTGATCTGTCATATCAGACTCTAATCTCCACTGTGCAGCATCAACAGCTTCTTCAAACATAAAGAGCTCTTCTTCATCAAGCAGATGGATCTCATCTAAGTCATAGTATGAAACATCAAAGATACCATTAGTGAAGATAATCTCTCTGACAAATGCCTTCTCATCATCAGTCAGAGGCTCCTTTGTATCATAAACCTTGTCAAGGATCTGCTCACACATTTTATCAAATGGAAGCCTTTCAAGCTTGGCTTGGATATGTCTTTCTTTAAGCTCGTTATGGAGGATCTCATTTCTATCTGAGACAGCCATACCGACAGCTTTCTTGTTATATCCAAAGTTCGGATCAGTAGCCTTACACTCATTTATGAAGTGAGTCTCATATGCATTCAGTTTAGCTACAAGCTCATCTATATCTGCAATGTCAAACTCCATCAAGGTCTCATACTCATATGTGCCATATTCTGTATAAGCCTCCCAAAAACCAGGATTGGCAGCACCGATATATTCAGTCAAGTGCTCCCTCATACGAAGATCTTCAGGTCTTCTTGTCTGACCAATATAGACCTTACCATTAGGGAATGTATACTTGTAAATGTAGCCTTTCATTGACTCAAATAAAATTACAGATCCTCTCCGTTAGCTTCGTTATACTTATTATCGTAGTACATAAGAATACGATACTTACTACCTTCCTTATTTATAATAAACCAAACGGACTTCTTCTCATAGATGTCAAAAGCTATGTCAAATGTAGCTTTAAGAGCTTCCTCTTGCATTTCAGGAGTAGGGTTAGCTAACTGATCCTCAGTATATTTCTGTAGGATCTTCTCCCTTAGTGCTGTTTGAACAGCCATTGTATCTAGCTTCTCAGGCGCTTGGAAATACAGTGCCTCATACCTTTTGTTATATATCAGCATCTGATCACTAATATCCTCATCCTCTGGAATTGCTTGACCATCCACATCTAAGGAAATGTATCGTTTGTTGTTCTCAAACTGCTCACACAACTTGTTGTACCTGATCTTGATGTTGTATTCATCAACTGTATAGGCATCTTGAACAAATATTCTGTATACCTTATTATTATTGGTAACTACACTGATCTCCACATCTCGACCATTAAATTCCCCTACCAAGACATCGGCTTTATATGGATGCTCAGTATAGCCTTTAGCCTTGAGCTTCTTGATCATCTCAGACTTGAATCCATCAACAGGAATTCCCAAAAACTTAGTCACATCCTCTTGTGCAAACATTGCAACAGAGAATAGAAGAGTGATGAATATTAGAGCTAGCTTTTTCATAACTGTAATCTTTAGTCTATCAAAGGTACAAATAATTACTTGTCAGTATGTCTTAGATGATTCACAAATATAAGAATTTATTTCCTCAACTATGACTTTATTAAGCAGAGCATAATAACATCCCTATAAGAGATCACCTTCCAGTCCGAAAACTGGTCGCAGCTTTGAAATACTATTGGTCGCAAGATAGGACTACATTCAGTGCTTCAGAGGAATGTACATAAAACAGAAACACCCTCACATCAACTGTGAAGGTGTTTCAACATTTCTTGTGGGAGCAGAGGGAGTCGAACCCCCGACCCTCTGCTTGTAAGGCAGCCCATTATCCGCTGACGCCTGTGCCAGCTTTGTCAATGGCGGCATCTTTGTTGGGTGTCAGATACAATCCCGGCGATGAAGTCGGACTACAAAAAGAGTTGGAAAAAGACTTGTCACATATGCTTGCTCTCCGGTTTGATATTGAACACCTGACTGGTAAAGAAGCCATCGAGCTTGTGAGAAAATAGTTTTATTTGTGAAGCTCTAATTTGGGTAGAATAGACTTGTTTTTCGGATATTTTTCGTATGTTTGTATCCAAATATTTGAAATAATTGGATACCGAATGGCATTGACAAAAGAAGTTCCCAACATTAAATCATCCATCTTAAGACGAATTGAGGAAAGTCCAGAAAATAGTATTTTCTTCATCAGCGATTTTTTGGAATTTGGTTCTATGCCCAGCGTAAAGAAAACTTTACGTCAGGCTCTTTCGCTTGGAATAATCTCTCACGTCGCTCACGGCATCTATGTGAAGCCTATGGCATCAAGATTTGGAGAGGTTCCGCCATCTTTGGAAAAAATAGCCAAAGAGATAGCACAAAGAGACCGTGTTGAAATTATGCCTTCCGGTAGTACTGCAGCCAACATATTAGGCTTGTCAATACAAGTCCCAATGGTCGTGTCATATCTTACAACAGGCTCATCAAGGACAATAAAGATAGGAAAACGTGCGATAAAATTTCGCCATGCCGCACCACGTAATTTCGCTTATGCAGGAACCACAATCCCATTAGTAGTACAAGCCTTTAAAGAGTTGGAAGCCGATAATATCGGAGAAAAAGAATTGTCGGTGTTGCACAAGTACTTATCCGATGCTCCGGATAAAGATACATTCCAAAAAGATATTATTTTGGCTCCACAGTGGATTCAAAGCATTGTAAAACCTATAATTAAAACGCTGCAAGATGAAACATTGGCAACAGTATGAACTGGAAGAACGTTTGCAGATTCTTGATATAGCAAGTGCGAATAAAGCTTTGCCCAGGCTTGCCATAGAAAAAGATTGGTGGGTTACAATGGTTCTGAAGGCGTTGTCTGCAACGAAATATGCGCATTTGCTGTCATTCAAAGGCGGCACCTCCCTTTCTAAGGGATGGTCGCTGATAGAACGTTTCAGTGAAGATATAGACATTGCCTTAAGGCGTGAAGACCGCTTTGCGATATCCGGGACATCTAATGCGCAGTTGGCGAAAGCGAGAAGAATTGCGCGTCATTATGTTATTCGTGAACTGCCGAAAGAACTTAATTCAGCCTTGACTGCTTTAGGCATTCTTGATTTCATCGTAGAACCAGAAGCAGACAGGATTGTAGATGGAACACGGAAAGAGTTAAGAGCAGATGCTCATCCTTCTGTTATTTATGTCAATTATAAATCAGTAGTTGCAGAAACGTCTGAATATCTTCTTCCAAGAATTAAGATTGAAATAAGCTGTCTGTCTATGGACGAACCTGTCGAAGAAAGGACTATCCGTTCCTTCATTTCCGAGACTGTTCCTGACGCAGAAGATGTTACAGTTAAATTCAACACAGTGATACCTACGAGGACATTTTTGGAAAAAATATTCTTGCTTCATGAAGAATTTCAGAAAGATAAGCCAAGGAGTTACAGAATGTCACGTCATCTTTATGATTTGGAAAGAATTATGGATACTTCATTCGGAAAGGAGGCTTTATCTGACAAGAAATTATATGATGAAATTGTCAAGCATAGGAGTGTATTTAACAAGATTAGTTTTGTGAACTATTCTTGTCATACTCCAGCTACGGTGAATTTCATTCCTTCAAAAGAAATTTTGCCTGCCTGGAAAGATGATTACAAAGCACTGACAGAGCATTTTCTATATTATAGTAATGACAAGCTTTCTTTCAAGGATTTGATGGACAGAGTTGAAGAGTTGTTGTCAAGAGTAAGATGTATTGATTGAAAATAAAGTATGATACTATTACGTTGAAAGTATACCAGGAATTGCAAGTACAATAAATGGGGGCCCTCTTGGAAAGGAGGTCCCGATAACGAAAAACGCCTCTGCAGATTGCCACAAAGACGTTTTTCGTTTGGTGGGAGCAGAGGGAGTCGAACCCCCGACCCTCTGCTTGTAAGGCAGACGCTCTGAACCAACTGAGCTATGCTCCCTTTTGTTTAAAAAGTTGCCTTTCTAAAGAACTGTCCGATTCGTTTCCGAAAGGGATTGCAAAGATAGGCAACTTTTTTAAGTCTGCAAATTTTATTTTAATTTTTTACAGATATTTTACCCTGAAAACCTCCGTTGGAACGATAATGAGGAGAATATAGCGATTCTATGCTTACGGCAGGCTCAATAAATTCACCCGACTGGGTCACATAGAACTCCTCTTCAAATACGGTCGTCTCCTCCGGACACACATCAAAATACCAGTTTGTCGCATCAGTACGCACTTCACGATAACCGGAAGGGACAAACATACCTGGAAGAGAAAGCCTTCCCGAAAGAGGCCTGAACCAGACTCCAGTCCTTCCTGAAAGCTGATTCACAGGCCTGAGAGAAGCATATCTCGGTGCAGACAGCTTTACAAAGCTGCGGTTTTCAGCACTCCATATCCTATATTCTGCAATGATCTTGTCTCCTACCTCAACTTCAGCACCCGGAGCAAGCTCTTCCCTGCCCCCAACCGGCTTGCCTTCCTCTTCGCGGACATATTCACGATAATATTTCTTCTCTATGACAAATCCGTTCCCGGCAGCCTGTACAGCACTGAAAGGCTTCATATATTTCTTTGTCATCACAGCTATCTTCGTGGATTTCACAGCCTTGGAGCCGGCAAGGACAGAATTTACCGCATTGACATACGCATGATCGCTGTCCCAATGCTGAGTCTCCTTCTGAAGCATAATCCAAAGCCTTATACCATCGGCAACCGACATGCTCTCAGGAGTACCGGCACGTGACATAAGGTCACAGATAAGAGAATGCGCATAGACCTCGCTCTCCAGCAGGCCTCTGAACGGCATAACGGCATTAGGATAATAAACTCCTCCCGAAGGATGTTCCACAGCATATTCCAGAAGCGATGCGATATCAGCATCAGCAGATCCGGACAGTCTGCGCTGAGAAAGCCCGTATGATTTGGCAAGCTGTCCTGCACCGGCTGAAGCCAGATTCAAAGCCGTAGCCGCTCTTCTGGCCTTCCCGAGTATGTAGCCGTCCAGTCCCCTCTCCTTTGAAGGCAGGAGATAATCCCTGACAGACTTGCGGAAATCACTGAGCATCTTCCTGTCCACATCAGGAGAAAATTCCACCTCCGGATACATAGACCTTACATAAAGATACTGCTCCAGCGGGATGCTTCCGCTCCAATAAGGCCTTTTATCACCAAACTGTCTGATATCCAAATATTTTACAGCACTTCTGATTATTTCCGCATCAACATCCGACAATCCTTTGGAAGCGAGGACGGCAAAACGCTCCAAGACAACGGCTGTCATGATCTCAGAAGAATCAAATCCTTCAAACCATCCGAAACCTCCATCGGTATTGCGGCAGCCAAGAATCTTTTCATACAAAGCCTGCATATCAGGGCAGACAGAAAGCCCTTCCTTGAGACTTCCAGCCATCTTCGCCACATAATAAGCCTCTGTCAAGGACAGGATGTCGTCTGACGAAGCCTTGACCTTTTCCGGCACGGAATCCATAAGCATATCCATAAGGGATATTTCCTTATATAAAGCCCCCTGTCCCAAAGTCCCTGTAAAGAGGCCTGCAAGGACGGTCCTCAAAGAGTCCCTGTCCATATATGAATGCAGTACGGCCGAATGCGCCTCGACAAGAGTCTGCTCAGCCGGCTTGACCGGAACCTTGACAAAAAGCCCGTCCGAAACTCCGGCCCCGTCCACTTCAGCGGCAAACACAGCCTTGAATCCAAGCACGTCAACACCTTCAGGAACAGATATTTCAAATTCACCGGAAAGATTCTTCCCTGCAGACACGGTCAGAGACTTTGACATCACTGACAGATGGCGGGAATTTTTATAATCCTCATTGTCATACACGGACAAAGTCAACACACCATCAAGATCATTCTCCGAAATGTTCGACACCGAGACCTTCATCCTGTAGACATCTCCACTATAGAGGAATCCAGGCTCCATCACGGACACTTTCACCGGCATAGTTACAGTCACATCACGTCTGATCTGCGCATTCCTCATCAGGCTGTCGTGGGCATAAAGCGCCACAACGTAAGTTGAAAGCTTGTCCGAAGGGACAAACGCCACATCTATTCTGCCATCCTCACCTGACCTCAGAAACGGCATAAACGCTATGGTCTTTCTGAAATCATCCCTTATGTCAGCGGCATCCGCCACTTCAGCAAGTCCCTCGTCAAACAACACATTTTCAGCCTTGTCTTCCGCCGCGATCAGTCCCATAGCACCTGACGGAGATGATTTTGTTTCAGCAAGCTGGAAAGGAATCACTTCTTCCTTGGATTTCCTGTTGGCACTCATTCCGTACCGGCCCTCAGACGAATAAAGGGCCAATACACTGGACTCTCCACAAGAATAGCTCAACGGCACACGGACCGCACGCGGCATACGGCGATAGACTTTAGGCCAGACATTGAACATTATGCTTTCCGTACTCTTGTCAAACACCGACACAAGGCACTCCACTCCAGGAAGGGTCTTCACTGAAAAGACAGTTTCCGCTCCAGGATATGTACTGTCCGTAAATGAAATGAATTCCAGAGGCAGGTCATAGTCCGGATGCGGCCTGTTGAATTCAGCCTCATATTGCACACTGCTGAAATCCTTGAAATAGAATATCCTCAATGATACGGCATCTGAATATTCAGGCTTATATTCAAAGCCCACAAAAGCCAACGACCCTTCCCTGCCGTATTGTCCTTCAAGATAGATCCGCCTTGACTCCAGCACCTTGCCCTTGTCGTCATACAAATCAGCCAAAGCCCATACAGGACCGTCTGTAGAACCCATCAGCACTCCCGTCTTTTCACCCTCCACCTTCATGAATGAACTTCTGACACCAGGAATACAAAGAGTCCTGTCAGCGGCATTCATCAGAACAATATTCTTTACGTACCCTATGGCAACCGTCTTTCCTGACATATCAGTATAGGAAGATTCAGCCTTGACCGTATACAGCCCGGAAGGCTGTCCGGAAAGGTCAACAGTGAAATATTCTCCGCTGCGCGTACTACCTGAAAACAGCACGCGTTCTCCTCTAAGCACCGTATATTCAACATCTTCAGGTACATTCGGGACAAAGACACTGTTGACATTGAATTTCATCCTCACCTTGTCATCATTGACAATTGAAGTGCTGCTGTACCAGTCAAACGGCAGCTCCGCATCCTTCCTCTGGACATAATCCACAGTACCTTCAGCTTCATTTTCAACCTCCGCACTGATATACAGGTAAGTCGACACCCTGGCATAGGTGAAAGCTTCTTTGGTCTCACCTGTCAGGTCAACTACCTTTACAGTCACCTTATAGTCCGCAGGATCAGTCATCGCACTGACAAATTCAACTGAAAAATCCCCGTTGTCATCAAGGACCAGATTTCCGGTCTCAAGGAAATCACCGTACGAAACCGTATAGGTCACCGAAGCTGAGGACAGAGGATGACCGGACCAGCTTTTCACATTTCCTTTGACCGCAATGGTATCACCGGGTGTCCAATGTACCATATTATCATTGAATTCCACCGTATATGTAGGAAGGACAAATTCATCAAGTACAAAAGGCGAAGTGGCCAGTCTCCTGTCTTCATAAAAGACGGATATGCTGCACCGTCCATTGGACATTCCTGACTCAGGAAGCAAGAAACTTCCGGCCGCCGAACCGAATTCATTGGTTTCCAAAGACACAGCATCCACCTTGCCTCCGTCTTTGTCATTCAGCACAATGGAAAGCCCTTTCAGGTCCTGCATCACTGACATCCTGCCGTCAGCCCATCTGCCGAAAGCTATGACCTTGAAATGGACAGTATCTCCAGGATTATATGCCGCCCTGTCCAAATAGACATCGGCATCCACCTTAAATTCATCATTATTGTAAGTTACAGACGGAGTCCCCGGTCTCACGGCAAGACTCACACCTTTTCTCAAGAATCCGTCAAGACCGGTATATGAACATCCCAACTCTGTCTTTCCGGAATTTCCGGCAATAAGGTCAATAATATCTTTCCCGACCGGTGTAAAACCGTCGAAACGGAAATCTTTGACAGTCTTCTGCACTTCACCTTTATATGACAGAGTCAGATCAGCTTTTTCCACAGGTCTTCCAGTCCTGCCGTCGGCGGCATATACGCACATATCATCACCCTTTCCACGAATTGCAAACGCGACGGACATACGTGTAAATGACGCCTGCTTAACCATATCGCCCTCAGAACAGGAGACAAGATATTCCCCGTCATCCATTGCAGGCAATGCAACCTTCAATGTATCATACACATAATAGCTCCTGGCCTTGTTTTCCAAACGCGCTTTCCAGACAAAATCACGTTCCTTTGATTCCAGACGGAAATCAACACCCTTGAAATTCCGCACAGCCACAATGACCGTGTCATCTTCATCTGAAATCCTTATATCACTTCCGTCCAGAATCTCAATCAGAGAGCTTACGGCTATGCACCCTTTAGCGACAGAAGCTTCCTGACCTGAAAACGAAGAACGGTATTTTTCAAACTCTACGCATTCCTTCCTCAATGCGACAAATTCATCGGAAGACGCATCAGACATATCGCCGAATCTGGAATATATCAGGTCCTGCATCGCGTAAAGCCCTATTGCCTTCCCTTTATATTTCTCCGCAAATGACTCCAGAGCCGACCGGAGTTCATCCGTACCGTCAGCATCTGCTGCTATTCCGATATATTCGGCATACGCCGATGACGGATAAGAATCCCCCAGATATTCAGACAAGTCAATACGGGCTGTTTCAATCACCTCCGGACGGAGATAAAAGCTATAGCCTCCGGCAGCAATCGACCACAATATATACTCATAGTCATTGGCGATATTGTCCAAAATGAAAGACGGCAAGCCAGCAAGTCTGGAATCACGTCCATAAAAGGCGTCGTGCCTGTCCCGTTTGAGTCCAGAAGCCTTTTCCTCCACATTCTTCACATACCAGTCCTGCCCGATTCCATCCTTTACAAGCCCGGAAAGGGCGAGATTATATTTCACTACAGAAGAGCCGAAAGCCTCGGATTCTTCCGTCACACGCTTCTTCACTTCATCCAGCCGCTTCCAGTTGCGGGACCTTGTGACATTGAACAGCTTTACCAGACCGTCATACAAGTCCATAGCATAGCCCTTTGAAGCGGCTTCCTTTATGATCGCATCAAGAATCTTTTCTTCCTTCTCAGGAAGGTCCGCGTCAGCAGCCCTGTCGTATTCCTTCCATAGATTAGTCAGGACGTGGCCATTACTGTCAGTCCTGTCCGCCTTCCTCCTGCCGCCGGCGACATTTGAGCAGACAGTCAAAGTCCCCGCCAACATAGCGACAAGCGCAAATAATATCAAGATTCTTCTCATAACAAAGATTTTAGAAGTGTTTCACATCAATATAAATCCCTGAGGACAGGTATAGCCTCAGAGACGAGATAAGTACTGCCGCCGACATACACCAAACCCCGTGCCTTACTGGCAAGACTGCGCAGCGCACTGCCGAGATCCTCTGACACGACAGCCTTTGCCGGATCCCTCCCTGCAGCAACATATCTTTCCATTATTTCCCCGGCCTTCATGGCACGCTTCCCGGAAGCGGTCACAAAGACAATCTCAGCCATTTCCGGGAAAAGTTTCATAATCTCATCAATGTCCTTGTCCGCCATAGCCCCGTAGACAATTGTCAGAGAATCGAATTCCCCGCTGTCCATCATTTTCCCGAGCTGGGAGAAATTAT
>ERZ777306.4424-NODE-4424-length-12811-cov-5.055895_pt1 | contig 12811 bp, 11 predicted proteins | sample MGYA00374966_ERZ777306 | MGnify/ENA primary metagenome ERZ777306 (study PRJEB29329, sample SAMN06343882) | mouse gut metagenome | isolation source: Mouse cecum | place: Austria: Vienna | collected 2014-11-15 ...
TACCCCGAGGTTCGTACTGTGTAATGGGCTGCTCAAAGCTAGGAGCCTCAGACAGCTTCACGGTGCGGGGAATAGGCGTATCAAATACCGCGCGACCAAAATAACCGCGAACTTCGTCCGCCACCTCCACCGACAGCTTTGTGCGGCTATCAAACATAGTCAGCAGCACGCCGTAGATATCCAGGCTTGGATTAAGGCGCGTTTTGACACGTTTCATTGATTCAAGAAGTTTTGTCACACCCTCCAGCGCATAAAACTCGCACTGAATGGGAATGAGCAGCTTATCGGCAGCCACGAGGGCATTCACCGTCAGAAGACCCAGAGAGGGGGGGCAATCGATAAAAATGAAGTCATACTTGCCCCGCATGCTGCCAACAGCATCTTTCAGGCGGTTCTCACGAGCCATTTCGGACACCAGCTCTACCTCAGCGCCGGCCAAGTTAATGGTAGCGGGAGCAACATCCAGTCCAGGACACACATCGGGAATGATGACATCCTCAAGCGGCACGTCGTTAAGAAGCACGTCATAGATGCAGTTTTCCAGGTTTGCCTTCTCAATGCCCAAGCCACTTGAGGAGTTACCCTGAGGGTCGAGATCAACCAGCAGAACCTGCTTTCCCATCTCACCGAGGGCTGCAGAGAGGTTGATGGCTGTCGTAGACTTCCCCACGCCGCCCTTCTGGTTAATGATAGCGGCGATTTTAGTTTGGCCCACCACATGACGCACTGGCGCCTTGTCCTTATAGGACTTGATCTGCTTCTTATCCGACTGATCGACAACCGTAGGAGCGGGTTCTCTTACTACAACCTCGGCATTCTCCACATCGATGCCATCAGAAGTAGAGTCCTCACTTAGTGGGGACTTTTCCTCCTCTGGCTTGTCTCGTTTTAGACCGTCTAACAAGCCCACGTCTAACCCCTTTCTCAAGTCGCTCAGAGTATAGCAAAATGTTTCACGTGAAACATTTTGGGGTGCCTATTAGAAGTTGGGAATGCGAAGTAGCTGACAAGAAATGTTTCACGTGAAACATTTCTAGCTCCTGTTGATGAGTTTACTGAAGTCTAGCTGGAATTGCATCACATCAGGGCGACGACTTTGGGCCTCTCGGTGGATGACCTCGCAAACTCCCTCAAATTCCTGGTCAACCTCACGATTAGAGAAACGCAACTCCTTGATTCCCTGACACTCTAGATAGGTAGTACGAACACGATCATAGGCTAGACCACGAGGCTCGTAATGCTGAGAGCCATCGAGTTCAATGCTTAAGTGAAGTCTTCTGCAATAGAAGTCAAGGATATAGTTTCCCATGACCTTCTGCGTCACAAAGGGAAACTCATAGGAACAGAGAAACTGATACCACAGCTTCCGCTCCTGGCGAGTCATTCCTTTTCGCAGTCGCTTTGCCCGTTCGGACATAATTTGTCTGTGGGTCTTTTCCATGGCTTCTCTCCTCTCATCGTAACGATAAGAGAGATAGTAATGCCCCCGGCGACGCCAGAGCAGCGTTTGGACGGAGGGGCGTCTGCTCTCATTCTCTTGATGATGACAGCGCCGCGACGAAATGTTTCACGTGAAACATTTCCTCATCTGTTCCCAGCAAATTGTTTCACGTGAAACATTCTGGTCACGTCAGCGCCCTGTCAGAGTGTTTCACGTGAAACATTCCTACCAAGTCGACGCCCCTTCGAATTGTTTCACGTGAAACATTCTCTCTACAACGCCGCCTCATCAAATTGTTTCACGTGAAACATTCCATTTACGTCGACAGCCCTTCTGCAGTGTTTCACGTGAAACAATTTGCCCCCGCATCGCGGGGGCAGGTATTCAGTCTATGAGCGGTTTATGCTGAGCGAGTCCGATACGTCGCGGAAGCTTTACCTTTGGCTTTCCCTCACGCCGATAGAGAAACACCTCCCGATGAGTTTCCCTATCGCTGAGCGTTAGAGATCTCTTCGACACAAAGACCATTCCCACCTTCCGTGCAACCTTTTCCGCATTTTTCTGCTCCTCTGCCGTTGCCTCACCCTTATAGCAGACGAACGCTCCGCCCTCTTTGAGCAAGGGGGAAGCAAGTTCAAGGAGTGAGGGGAGCTGTGAGAGCGCACGAGCGGTTAGAACTGAGAATTGACGAGGGCGTTCACGGGCTAAATCCTCTATTCGTCCACTAAAAGTGGAAATCTGATCACTAAGTCCCAAACTTTCAACAGCTTTATCGACAATGGCCACCTTCTTTTTCACTGAATCAACGAGAACAGCTTCTCGGCCCGTCATGATGGCAACGGGGACTCCGGGAAATCCCCCGCCAGTGCCAAGGTCACCGTAGAGACCCTCAGGGGCTTTGTTTATCTCTGGCAGGGCAACGAGTGAATCCTCCACATGGAGAAGCTGGGCTTTCTCCTTTGAGTCAATGCGCGTGAGATTGGTCGTCTTATTCGCTTCAAGAATAAGATCGAGATAGCGATCTATGAGTTCAGCTTCACCCATCGAGCAACTCCTTCAATCAAAATGTTTCACGTGAAACATTTTGACTCCCTTGTTTGAGAATGTTTCACGTGAAACATTCTACTAAACAAAAAGGCCCGGGGAGCAATCTCCCCGGGCCTTTCCCGATCACCTAAGGCAAAAACTAAACAGGAATAACTACCACATGACGAGCACTGCCCTCTCCCTCAGAGGCGGTCTCGACACGATCGTCGTCGCGAAGAGCAATGTGAACGATGCGTCGTTCATAGGGAGTCATGGGGCGCAGCTTAATACTGCGACCCTGGCTGGCAGCGCGATTGGCGCTCGTACGGGCGATGGACTCAAGCTTCTGGCGCTGACGACTCTTATAGCCCTCAACATCGATGACTACCGGATAACGGAAGCCAATGGTGCGCACGGTAATGGCGGACACCAGGAACTGCAGCGCATCAAGGGTCTTACCATGACGACCAATGAGCACCGCCAGATCATCGCCGGTGATGTCCAGAATAAGCTCGCCCTCGTCACCCTCGTACTCGTCAATGGTAACCTCGCCGACGTTGAAGTACTTCAAGATGTCCTGAAGTGCAGCAATGGCCGTATCGGCGATGTTGTCGAGCATCTCATCGGTGATCTCAGGCTCCTGGCTTTCCTCGACAACCTCGGTAACTACGTTCTCTTCTTCCATGGTGTCTCCTTTCATATAAAACAAAAGGAGTGTTTCACGTGAAACACTCCTCCGTCCTACAAAAGATTGATCTAGCGCTTCTTAGTGGGTCGTGGCTTCTTGGCCTTACGAGTGACATTAACCTCAACCGGCTTGACCTCGATGACCTCTTCCTCGGCGGCACGCTGATCAGCACGGCGGCAGATAGCCAGGCTCACCTGCTGCTGGCCAATGCCAATGAGCGACGAAGTACCCCAGAACAAGAGAACGCCCGCAGGAGACGTCCAAGAGATCCACAACATGAAGAGGCTCATAACACCCGCCATGATGAGGGTCTGATTCTTCTGCTGGGTATTCTCGCTCTTCATCTGCATGAGCACCATCGGCAAGAAGGTAGCGCCGGCAAAGACAATCATCAGCACCAGATAGGGAACAAATGTTCCAAAACCCTGGGCAAACGCATCAGACGGCGTCATCGTCAGGTTCGGGACGATGTTGTAGAAGGTGAAGTTGCCCGCCACCTCAGGACGCGCGCCCATCTCACGCAGGGTCTGAAACAGCGCGATGAAGATAGGCATCTGCAGCAGCATGGGCACGCAGCCAGCCAGGGGGTTGAACTTGGCATCGGCGTAGAGCTTCTGCATCTCCTGGGACTGACGAACCTGGTCGTCGGCGTACTTCTGCTGGATGGCCGCGATCTTCGGCTGGATCTTCTGCATCTGGAAGTTCGACTTCGCCTGCTTGTGCATGAGCGGAGCAAGGATTATACGGAAGATGACGGTAACGATGATGATGGCAAGGCCCCAGTCACCGCAGAAGTTGAAGAAGAACTCGATAACGTTGAATATCCAGTCCTTAAATACTTCCCACATGAACATTCCCTTCTATAGCGCAAGAAGGAGCGCCCTGGCTCCGCCCCCTCCTAGGGAACGGGATCGTAGCCGTGTGGCCCTCCCGGACGACATCTCATCAGCCTCTTTGCCGTCAGCACGAATCCCTTGCGAAACCCGTAGCGCCGGAAGGCCGTCAACCCGTACTCCGAGCACGTGGGAACGAAGCGGCAGCAGGAGGGAAAGAGGGGCGATAGAGCCGCCCGATAGAACAAGATGAGACCAATGGCGATCATAGAGGGCACCCGCACAAGCGCCCTACGCACCTTATCCACGCTTCTCCTCCACGGCACCCAGGCATGAGTGAGCAACCGCCTTGTCACACGCCTTTAGCACTTTACTATAAGACGCGTCGGTAAGTGATGACTTCGCGAGAAATATCACATCGTAGCCGGGCCACGGGCCGCCGAGCGCGCGGCAGACTTCCCTCATGCGGCGTTTGGAGGAGTTGCGCCATACGGCGTTACCCAGCTTCTTCCCCGCAATAAAAGCGACACGACCCTGGAGGTCGTGTCGCGATGCCCTTGGCGATTTCCCCTCCCCACCGATGATAAGCGTAAGGTAGGGAGTTTTCAGGCGCCTCCCCGTGGAGAAGAGGTGTGATATGTCTGCGCTGGATTTGATGGTATCCAACGGACTCCTCCGACTAGACGCAGAGGCGCTTGCGGCCCTTCGCGCGACGAGCAGAGAGCACGGCACGGCCGGCCTTGGTGGACATACGGGCACGGAAGCCATGGCACTTGGCGCGCTTACGGGTATTGGGCTGGTAGGTGCGTTTCATCGTCTTTTCCCTTTCATATTCAAAAGAATAGCCTCAAGACTATACACCGGGTGAAATAGGCTGTCAACGGCGCTTTCTTCTCAATGCCTAAAAATCGGGAGAGCTGTGAGGAGGGGGGACGGTGGGGATGGAAGAAATGCTCCCGCCCTCATCATGGCAGCAAGAATAAAAGAAGGGTGAGGAATAACAATAATAATAACGGCGGTTGAATGGTTGAAAACCAAAGAAATGCCTGGTGGGGGAAGAGAAACGGTTAGTTTTGGCGGTTGAGGAAACGTAGGTGCTTTCCACAGGTATTTATCGCTTTGATTATCAGTGAACGTGCGCTGTGGAAAAGGAAGGGGTTTATGAGCCGGATATCCTCAGGTTATCCGGCTCATAACAGGAGGCTAGATCTCGCGGATGATCTGGGTGAGGGTCTCGATCTCCTCCTGGACCTCGCGCTGCTTCATCATTTCCTCGACCTGCTTCACCGCGTGCAGGACGGTGCTGTGGTCGCGGTTGAACTTCTCCCCGATGGCGTTAAACGGCACGTCGAGTATCTGGCGGCACAGGTACATGGCAATCTGACGCGGGTAGGTAATTTGGCGCGCGCGACTCTTTCCCACGAGGTCGGAGTGCTTGACCTTGAAGAAGGCCTCGACCTCCTTCTGAATATCCTCGATAGAGAGGTTGCGAGAGGCGCCGCCTGAGAAGTGGTTCTCGAGGAGCGAGCGCACATCGGCCACGGAGAAGTTGGGCTGCTGGAGGACGGTCATCTGGTAGATGACCTTGGTGACGGCGCCCTTGAGCTCGCGGATGTTGGAGCTGGAGTTCTCCGCGATGTACATCTGGACATCCTGGGGGATGGAGAAGTGCTCAAGTCCCTCGGTGCGGCAGTACTCGTCGATGAACGACTTGACGATGCCGAGCTTGGTCTCGATCTCCGGCGGTTGGATGTCGACCGTGCCCCCCTGGCTGAAGCGCGAGTGATAGCGCTCGTCGATGTCGATGTTCTTAGGCGCGCGGTCGGCGGAGAGGATAATCTGCTTACGCTGATTGATGAGGCTGTTGAAGATCTGAAACACGATGTCGAGCGTCTGCTTTTTGCCCTGGAGGTACTGGATATCGTCGATGAGGAGTACGTCGGCCTCTTCGTAACGGGCCTTGAAGTTCTTGTAGCTCGATTTCTCCTTGTCATGCGCCGCGCCGGCTTCCATGTAGTCGGTGAGCATATCGGACGAGTCTACGTAGACCGTGCGCAGCTGCGGCTGGGTCTCGCGGATGTAGTTTTGGATGGCGAACATGAGGTGGGTCTTGCCCAAGCCGCTCTTACCGTAGATGAACAGCGGGTTAAGGGGGCCGTGTCCCGGCTGCTCAGCCACGTTGAGCGCCATAGAGTACGCCATGCGGTTGGAGTCACCGATGACGAAGTTCTCGAAGGTGAGGGTGGAAGATGGTCCCTCGGCCGCGCCGCCCGCAGCAGTCGCGCAGGGGCCGGCGCCGGGAGCGGGAAAGTCGAGCGGCGGCAGGGCGCGCGCATCCTCGCCGCGCTCGGCGGGTGGATAGTAGGTGGCAGCTTGGTCGGGCAGGGAGGTGCCCATGCCAGGAACGATCGCGGGGGAGGCCTGCGTGGGAAGGGGATCGGCCGGGCGCGCCTCGATGACTGGCGCGGCCGAGGGACCCGGCGTGGCCGAGGAGCTGGCCACGGTCTGGACGGCGCCTGCCGTGGAGACGCCGGAGGGACCGGTGGCCGCGGCGCTGGCCGCAGAACCCGGGTCGACTTCGATGATGACGGTGAAGGGTATGCCGCCATGCAGCTGGGAGAGCGCGCGGCGGATGGCATCGAGGTAATGGCGCTCAACCCAGGATTTGATGAAGTCGTTATCTGAGGTGAGCATGAGGAATCCCTCGCTCAGGGCCTGGGGCTGGAGGCGGTAGAAGAAGGCCTTGAACTGGGAGGGCTCCACTCCCTCGTAGCTGCAGACGAGGTTGCAGACCTCATTCCAGTTCTCGTTGAGTTTCACGCTGTCCATAGGTCTTCCTCTTCCTGCGCAGCGCCGCGGCGCTTGTTCCTGCCTGGTTCACCCGCGAGCGGGCTACCATTGTATATAAGTAAGGGTCGCCGAGCTCATAAGCCCCGCGACGCGGCGGTCTCCGGCCGTTAGAGCCCCTGGGCCACGGCAGCCCCCATGTCGGTGAGGCGCCTCTTCTTGTTCTGCCCCTTCACCACGAGTGCCGCCTGCTCGAGTTTCTCAAGAATGTTGTGGACGCTCGACTGGGCTACCTCGAGGTACTTGGATATATCAGTGACCCCCAGCTCGCCATCCTGGTAGAGCAGGCGAAGAACGTCCTGCTCACGATCGGAAAGCGGAGATACGGGAATCTGGGGATGCCTTGTGGTGGGAACCACGGCGTAGCTCTGGGTGGGTACGCCGCCCATCGCGGCCAGCTGCTGCGGGGGAATGGCGTTTCCGTAGGCGTCGAAGGCTGGTGCGGGCTGGGCGTAGCCGCCATGGTAGGGATCTGCGGGTGTCGTGCCATAAGCCGCCGCGCCGTAGGTCTGCGCTGGCGCGCCGTAGCCTCCGCCTGGCTGTTGCAAGGGCATCGTCGGCTGCGGTGCGGGAATGGCGTATCCACCCGCCGGTTGCTGCAAGGGCTGCGCGGGCTGTTGGGCCGGCCATCCGCCGGCGCCCAGTATGGGAGGCACCGAGGGGTTGGGCGTAACGCTGATGGTAACCACCGAGCCTTGCCCCAGGTTGTCCTCGATGGAGATGTTGCCATGGGATATGTCCAGGTAATCCCGCACGATGGGCAACCCGGAGCCAACGCCGCGAATGTACTTCTTCATAGGCTCGACGGCTGACGAGAAGCCGGGCTTCTGGGCCTGGTCTTTGAACGGGATGCCCGGCCCCTGGTCGGCGAAGCGAATGGTGTTGCCGCGGTCGAGCACGGAGACGACGATCTCGCGGAATCGCGCATGGATGAAGTTCTCCGACACCTCGCGAATAACCGTGTAGGGGATGGTTCCGCCAGCTTGCTGCGCCTCGCGGTAGATGGTGGATGCCAGGTTCTCGATGTACTGCGTCGTGTCCGCAGGCTCAACCTCCACTACCCGCGGGGCGCTGCGCAGGTCGTCGTAGAGGGCGATACGCGCGGTGGTGTGGACGAAGGTGAAGTCAAACCCGTAGGGATCCTCGGTGGGGAGGGATTCCACGGGGTTATGTGATTCAGCGTTATTCAAGGTCATTCCAATTTTTCTTCGATTATTCAGCGTTTTCAGGAAATTCCAAGGGCATTTTAACGTTATTCACCGACCTAAATCTAGCCCACCTGCGGTTTCAGTGGATGAAAAGCAGCGAATTCAGCTTTTCAGGAAAGTTCAGTCATATCTGACCTGCTGTTTTCAGAGTTATCAACAATTTATTCATCAAAAGTGGAAAACGCTGAAAACTATGAATTCCAGATTCTTGAAAACCTGTTCGCGTGGTGAAAAACTAGGGAAGAATTTGCTTGACTTTTAAGGCATTTGCGTTTCGCCAGGTTAATTGAGAAGGGGTTTCGAGGAAGCGCTCCTTTGTTCGCCCCTTTGGCGGAAAAGTGGGCGTGAGGTGGCTCTCAACCGATGGAGGTTTTGTAAAACACCAGGTAAACAGCTAATTTTCAGTTTTTCATAAAAGGGCGACGGCTTTTGCTCCGAAGAAACAAACCATGACGCCCCTTGAGATTTGCACCGGCTTTGACGAAGGAAGGCCAGCGTAAGCCCTTGTTCGGCAAAGTTTTCAACATTTTCCACAATGCTCTTGGAAAAAACAGTGGAAAACTCCGAGCATCTCGCCGAAGAGGAAGGGAAGCACGCGCCGCGCGGCCTTCGGGGGCGGTCGTCATTGTCTATAATGACCGATATTCCGAAAGATATTCACCACCCCTCTGCCTCTGAGCCGAGGGGTGGAGCGCGAGGGAAGAGGACGCCTTGAAATTCAGCATCAATCGCACGGAACTGCAGAACGCCATCTCCATCGTCTTGAAGGGCGTGTCCACGCGCTCGACGCTGCCGGTGCTCTCGGGCATCCTCATTGAGGCGCGCGGCGATAAGATCACCCTCCAGGCGACCGACCTGGAGCTCTCCATTCAATACTCGGTGGCTGCCCTCGTCGAGGAGGAGGGCAAGGCCGTGGTTCCCGGCAAGCTGTTCTCGGACATCGTGAAGAACCTTCCCGATGCAGCGGTGCATGTGGACGCCGGGGAGGATCAGGCGTTCATCACCTGTGACACCTCGTCGTTCTCTATCAAGGCCCTCAACTACGAGGATTTCCCCGGCTTCCCGTCGGTTGACGTGACCCAGCGCATCGAAGTCCCCTTCGTCCAGTTCTCCTCCATGGTTCGCCGTGTTGCGCGCGTGGTCTCGAAGGATGAGAGCCGCGCCATCCTCACCGGTGTGCTCATCACGCTTGAGGAGGGCCTGCTGCGCATGGTGGCCACGGACTCCTATCGTTTGGCCATCACCGAGGCAGAGCTGGAGGAGTCTTCGGCCGATCCCTTCCAGGCTGTCATCTCGGGCAGCTTCTTGCAGGAGATTGCGTCGCTTCCCAAGACCGAGTCTCCGGTGACGCTGGCGTTGGCGGAGAATCAGATCGTCGTGACCTGCGAGGATACGGTGTTCATCAACCGCCGTATCGAGGGGAACTTCCCCAACTACAAGCAGCTGCTGCCTGACGCCTACGTCACGCGTGCCACGTTGGAGGTCGATCGCCTGATGGCCAGCGTCAAGCGCGCCTCCATTCTGGGAACCGGCTCCACTCCGGTGCGGTTTGACCTGAACGCCGCCTCGCAGACGGCGCAGATCTCGGCGGCGTCGCAAGACGTGGGGTCGGCTCAGGAGACGCTGACCTGCGAGATTGAGGGCGAGGACGTGGAGATTGCCTTCAACTATGCCTATGTGCTGGATGGGTTGCAGTCGGTGGGCACCGAGCGCGTGTACCTGGAAGCGCAGTCGTCGATGAAGCCGGGTATCTTCCGCGCTGAGGCTCCGGAGAACTTCCTGTACCTGGTCATGCCCGTGCGCCTGTCCTAAGACAGCGCCGGCCCGAGGCCGCCACCCATGACGTTGAGCATCCAGAGCATAGCGTTCCGTGACTTTCGGAGCTACGACCAGCTGCGCCTTGACAGCCTAGGCCCCCTGACGGTGTTTGTCGGGCCGAACGCGGTGGGCAAGACGAACATCGTCGAGGGGATTCAGCTCCTCACTGCGCTCGCCTCGTTTCGCCATCCCACCATCGAGCAGATGGTGCGCCACGGCGCGCCGGTGGCCCGGCTGAGCGCTCATATGAGTGACGGGAGTCGCGAGCTTGATGTCGATTTGCGCCTAGAGGGTCACACCAAACGCTACTCTCTCAACGGGAAGGCCAAGAAAACAGCCGACCTGAAGGGGCTTGTTCCCTCGGTAACGTTCACGCCGGACGACCTCGATTTGGTGAAGGGGTCGATGAGCGTGCGCCGCAAGGCCCTTGATGCGCTGGGGTCGCAGCTCTCGGCCAACTACTACCTCATCCTCAAAGACTACGAGAAGGTGCTCCACTATAAGAACCGCCTGCTCAAGGAAGAGGCCTCAGAGGTGATGATCGACAGCATCGACGAGATGCTGGTGACCGTGGGAGCGCAGCTCTCCTGCTACCGCGCGTCGCTCTTCGCGCGACTTGAGCCTCAGATAGCCCGGCGCTACGGCGAAATAGCCGGGAGCGCCGAGAAGCTGCGCGCGACTTACCGCCCCTCATGGGATGACGGCCGCGCGGGCGTCGCTTCTGAGCCAGGCGCAGACCGGGGAGAGCTCACCCGGGATGCTGCGCGCACGGCCCTCGAAGAGGCCCTCGTCGGGCGTCGGGCCGAGGAGCGCGCCCGGCGGCGCGCAGTCGTCGGGCCTCATGGCGATACGATCAGCTTCTCCATCGACGGAATGGATGCAACGCTCTACGGAAGCCAAGGCCAGCAGCGCTCGGTGGTGCTGGCTTGCAAGCTGGCGGAGGCGGCTGTGATCGAGGAGGTGCTTGATCAGAAGCCGGTACTTCTCCTTGACGATGTGATGAGCGAGCTCGATGAGGCTCGGCGCTCCGCGCTCGTCTCCTATATATCAGACGACGTGCAGACCTTCATCACCACGGCAAACCTTGCCTACTTCGATGAGAGGATGCTGAGCGCGGCTCAAGTGGTGTCTCTCCCAATTGCTGAATAAGCGCCGATCTAAGCACTTGCTTTTATTGTGAATCGATACCAATAGAGGAAAAGCAGAGAAACCCGCCTTAGAACGGCTTAAAACAGCGTCTATGAGCGGTTATGAGCGTTTTTACCTATATCAATATGATAGAATCAGTCAGATTCCGCCTTATAGCCGATTCTACAGGCCTCGTCCTGGGTTGCAAGGCGTCTGGAAACCCTCTCTATCTGGAAAAGGAGCGTGTCAGTGGCGAGTAAACCAGATCACTATGATGGTTCTGACATTCAAGTCCTGGAAGGCCTCGAGGCCGTGCGCAAACGTCCGGGCATGTATATTGGATCGACGGGCCCGCGCGGCTTGCACCATCTGGTCTACGAGGTAGTCGACAACTCCGTCGACGAGGCTCTTGCGGGCTACTGCGATACCATTGAGGTGTGGATTCATCCCGACAACTCAATCACCGTCGCGGATAACGGCCGCGGCATTCCCGTGGACAAGCACCCCAAGGAGAAGATTCCCACCGTCGAGGTGGTTCTCACCATCCTGCACGCCGGCGGCAAGTTCGGCGGCGAAGGCTATAAGGTGTCCGGCGGCCTGCACGGCGTGGGTGTGTCGGTGGTGAACGCGCTCTCCACGCGCGTTGAGGTGTGCGTCAAGCGCGACGGCAAGGAATACGCCATCGATTTCGACCACGGCAAGACGGCCACCAAGCTCCATGAGATCGGCAAGGCGAAGGGCACCGGCACCAAGACCACCTTCTGGCCCGACCCGGAGATCTTCACCGAGACCACCATCTACGATTACGACACCCTGGCCAACCGCTTCCGCGAGATGTCCTTCCTCAACAAGGGGCTCAAGATCATCTTCCACGATGAGCGCGTGACCGACGCGGAGGGCAACCCGCGCACCGAGGTGTTCCAGGCCCTAGGTGGCATCGTCGACTTCGTGAAGTACCTCAACGAGGGTAAGGAAACGCTCAACAAGCCCGTGTACTTCGAGGCGGAGAACGCTGACGGCACGGTGGAGGTGGCCCTGCAGTGGTCGACTTCGTATTCCACCACGTCGGTGCTTGCCTTCGCCAACAACATCAACACCCACGAGGGCGGCACGCACCTGGATGGCTTCAAGCAGGCCATCACCCGCACCATCAACGACTACGCTCGCGCGAAGGGCCTCCTCAAGGAGAAGGACTCCAACCTCTCTGGCGAGGACGCCCGCGAGGGCCTGGCCGCCATCATCTCCGTGAAGCTGCATGACCCGCAGTTCGAGGGTCAGACCAAGACGAAGCTCGGCAACACTGAGATCCGTCCGCTCGTGCAGAACGCGGTCACCCGCGGCCTGGCCGAGTACCTGGAAGAGAACCCGACGCCGGCCAAGCGCATCGTCGGCAAGGCGACGCAGGCGCTCAAGGCCCGCGAGGCGGCCCGCAAGGCGCGCGAGATGACGCGTCGTAAGAACGTGCTCGACTCCTTCGCGCTGCCGGGCAAGTTGGCGGACTGCTCGTCGAAGGAAGCCTCGCTCTCCGAGATCTTCATCGTAGAGGGCGACTCCGCAGGTGGCTCGGCCAAGCAGGCTCGCGACCGCAAGTTCCAGGCGATCCTGCCCCTGCGTGGCAAGATCCTCAACGTGGAACGCGCAGGTCTTCATCGCTCGCTGTCTTCGGAGACCATCAGCTCGCTCATCACGGCCATCGGCACCAATATCGGCGAGGACTTCGACGCCGACAAGGCGCGGTATCATCGCATCATCATCATGACCGATGCTGACGTGGACGGCGCGCACATCCGCTGCCTGCTGCTCACGTTCTTCTACCGCTACA
>ERZ777306.4425-NODE-4425-length-12808-cov-4.932330_pt1 | contig 12808 bp, 1 predicted proteins | sample MGYA00374966_ERZ777306 | MGnify/ENA primary metagenome ERZ777306 (study PRJEB29329, sample SAMN06343882) | mouse gut metagenome | isolation source: Mouse cecum | place: Austria: Vienna | collected 2014-11-15 ...
TGTTTCACGTGAAACACTTCGCCCCGCCGCACGGGCACGACCCGCCCGTGGGAAGGCAGACGCACTATCGCGACTCCCCGCCGGAGCCGGAGGAACAACGCTCTCTTCCGCCCCAAGAGAAACGGGGGCGGCGGCTGCGAGGGCCGCGGGGGCCGCAGGGGCGCCGTTTTCACCTGCCGCGAGGGGCGAGGGGGCGTCGCCTGCGCATGCCACAGGAGTCGAGGGGGTGCCGTTCTCGGGCGCTGCGGAGGGTGAGGGGCTGCTGGGTGCGGCGGTGGGGATGGGGGGTGGGAACATGGGGGCTCCTGTTCGGGAAAGGGAGGGGCCGCTTTCTCAGGCGGCCCCTCGGGTTAGTCTTGCTGGTCGGCGGCCTTGCGGCGGCGACGCGCCAGCAGGGCCAGGCACAAGGCGAGCAGCGCCGTGGCCGCTGCTGCCAGCAGCATCAGCCCGTCGCCCGTCTTGGGCAGGGCCAAGCGCCACGGGTGCAGGGGGTCGCGCCCGCCCTCGTAGGCGAGGCCGAGGTCGACGGAGCGCTGCTCCTCGCTCGTCCAGTTCTCGGGCTCGTGCATACGCCACGTCTGGCCGTAGGCGTTCACGTGGCTCGCCGAGGCCGATCCGCCAGCCGCCGTGCCACCGGTCGTCCCGGCGGCCGCACGGCTCGCGGCCCCACCCTCGACGGCGTCGGCCTGAGCGGCAGGATCAGCCGGCGTCGGGTTGGCGGACTTGGCCACCTCACGCAGGACGGAGACCTTGAGCGGGTTGGTGACGCCCTTGACGTCGCCCTCCTTCTCCGGACCCCAGTCGTTGTCGACGTTGTCGTCTCCGCCGACGTTCACCGGCACGTACTTGGCCTCGGCCGGCTTGTCCATCACCACGCGGTAGACGTAGGCACGGCCGTACTCATCCTCCAGGGGCAGGTTGTTGAAGCTGTAGAAGCCCTCCTCGTCGGTCTGCTTCGAGGCCACCTGCGCCCACTCGTTCTTCTTGGGCACCACCGCGTTGGCCGCGTCCTTGCTGCTCAGCCCGTAGGTCTCGTAGGGCTTGTCGGGCTTCGCGGCGGGCTTGGACGGCTTGGCGGGCTCGTCCTTGTCGCCAGCATCGCCCTTGTCGCCCGCGCCCTCGATGGCGTCACCCGCGACATCTGCCGAGGCGGCACCGTCGGCAGCCGCCTGCATCGCCGAGGCGGCGGTGGCGGCCACGGCGGAGAAGGTGCGCGTCACGCGGTCGGCCACGGAATGCGCAGCCTCGCCAGCAGCCAGGGAGGCCAGAGCCGGCGCCTCGACCTCCGGATTGAGCAGCGCCATGATCTCGTCGGCCACCAGCGGATCCATGGCGGCCAGCACCAGCGCCACCTGAGCCGCGTCCACCTGGGCCAGCACGGCGGCCGCCACCGGGCGGTCGACGGCGGCCAGGGCCTCGGCGGCCGGAGCCGGGGTCATGGCGTCCACCATGGCCGCAGCCACGGACGGATCGAGGGAGAACATGACGCCCGCGGCCAGCGCGACGTCCATGGCGTCAGCCACGGCCGCAGCGTCGGCCGGGTCAAGCAGCGCCATGATGGCCGCCGCGTCGCCGACGTTCAGCTCGGCCAGGGCCAGGGCAGCCGCAGCCGGGTCGGCATCCGCCACCACGAGGGCGGCATCCGCCGGGTCGAGCGCGCCCAGGTCGGCCAGCGGGTCGTCCGGATCGGGCGTGTCGATGCCGGGGGCATCCGGGTCGGTCGGCTTGCTCGGGTCGTCCGGATCGCCGCCGGGGCCGGGGGCGTCCGGGTTATCCGGGTCGGTCGGCCCCTCCGGGTCGTCCGGCTCGCCCGGCACGCCGGGATCGTCCGGATCCACCGGGCCGGTCGGCTCGTCGGGCTCCTCCTCGCCGTAGCCCTTGACCGGCACCCGCACCTGGCCGCGCTCCGCCTTCTCGAGCGGGTCGCCCGGCGTGGTGAGGTCGCTGCCCGCCGCACCGTCGGTCAGGTACTGGCCGCGACCAGCGGGAACGTCGGCCGGCTCGTCATCCACCAGCTTGCGCTCCAGGCGGACGGTCATGCCGGGCAGAATCTCGTCACCCTCCTGGCGCAGGCCGTCCTCGTCGGCATCGTTCCACGCCACGCCGCTGATGACGGCGTTCTGGTAGGGAACGAGGCCGCTGTCGTTCTCCAGGCTGTCATAGCCCACGGCCAGCGAGCGGGGCACGCCGCCGGGGCCGTCCTTCACCAGCGACAGCTTGTCCTCGGTGCCGTCGGAGCCCTTGGCGGGAACCACCAGGCCGAAGGCGCCGCCGTCGGCCAGGTCGGGCACGAGGCGCGTGTTGGCCTCGTCCAGGCTCGAGTCCACCGTGCGGTCGTCGCCGACGCGCAGCGCGGCCACCTCGTAGTCCTCGGGCAGCACCGGCACGTTGACGCGGTAGCCGTAGACCACGCGGTGCTGCTCGCCGTCGATGGTCACCACGCCGGTGGTGGGCAGGCCGTCGAACTCCCAGTAGCCGTCCTCATCAGACCACGTGCAGGGCACGCCGTCCAGAGGACCGGTCACGTTGAAGGCCTCGTCGTAGACCCACTGGCCCTTGCCGAGGTCGTAGCGGTCGTAGTTCGGATCGGTATCGGGCTCCGGCTCCGGCTCGAGCGCCTCGCCGTCAACCGTGCCCGCCACAGCGTCCGCAGCGGCACCCATGAGCGGCTCCTGGAAGAAGGCCAGGGCCACCAGGACGGGATCGCCCTCGGACACGATGGGATCGATGGGATCGGTCACCTCGGGGCCCGTCGTCCCGGCGTCGGGGTCGGTCGCATCAGGGCCGGCATCCGGGTCACCCGCGTCAGGGTCGGTCGCGTCAGGGTCACCCGCATCGGGATCGGTCGCATCGGGATCGCCCGCGTCGCCGCCCGCATCGGGATCGCCGGCATCCGGGCCATCCGCATCCGGGTCGCCCGTGCCGTCGCCCACGCCCGGCGCCTCGGGCTCGTCGCCCGCATCGGGGGCGTCCGGGCCCTCCGGCTTGTCCAGCTCGTCGGGATCGAAGGCCGTGAACTCCTCGGGGAGGAAGTAGTAGCGGCGCAGCTCGACGTAGACGTCCTCGATGCCGTCCTCGGTGTAGTCACGCTCGTAGCTCGGCTCCGCGTCCTCGGGGGCGCCCTCCTCAGGCGCCACCTCCTTCAGCTCGTAGTTGCGCAGGTCGTCGTGGTCGGCGTCCTCCCACACCGTGCCGGCAATCTTGACGGTCGGCGGGTAGGTGAAGCCGAAGTCGACGGAGCTGCCCGTGGGGTTGCCGTCCTCGTCCTCCTCGTCCTGATGGTTGATGGGACGGTGGGCCTGCCACAGCTGGCCGTAGGCGTTCACCGTGTTGCCGAACAGCGGCTTCACCACCTCGTAGGCCTGCGTGGTGCCCATGAGGGGCGACAGGTCGATCGTCGGGTTCTCAGGCTCCACCACGGGGAACCAGTCGTTGTCCACGTCGTCGTTGTCACCCATGTCGAGCGGCGCGTAGAACGTGCCGTCCGGCTTCTCGTAGCGCAGGCGGTAGCGATAGGACTTGCCCTCGTCGTTCACCAGGTCGAGGCCGGCGAACGCATAGCGGCCGTCCGCGCCGATCTTGCGCTGGGAGATGGTGACCCACTCGCTGCCATCGCCCTCATCCGGCACGGTCGCATCGCCGTCGCCCGAGCCGTCGCCGTCACCGGCACCGTCGCCCGAGCCATCGCCGTCCGCGCCCGCATCCGGGTTGCCCGCATCAGGCGCACCCGCGTCGGGGTCGCCCGCATCGGGGCCGACGCCATCCGCCGGCGCCACGGCATCCGCCAGCACGTCCAGCGGCGCGGCCAGGCCAGCGCGCGCGGCGGCCGCGCGGGTCTTCGGCGGTATGCGATCGGCCTTCACCAGCGGCTCGCCGGTCACGCCGTCCAGGTTCGAGCCGGCCGCGCCGTCCGTCAGCGTCCAGCCCTGCAGGGCCAGCACGTCAGGATCGACGGGGGCCTCCGCCTCCGGCACCAGCATCCGCTCCAGGTACACCGTGCCCAACGGCAGCGGCTCCTCGGAGGCGTCCTGGATGCCGTCCAGGTTGTTGTCGTTCCACACCATGCCGGCGATGACCGCGCCCGCGTAGGGCACCAGGCCGGCGTCGTTGTGGTAGCTGCTCTCAACGTTGGCCTGAGACCACAGGCCCACGTGATCGGGGTTCTCCCACGTGCTCTCCGCAGGACCGGCGATGAGCGTTGCCATGTCCTCGTCGGCCTCGGCCTCCTGCATGGGAACGAACAGGCCGTTCTGCGGGTCGTCGGGCAGGATGCGCGTGGTGGTCTCGTCCAGGTCGGAGTCCACCGTGGCGTCGCCGACGTTCGGGTCGGTCACCGCGTACTCGTCGGGAACCGACGGGATGTTCACGCGGTAGCCGAACACCACGGGGCGCGACTCCTCGTCGGCAGGCAAAAGCCCGCTGTCCTCGGTGAGCACCTCGAAGGCCGGGAGCTTCTCGAAGATCCAGTTGCCCTCCGCGTCGGTGGTGGTCTCGGCCACACCGCCGTTAGCCGGGTTCAGGCGCTCGTCGAAGATCCACGTGTGCGTCTTCACGTCGTACCAGTAGCGGCGCAGCTCCACCTTCTGGCCGGGCAGGCCGCGCTCGGCGTAGAGAGGGTTGCCGTCCTCGTCCGCCTCGGGCATGCCATCCTCGGCCGTCTGGTAGTTGCGGATGCCGTCGCCGTCCGCGTCCACCCACACCGTGCCGGCAATCTCCACCGGCGAGGGCACCTTGAAGCCGGCGTCGCCGCCGCGGTAGTCCACCATCGGGTCGAGCGGATCGTACTCGCCGCCGTTGGCCACTACCTTGTACTGCGAGGCGCGCTGGTCGCTGCGCGGCTTGGCCACGATGATGAGGCCCTCGCTGCGCTGGCCGTTCTCGGTGCCGTCGGGCAGCACGATGGGGTACGTCTCGAACAGGTGGTAGTTGCTCGAAGTGTTAGCCGTCACGTCGTCGATGTCGGTAGCCAGGTCGGAGTCGGTGCGGATGGTGGCATCCTCCACGTGGAAGCGCGTGACCACGCTCGAGGACGTGACGTTGTCGCGCACGACCTCCATGTGGTAGGCCGCCAGGTAGAACTCGTCCTTGTCCTTGCCGGTGCCCTTGGGCACGAAGCCGGGCAGCTCGTTGAACTCGTACACGCCGTCGGCGCCCGTCCGCGCGTACACGGCCGGGTCGTTCGGGTCGGCGCCGTTGGCGTACATCTCGGCGTCGGTGCCCGTGCTGTTCGCGATCTCCTCCGCGAAGTCGGTCGCGAAGTTGCCGTCCGGCGTCCACTTCCCGTCGATGAGCAGCCAGCGGGTCAGGCGCATCTCGATGCCCGCCAGGCCGGCCTCGCCGATGACCACGTCGTCGGCGTCGATCGGGTCGTCGCCCAGGCGGTCGGCCGCGTACTCGCGGATGCCGTTGTAGTTGACGTCGTTCCACACCACGCCCCGCAGGGTGGTGGTCTGGAAGTTGCCGAAGCCGGCGTTCATGTGGATGCGGTCGGCCGGGCTGGTGATGTCGTAGCCGCGGACGATGTACTCCTCCTCGGTGCCGCTGCCCTCCACCGCCGGGTTGCACAGCACCAGGCGGCCGTCCACCACCGGCGCCCCGGCGTCCACGGCCAGGTTGTAGGTGATGGGATAGTTGTTCTCCAGGTCGTAGAGGGCCTTGTCGGACGCCGGGACGTTCACCGGGCGCACCGCCTTGGAGTTGACCTTCTCATCATCGCCCGGGTTGTCCGGGTCGTTGATCTGCTGCCACAGGGTGACCGGGCGGCCGCCCACGCCCGTAGGCTCGTTCTCGCGGCCGTCGATCTCCAGCGTGTAGCCCTGCAAATACCAGCGCTCGGTGTCGTCGACGCGCATGGACACGGGCATGTTCTCGAACAGGAAGTGGCCGTCCGCGTCGGTCTGCATGGTACGCACCGCATCGAAGCCGGCGTCGGCGCCAGGCTTCTTCCACTGCCCGTCGGCCGGGTCGTAGTACCAGCGGTGCAGGGTGATGGTCTTGTTCTCGAAACGCTCCTCGTCCTCGTCGATCAGGCCGTCGTAGTCCTGGTCGTTCCACACGTAGCCGGCGATGTCGGCCGACGGCGGAATCTCCACGCCACCGTCGTTGGAATCGCGGCTGGAGGACATGGCCAGGTCGTAGTTGTAGGTGAGGGGGCTCGCCGCGCGCGCCAGGCGCATCACGCGGCCGAGGGCGTTGGCCGTGGCCACGGCCGGGCCGTCGCCCTGGTTGGGGTTGTTGGACGGGGCGGCCTTCACCACGTTGTCGGCGAAGGACTCGGGCACGCGCTTGTCCAGCAGCACGTCGTACTCGTCCACCGTCAGGTTCATGAGGTAGGAGTCGTCGTAGCGCAGGTCGGAGTCCACCGTGTAGTCGTCGCCCTGCTGGTACTTGGCGATGAACAGGGTGTAGCGCACGTCAGGCGCCGCCTTCACCCACGCGCGGTAGGCGAAGATGGTGGTGGAGCCGTCGGCCTCGCGACGCTGGGAGGGCAGGTCCTCGAAGCAGAACCAGCCGCCCTTGCCCGGGTACTCCAGGCGCGGGGTCCAGCTGGGATCGGGGCTCCAGCCGTCGGGCGCGTCAGCATCGGGCACGAAGCGCAGCAGCTCGATCTGGATGAGCGTGCTGGCATAGCCCGGCTCGCCGGCGTCCTGGATGCCGTTGGAGTTGACGTCGTTCCACACCACGCCGGAGATGTCGCGGCGCGGCGCGGGCAGCTGGCCGGCGTCGCCGCCGCGGAACACGATCAGCTGGGACGTGGTGCCGTCGTCGGCCTCCACCTCGCGGATCTCCACGTCGTCGCCGTCCTTGCGGATGGTCAGCCAGTCGTAGGCCGCCGGCGCGCCCTCGGTCAGCTGGCTGGCCGGCACGCGCACATGGCTCTCGTGGCTGCCGTCGGGCGTGGCCACCGGCGCCGCCAGGATGACCTGGCCGTCGTTCACGCGGGTGTAGCGGTCGCGGTCGGTCGCGTCCACGGCGTCGCGGTCCTCGATGGCCAGCGTGGCCGAGGACAGCACGTCGGAGTCGATGGTCAGATCCTCGCCGATGTGGGACTTGGTGAGCAGCCAGTAGTTGTCGTCGTCCGGGTTGCCGGTGCCGCCGGGGCCGGTGCCGTCATAGTCCACGTGGGTCTCGTAGAGCTTCACGCGGTAGGACGCCAGGTAGTGCGCGCCCTCGGCATCGGTGTAGGCGGTCGGCAGGTTGTCGAAGAGGTACTCGCCGTTCTCGTCGGTGTAGACGCCCACCTCGCCGTCGCCGAGCTTGCCCCACTCGTCGGCGTCGAAGGAGCCGTCCACCAGGCTATCCCAGGCAGACTGGTTCAGGGCGGCCTCGAGCAGGGCGCCCACCTTGTCCGTATCCACCGTGCCATCCAGGCCGTACTTCCAGTTCACCACGTCCTTGGACACGCCGCCCGTGACGTTAGGCACACGCATCTCGAAGTCGACGGTGATCTTCTCCTCCGGCGGGGTGGTCTCCAGGCCGGTGCCCGGGTAGTCCGGGTTGTTGATGGTCACGGGGACGCTGCCCGCCACGTGCGAGGTGCGCAGGTCAGATCCGAAGGTGAGGTTCTGCTTCCAGGCCCCCACGCCGCCGGTGTCGTTGACGGCCGCCGGATCCCAGTACCACTGGGTCAGCACCACCTTCTCGCCCGGCATGGGCTTGTCGTGCTTCTCGACCTCGGGGATCTCCGGCTTCTCCACCGCGCCCGGGTTGTCCGGGTCGACAGGCTCGTCGCCGCCGTCGCCGTCGCCCGCGTCGGGGTCGGTCGCGTCGGGGTCAGTCGCGTCGGGGTCGGTCGCCCCCGCGTCAGGATCGGTCGCCCCCGCGTCGGGGTCGGTCGGGTCGGTCGGGTTCTCGTCGATCTTGCGAATGCCGTCGTAGTCGGCGTCCTCCCACAGCACGCCGGAGATGGCGCCCTCGGGCACGGCCACCAGGCCGGCGTCCCAGTTCTCGAAGCGCTGGGCGTTGGTGAAGTCGTAGGTGTAGGAGATGCCGGCGGACGGACGCACCGTCACCGTGTTCTCCGGCAGGGTCTCCTCGGTGGGCGCGCCGGCCAGCACGATCATCGAGTCGGTACCCAGGCCCATCTCCACGTCGGGGCGCAGCCCGTCGGTGGGGGCGTTGAGGTAGTACACCGGCACGGTGACGATGGCTCCGCTCGTCGGGTCCTTGGTGGCGCCGTCCAGCGGGCCGTTCATGACGGTGGTCTTGAGGTCGGAATCCTGCTCGTCGGCCGGGTCGTCGGTGGTGTTCGTGGTGTTGCGGAAGGTGAAGCCCCAGTTGGTGCCCAGGGTCAGCAGGTTCTTGCGATCGATGCGCAGACGGTAGCCGGCCAGGTACTTGACCTTGTCCTCGTCCATCTTGTCCAGATCGTCGTCAAGCGGGTCGGGCACGTAGGTGGGCAGGCCGGCGAACACGTACTGGCCGGCGTTGTTGGTCACGCGGGTGGAATGCTCCTTGGGAGCCCACTCCCACTCCTGCGTCTGCTTGTTGAACTTACGCGTGCGCTCCACCAGCTGCCAGGCGCCCTTGCCCTTGGCGATGGCGTCCGGGTTCCACCAGTACTGCTCAAGCGTCACCCGCACGTTGGGCACGCCGGGCTCCAGCAGGTCCTGCACGCCGTTGTAGTTGAGGTCGTTCCACACGTAGTTGCCCAGGTAGCCCTTGGTGGCGTCCACGTAGCCCAGGCCGAACTTGCGGTAGACCTTGAAGCCCTTCCACTCCTCGTTGTCCTCGTAGATGGCGTGGCCGTCCTCGTCGGTGGGAATGGCGGCGAAGATGGGATAGCACTCGCCCTTGACCGCCTTCTTGGTGCGGCTGTTGCTCTCGGACTCGGGGTAGCGGTCGTCAAAGTCGGGGTTGGGCACCACGTAGGTCTTCAGGTACAGGTCGTTGTCCCAGACGCCGCACGGGTCGGTCTTGTACTTGGCCTCGGCCGCGGCAAGCTGGGCGTCCGTCAGGTCGCTCAGATGCGTGGGCGCGGCGGTCAGCCCCAGGTCGGCCCAGTGGGCCACGATGAAGTCGAGCAGGCTGTTGTGCCCGGGCGCCTCCAGCGGGTCTTTGGTGTAGAGGTAGGGCGTCGGCTTGATGAGGCGCGTGCCCAGGGCGTCCTCGGAGCGCAGCAGGTAGTAGCGATCCGGCTTCATGTTGAAGCTGAACGTGCCGTCCTCGCCGGTCAGCAACGTGGCCGGCTTATCCTCGGCGTCGAGCGCCACCTCGTTGGACACCTCGCCGGTCTCTGGGTTGTACTCGTAGAGCGACACCTGCATGTTGGCCAGGCGCTGCTCCTTCTGGTACTGGAGCGCCGAGTCGGGGTCGTTCTGGTCCTTCTGGCGGTCGAGGTAGCCGTCGATGAGGTCGATGTTGTCGTCGCTCGGGTCCTCCGGGTCGTCCATGGGGATGCCGCCGTCGTACATGTCGTCGCGGAAGGTGACGCCTTCCACGGTGACGGGCGCGCTGATGCCCACCTGGTAGCTGGTCATCTCGGCGTCGTAGGCGCGGTGGATGCGCTCCGGGTTCTCGAACACGTCGGTGTTGGCCGGATCGAGGAAGTAGTCCTTGTCGTAGGCCACCGGGCGAATCTCGAACGCCTCGGCCGTGGTGGCCACGAGCGCCGTCTCGTCCACGTCCGGGGTGTCCGGGTCGTCGGCGCGGTGCTCGATGTCCATCACGTAGTCAGCCTCGCCGTCGCCGTCCTTGTCCGGGCCGATGGCCAGGGTGGTCAGGGTATAGCCGGAGTACTTCTTGGGGAAGGTGAAGCGCAGCTTGTACTTGCCGGGAATGATGTTCGACATGATCCAGTAGCCCTGGTTGCCGTAGTAGTCGCTCTCGGTGGTAGACGTGTAGGGGCCGCCCGCGTCGGCGTTGATGTAGCCGCCGCCGGCGTTGAGCAGAGGCTCGCCGGTCACCGGGTCGCACTGGATCCAGCGGCCGGTGCCATCGCCCGCCGCGCCCTCGAGCCACAGGGGAACCTGGCCGTCGCGGTTGACGGGGAAGCCGTTCTCGTTGAGCAGCTCCACCACCACGCCGTTGACGCCGGGGTCGTTGGTCTCGCCGTCGAAGTCCAGGTCCTTCAGCATATCGTCGCTGCGCAGCGTGGCCGGGTTGCCGTCCTCGTCGGTGCCCTCGTAGACGCCCTTCCACGTGCCCGTGGCCTCGTCGTACTCGGTGTCGGTCGCCAGCATGTAGCGGCCGTTCGGGCCCTTATGGTAGGTGGTCGGGCGACCCTGGGCGTCGGTGGTGACGGGCGCGCCGTCCTTCGTGTCGTTCTTGAACTTGTCCCAGTTGAGGTCGATCCACACGTAGTCGCCCACGTAGCCGCGCTCGTCGGGCGCAGCCACCACGGCGCCAGCCTGGCGGTTCTCCACCAGGCGGGCCGACGCGTCGCCCAGGGCGTCCGCGCCGGTAACGTTGACGCGCTGCGCGAAGCTGTTCCACTGGGTCACCTCGGCCAGGCGGGCAGCGCCGTTCGGGTTCAGGTTGGGGTCGGTGATGTCAAGGTTCATGTCGAACAGCGCGTCGCCGGTGGTCGAGCCCAGGTACTTGGGCAGGTTCAGCGGCGTATGCATGTCGTAGGCCAGCGAGATGTAGCCGGTGGGCGGCAGGTACACGCTGTCCTTCTCGGCCTGCACCCAGAAGCCGCGCAGGGCGTGGCGCAGGTTGAGCGACTCGTCCGGATGCGCCTCCACGTAGGCCTTGAGCTCCTCGAGCGGCATGAGGCCCGCCTCGCGCAGGCGCATGCCGGTCGGGTCCTCGCGCATCTCGTTGATGGCCTGGAGCTGGAGCGCCTGGCTCGGCTGCTTCCAAAGCGCCGGCAGCGCGTCAGCCTCCAGGGCCTTCACGTGGGTCACGTTGCCCTTGGCGTCGCGGGTCACCTCATAGGGGCCGGCCCACACGCTCACCTCGCGGCTCGGGCCCTCGCTGATCAGCTCGCGGCCGTTGGGGTGATCGGCGTCGCGCGGGTCGAAGCTCATCACCTTCACGGAATCCAGGTCCTCCACCCAGCCGTGCCAGGTGGACTTGCGGGGCACCGCCACGCGCTCCGGCTCGCCGGCCTCGTTGTACTCGAAGCCGCCGTCGAGCACCTTCGGGTCGCCCTCGTAGGGCAGCACGTCGAAGAGCACGGCATGGACGTACTGCTTGGCGATGGCATCGCTCGCGCCCAGGTTCTCGGCGCGGGACAGGTAGTCGTAGTTGCCTCCCTCGCCCACCATGACCGGGCCGTTGACGGCCTGGGTGTAGAGGGTGCCCAGGTCGGACGACGAGAACTTCGACTGGGCCTGAGCCGTGTTGGCCACGAAGCCCGCGCCCTCCAGCTGCAGGGAGAGCAGCATCTCGTTGGTGTTGTTGTCCAGGTTCACGTCGCGGGTGTCAAGGATGAAGCCCGTCTTGTTGTTGCCCTGCTGGGTGGGGATATAGGGGTTGTAGTTGCCCGACTTGTAGGCATAGCCGGTGGTGGTCATGAGGTCGGAGCTGATGGAGGAGTTGGCGTCCGCGCGGATGGGCATCATCATCTCGATGATGACGGCCTCGCCCTGCTGGAGCGTGCCGCGGATGTTGCCGCCCGCCGCCGACGTGAAGCGCCAGTTCATGAACTTGCGGTTGTAGCCCGAGCTCACCGAGCCCAGCTTGTCGGCGGTGGTGAGGCTGCCGCCCACGGTGGGCTGGGTCAGCGTGACGTTGGGGTTCTCCACCACGCCCTGGGACACGAAGCTGTCGTCGAGCTTCTCGACGTGCCACGTCCACAGCGGCGTCTTGCCGTCCAGGTTCTGGGCGTACCGGTCGTAGACGACCTCCTGGTAGACGTTGCCGTCCTCGTCCTTGAGCGGGTTGCCGTTCTCGTCCAGGATGTCCACCATGTGCGTCTCCGCCTCATCGTGGTAGCCGATGTTGAGCGGGCTCAGCGGCTTGCCCGAGGCATCGGTCTTGAGGCTCTCCGCATAGGGCACGTACTGGAACGACTTGCCCGACATGGTGGCCGCCGCGCCGAAGCCCTCGATGAAGGGCAGCACGATGGACAGGTCGGGGTTCGAGCAGAAGTCGCCCTGCTGGCCCACCACGCCGAGGGCCTTGAGCTGGGCGGTGCTCAGGTTGGTGAGCGTGATCTTGTAGCGCATCATGAGCGATGCGGCCGGGTCGATGGCCGGGCGGCCCACCACCCACTCGTAGCGCTCGGACGCGTTGCCGTTGTAGTAGGCCTGCTCCATGTCCAGCTTGAGCGTGGGGTACTCGGCCACGCGGTAGAAGCCCACGCGGTCGCGCTCGGGGTTGGCGTACTTCGTGTCGTCGTAGCGCAGCACGGTGGACACGAAGTGGTTCAGGTGGGCTTCCTTCGACACCTGGGTGGTGCCGCCATCACCGTCGCCCGAGCCGTCGCCCGCGTCGCCGCCATCGGCCCCGCCGTCCTGCGCGAGCGGGCCGTCGGCCACGGTACGCAGGCCCATGGTGGAAAGCGTGAAGTCCTCCAGCACGAAGGTGTGGACATGATGCCGGCCGCGTTGGAGTAGAGGCCCTGGGGCATCTGGGCCTTGGTCTGGAGCTTCTTGCGCTTGCCGTCGCTCGTCATGACGTACTTGCCGGTGGCCGCGTCCTTCTCCCACTTCCAGCCCACGTTCAGGCGCTGCGGGTCGAGGAAGTCGGCCTCCTGCTTGCCGATGGTGTCGCTGTAGTCGTTCAGGCCGTCGTCGTCGGCGCCAGTCACGTCGGGCACGGCGTCCACGTCCAGGCGGAAGCCGCGCGGCACCGGGTTGCGCTGCGCCATGGAGTCGTCGATGATGGCGTCCCAGCCGGTCTTGACCGGGTTGCCCGCGTC
>ERZ777306.4426-NODE-4426-length-12806-cov-4.310642_pt1 | contig 12806 bp, 6 predicted proteins | sample MGYA00374966_ERZ777306 | MGnify/ENA primary metagenome ERZ777306 (study PRJEB29329, sample SAMN06343882) | mouse gut metagenome | isolation source: Mouse cecum | place: Austria: Vienna | collected 2014-11-15 ...
CCCTTGTCGCGGGTGTCCTTGAAGGAATTTTCGTAGGATGACGAGTCGGGGAAGAGGTATTCGCGGTTCTGGCGGGTGCGTGTGTGGAGGTTGGTGTGGGAGTACAGCACGTTGCCTCCGACGCGGAACTTCTCTTCGTTTCCGACGTTGAAGTTCACGCCGAACGACTGCGACTCGTTTATGCCCTGGCTCCCTCCGAAACGGCGGAAGCGGTTGCCGTTTCCGTCGGTGAATCCGAGGTCGTTGGTATTGTTCGCGGAACCGAGGAAGGTGATCTGGTTGCCGTTCCAGAAGCGGTTGATGTTGAAGGTGGCCTGGTAGCGGTTATCGGTGCCGTAGCCACCCTCGACGGTTCCGAACCAGCCGTTCTTCATTCCTTTCTTCACGGTGAGGTTTATGACGGTCTCGTCCTCGCCGTCGTCAACGCCGGTGAGGCGCGCCAGGTCGCTCTTGCGGTCGACGACCTGGAGCTTGTCGACCATGTTGACCGGGAGGTTCTTCGAGGCCACCTTCGGGTCGTCGGCGAAGAATTCCTTTCCGTCGACGAGGATCTTGGTGATTTCTTTTCCGTTGACTGTTATCTTACCCTCGGAATCGACCTCCGCGCCCGGGAGGCGTTTGAGGAGGTCCTCTACCACGGCGTTGGGCTGTGTCTTATATGTGTCGGCGTTGAACTCAATGGTGTCCTCCATTACCTTTATGGGTGTCTTGACGCCTATGACGGTCGTTTCCTGGAGCATGACGGAGGATTCCGTGACGCGGAGCGTGTCGGCCGAGGCGTTCTTTCCGCTGACGCGCACGTCGCGGAAGGCCTTGTCGTAGCCTATGTAACCGGCTTCCACTATGTAGCTGCCGTTTTTCACCCCGGCTATTGAGAATCGTCCGTCGAGGTCGGCCACTCCTCCCCGGACGAAGGAGCTGTCTTTTTTCGCCAGTACGCGCACCGTGGCGTCGGGCATCGGGAGGCCTTCTGTGTCTGTGACTATGCCTGATATGTTGTACGCGGCCGCGGCGACAGCCAGCAGTCCGGCGGGAAGCAGCAGCAGCCCGCGCAGGCGGCTGGTTTGGTTGTTATGGGACATTCCTCAGTAAAGCTGTTTAGTTGAAATCTTTTGAGCCTGAATCGGCTTCAGTCTCTGACAGGGAAACCAATAGATAGACCCCGGGCGGTGGGCAAGGTTTAAACAGCGCATATAAAAGGGCATATAAAAAGGCTCGGCGGCGTAATTACGCCGCCGAGCCCGGTGCGGGGTTCGGTATGGGGTTACCTGATCACTACTTTTCTGACGGAGGAGCCGCGGCGCTCGATGTAGACACCGCTGGCGGGGCGGAGGACGCGTCGTCCCTGGAGGTCGAAGTATTCAGGGACCGCCGACGCGTCGCCGCTGGCGACGTTTTCAACGCCCGACACCGTTTCGTCGGGCTTGACGGTGTTGGTGGGTCGTGCTTCGCCGTCGGGGTACACGGCTGATACGAACAGCTCGCGGCCCGGCGCGGCGGCATATGTGGCGGCCTCTGCCGACGGAATTACGAAGGTGGTTTCGCCGGCGCCAATCATCTCGGCGTTCACGCGGGAGTGGCTGGCGAGGTCATAGACATGGTAGCCGAGGAGCGGGTTCTCGTCAACCTCCGTCAGGCGGATGTTGTCGAGCCACATGGCGGGGCTGTAAGAGCCTTTGGCGGCGAAGTGCAGGGCCACGCGCCGTGCCTCGGCCGGAATCCCTTCAAATGTGATTTCGTGCATCTTGTTATCCTGTGGCAGGACGCGGTCGGAGTAGCTTGTCGATTTGATCTCGACCCCTACCTGGTTGGTGAAGCTGGTCTGCGGGTTGAGGATGTCGAAATCTTCGGAGGTTGAGTAGAGGAGGGTTATGGAGTAGGTGTTTCCGTAGCTCGATATGTTCCTGAGGCCTACGAGCATGGAGAGGTTCATGGTCCGTCCCTCCTTGCAGTTGATGAGGGGTGAGATCACCCAGTCGTTCTGCTGAGTGTTGGATTTCACGGTAACGCCGAGGCAGTTCCTGCCGTCCACGCCGCTCGGGGTGCCGGCGTTCTGGCAGAGGTTGAAGGCCGAGCCTCCGGCGGTGTACCAGCGGTCGCCCGCCGCGCCGTCGAGATCGACGATGGTCCAGCCGTTGAAGGGGCCTGTGGAACCGTCGGCGAAGGATTCGTCCTCAAACGATTCGATGATGTTCACCGGCACGTATTCGAGATCCTTGGCGGCGTTCCACCCGAGGGTCACGGCGTCGGCGGTTTTCTCGAAGGCGAGGTTTGCGGCGGGGTCGCCTACGCTGAATCCGACGGCCACGTTTGCCTCTGCGGAGTTGTTGCCGGGGACTTCGTCGCCCGCCAGAGTGCCGTCGAACGCGAATGAGTAGCTATCGGTGTCGAACGCGTGGAGGGAGTTGACGGGTATTGTCAGGGTGTAGGTCTCGTAGCCGAGGCTGCCGATCGGTTTCAGGACCGGGAAAGTGACGGCATCTGGGAAGTCGGAGGTGATTTCCACCGAGTAGCCGTCTGCCGCTATGTCGGCTGAGCCGTTGTTGCTGACTTTCAGCGTGATTTCTATTTCGTTTCCGGCCTTGACGCTTTCAGGGGCCGACATCACGGCGATCTCGAGGTCTTTCTCGACGAGGTTGAACAGGCGCACGTTGTCGAGGGCCATGTCCTCGCCATAATCGCTGACGGCGAGAAGGGCGACACGGAATGTTTTGGTTCCAGCGGGAATGGCTTCCTCGAGGTTCACGCTGTGGTTCTTCCAGCCGAGGGTTCCGTCGGGATCCACGGGACCGAACTCGGCACCGGGCACGTCGGTCCATTCGCCGTAGTCGCATGAAATCTGCACTTTGGTGATGTCGTTCCTGCGGTTGCTGTCGATATGGTACATCGCGAAGTTCAGAACGGGCTTCATGCCGGAGGCGAAAGCCAGCGGGGGGGTGGAGAGGCGTGCTACGCTACCATTCTGGCAATTGTAGGACTTGTAGATCAGGAGACCGCTGTCGGCGTCGAACGGCTGGGTCTTCACCTTGCTGGTGGTGGCTTCCGCGACGGTCTGCCAGTAGTAATTGGGATAATCGCTGCCGCTGACGATCTCATTGGTCCACAGGGGGCTGAGCACCGCTCCGGCGAATGAGTCGGCGAACGGGAGCTCGAGGGAGCCGATACGCATTGGTGCGCACTCGGCCGGGTCCGACACTTTCGCGGCGGTGCCGTAGGAGGCTGTCACGGAATAGCTGAGATTCTGGAGGCCGTCGGGGGTGAGCTGCTCTGAGAATGATGTGGCGGTGGTCTTTTGGGCTACCACGATACGCTCGCCGTCGAGCACGCGGGTGACGGTATACGACAGTCTCGAGGGGTCGAGTGTCACGCCGTGGGTTCCTTTCGCGGGAGCGCTCCACGATACGACGAACTGCCCGTCGGTCATCGTCAGGGCCACGTCGGCGGGAGCTCCGGGGGTCTCGGGACCGACATATGTCTCAACTGATACTTTCCCGCTGGTCTGGTCCCCGGCGAGAATCTCAACAGCGTAGACCACCATGCCGCTCTCTCCGCGGGTCTCGGGAACGGTCACCTTCTCGCCCGGCCGGGCGCTCACTTCCGACCTTATCTTCTGCACGCCGCGGAAGAAGTTGTATTTCACGTCGGCGAGGGGCTGGCCTGTGAGTGTTGTCGAGGGGATGGTGAAGGATACTGTGACGTTCAGCGCTCCGTCGGGGTCGGGAGCGGCGGTGAGGTCGTCCACACCCTTCGGAACGGGCGACTGGCCGCGGTTGACCACCTTTGTGTCTGTGAGTTTCACGGCGCAGGGCCACGCTCTGAACGCGAAGCGGTATTTGCCGTCGGCCTCCGGCACGAAGCTGGCCTCGCGCCCGGGCACGTTGAATCCGTAGGGGAGTTCCTTGAATTCACCCAGGAGTGTGTAGGCTTCGAGGTCGTCCCCCTGCCCTATCAGCACGGAGATGTTGCCCACGTTCTCTTTGAGGGAGCTGTATACGGAGGGTTTGAATGTCACGGCGTACTCGTTGCCCGCCAGCAGGTCGAGGTCGGGGGTCAGCAGGTAGTCGTCATAGTATCCGTCGGTTATATTGTAGCTGTAAAGCTGTATCGCGCCCGAGTAGTTTATTGTCCAGGGGTTTGAGTCGCGGTCGTACCGGAGAGACTGGTGGGAGCACTGGCTTAACGCCGTGCTGGTGGTGAGGTCGAGGACGACCTCCTCGGCTCCGCTGGCGGCCAGCGGGGCGGCCGTAAGGAGCAACGGGAGTATTATATGGCGTATTTTCATGTTGATGGGCTGGTTGGTTGGTTATGGCGGAGGGGTCATTTCGCGTATACGGGGCGCACCGACATTCCCATTCCGCGGTATGTGGTGTCGTCGATCTTGTATGTTCCGCTCTCCATGTAGAATTTCAGGATCGCGCATACCTCGTTCTCGGTCGGCTTGCCGCTTGCCCATGTCGCCGAGCCGGCGTCGCCTGTGAGGTAGTAGCCGGAGCTGATGGGGCTGAGGTAGCCTGTGGGCTTGCCGTTGTAGGAGAGGAACTGCATGGCGGGGAGTTTGATGCTGTTGCCGTTGGGGCCGGTGACGATGGCGTCGTAGCCCGAGCGGGTCCATGTGCAGCGCTCGACGAGCTCCTTCATCTCTTCCTTTGTGGGTAGGCGCCAGTCCTCGCCCCAGCTGGCCGTGGCGGCGTCATACTGTGTGCCGCAGATGTCCTGTCCGAGGTCGGCGTGCTTGTCGGTTATGGGGTCGTAGTGCTCGTAGTTGTATCTGTGGCTGTAACGCTTGGTGTGTGTCTCGCCCCAGCAGAAGTATTCGCCTGAGGAGCTTATGGAGCTACCGCCGAGGTTGTAGGGGGCCCATTTCACCGAGAGGCCGAGGTCGACCGGCTCGGTCGGGGCGGTGTACTTGATAGTCAGGTCGGGCTTTGGGCCGTAGACGGCCCGGACGCTGAAGCCGACCTCCGGGTAATCATAGCCTTCGCAGGAATGGTCGGTGGAGGTCATGCACGCGCGGTAGTTGCGCGACTCCTCGTAAGGCTCACCGTCATACTCCGAGGACGACCAGTAGAAGCATCCTGTCTGGTCGTGGGTGTGCTTGTCGTCGACCATGTTTCCGGCGGCGGGGAAGAATACGCTGTTGCCGTTGACGATCGATGTGGCCCGGCAGCCGGGCACGCCGTCGATGGCCACCCAGCTCCATGTGCAGTTCTCGATGAGTTCGGTCCATTCCTCGCGTGTGGGCATGCGCCACTGGTCGCCCCACTTGACGTGGGCCACGTCGTAGTTGGTGCCGGTCATGGTGGCGCCGAGCTTGTAGTACTGCTCCCATTCGTCATAGAACTGGCCTTCCTCGTATTCGGGGTTGCGCCACTGGTAGTTTTCCACGGAATATTTGGTCTTTGGCTCTATCTCGCCGTAGGCGTAGAAGTTGCCGTAGTCCGAGGGGGTCGTGGCTCCGACGTTCCAGGCGGCCCATTTGACGGAGAGGCCCATGTCGACCATCTTCGAGTCGCCGGGGCCAACCGGAGGCGTTTCGCCGTCGCGCTCGAAGGTTATCTTCGTCACGTCGGCGACTTTGAGAGTCTGCGAGGATCCGTCAGCCTTGTGGATTTGTATGATGTGTTCCTGAGCCTGCGCCGATGTGGCGGCGGAGAGCGCGAGAATCGCGAGGGTAGCGGTTTTCTTCATATTCAGAGGGTTATTTTTGTGACGAACTGGTTTATTTTCACGATGTACACGCCGGGGCTTAGCTCGGAGCGTCGCAGGCGGAACTCTCCTCCTGCGACTTGGCGCGACAGCGCCAGGCGGCCGGCGGTGGTGAACACGCGGGCGGCGGTTCCCTCCGGTATGTTGGAGAAGACGGCTCCCTCGCTGTCAGTGGCGAACATTATGCCGGCTTCGGCGGCGATGTCCCTGACGGCCGACGATTTGACGAACTCCACCGCCGCCACGCCGTCAAGCTCGAACGAGACTGGGGCTTCTCCCTGGGTCTTGATCTGGAGCTTTCCGGCGAGGAACGAGGCCTCGGGCTGTTTTTCGAAGAGGAACACCACCGGGTCGCCGCTGACGGGCGTGACTTTCAGGCCGTCAAAGGCGGAAGCGAGCAGGAAGGCCAGCAGTCCGAAAGTCAATGACAGAAATCTTTTCATAAGCGTATTGGTTTGGTATTATGCCGCTAATAAAGGCTAAAACACGGCGTTTTGATTGAATAAATATTGAATATATGGCAAAAGTACATAAAGAATGTATATTTCCAAACCCGCAAGCGTTAATAAACATTAAAAATCCGTGGCGACGACGGGGTTGCCTCTCCTCGCGTCACCCTCCGCACTCCTCACGGCTACCGCACCCCTCCGAGCGCCGGAGGCGCTCGCACATAATTCACAGCCACCGCACGCCGCATCCCCTACTTCCACAAGCATCACGCGGCACGCCGCATCCCCACTTCCGCCAGCATCACGCAGCGCGCCGCGTCCCTACACATCGGCTGCGACAGCCTGTAGGGACGCGGCGTGCCGCGTATGGTGGTTTGTATGGGATTGGTTCAGTCGACGAGGTCGACGGGGATCGCGACGATGCGCGAGTTGTTGGAGCGGATGAAGTTGAGGATTTCCGAGCGGACCTGCGAAGGCTCGATGTCGGCCTCGATGCGGCGCATGGCGTTGTAGAGTGATATGCCGCTCTGGTAGATGTTGCGGTATGCTTTGGCGATGTCGTCGATCTGCTGGTCGGAGAACTCCTTCTTTCGCATTATGTAGGCGTTTATGCCGAAGTACGCCGCGGGGTTGTGGGCGATGATCACATAGGGGGGGACGTTGCCGGCGATGCGGCAGCCACCCTTGACGAGCACCCATTTGCCGACCTTCGAGCCTTCGTGGAGCACGCAGTTCGACGACAGGATCGAACATTCGTCGATCTCGCAGTCTCCGGCTACGGTCGCGCCGTTGCCGATTACGCAGCGCCCCATGACCTTGGTGTCGTGGCCTACGTGGGCGTCGGCCATTATGAATGTCTCGGAGCCGATGGAGGTACCCCCGTCGGGGTGTATTCCGCGGTTTATGATGACGTGTTCGCGGATGGTGACGCTGTCGCCTATGACGCAGCGGGTGTCCTCCCCTTTCCAGCGGAAGTCCTGCGGCTCGGCGCCGATGATGGCGCCCTGGAACACGCGGCATTTCTTACCCATGGCGGTTCCGCGCATGACGGAGGCGTAGGGGAAGATCTCGCAGTCGTCGCCGATCTCGACGTCGCGGTCGATGTAGGCGAACGGGTGAACAGTGACGTTGTTTCCGAGCTTCGCGGAGGGGTCAACGTAAGCAAGAGAGCTTATCATATGTTCTGTGTTTTAAATGGTTGTGTTAGCGTCCGCCACCGAGGCTCTGGTAGAGGCTGATCAGGGAGCGGTCGCGTGCCAGCTCGGTCGAGAGATAGTTCATCTGGGCCGAGAGGAGCGACGACTGCGCGGTGAGCACCTCGAGGTACGTTGTCGAGCCTCCGCCGTAGACGAAGAGGTCGTTGGTGTAGTCGACGGCCTTTGTCAGCGCGTCGACCTGCTTTGTGAGCAGGGAGGCTTTCTGGGTCTGCTTGTCGTAGCTGACGATGTTGTCCTGCACTTCGGCCGCGGCGCTGAGGAGCTTGTAGCGGAAGTTGTTGAGAGCCTGCTGCTGCTGGGCCTTCGCGCCTTTGAGGTTGGCAATGTTCTGGCCGCGGGAGAAGAGGGGCGCCATCAGCGAGCCGGCGAGGTTCTCGAACCACTTGCCGGGGTTCATGATGAAGGAGCCCACGGAGTTGGTGAATCCTCCGTTGGAGGTGAAGCTGATCGAGGGGTAGAAGTTGGCCCGGGCCGAGTTGGTGGCGTAGTAGGCGGCGGCGAGGCTCTCCTCGGCGGCGCGCACGTCGGGACGCTGGGCGAGCTCGCGCATGGGCACCCCGTCGCGGAGAATCTCCGGGGCGGCCAGGTGGGCGTTCTCGGGTATGGCGTATGTCCGCGGCGACTCATTGAGGAGCAGGGCGAAGGTGTTGTTCGCGGCGTCAAGCGAGGCTTCGAGTTCCTCGATCTGCGCGAGGATGCTGTAAAGCTGTCCCTCGCTCTGGACGACCGCGGCCTCGGTGGTGCGGCCGGCCTCCTTGAAATCCTTCATTGTCTGGACGCTCTGCTTCCACAGCTCGGCGGTCTCGCGTGAGAGGGTGAGCTGCGATTCGAGGCACGAGATGGAGTAGTAGGTTGTGGCCACCGCCCCGATTATCTGCGAGCGGACCGCCTGCTGGTAGTCCTGCTGGAGGCGCAGGGCGGCTTCGGAGGCGCGCTTGCGGTTGAGCGTCTTTCCGAAGACGTCGAGTTCCCAGGAAATCGACAGGGGTATGGTGTAGGTCTTGGACCAGTCGGTCATACCCGGCACGTCGTGGAACTTCGAGAGGTTGCCCTGCGCGGAGAGGGCAACCGACGGGAGGTAGCTCAGGCGCGCGCCGAGGACGTTTGCGCGGGCGACCTCGACGTTGAGGCGGGCGTTCTCCAGGTCGTTGTTGTTGGCCAGGGCGCGGGCAATGAAGTCCTGCAACAGGGGGTCGGTGAACAGCTCCTGCCACTGCTGGTTGCCGAAGGCGGCCGAGTCGGGAGCCTGTTTCGAGACCTCGGCATACTCCTGTGTGTCAGGAGTATCCGTGGGCATCTCGAATTTCTTGTAGATGTGGCACGACGAGAGCGAGGCCAGGATGGCGGCGGTCGCCAGGGTCAGTGCTATGTTGTTGAATTTCATCTGTCTGTCGAAATTGTTATGTTACTTATCGCGAGTACTGTTCGATTTCGCTCTCGATGGCGTCGTTGTTGGTGTCGCGCCACTTCATCGGGGTGATCTTCTCCTGGATGAGCTGGAATGCCACGAACAGAGCGGGGACGAAGAAAATCTGGAGGATCATGCCGATGAGCATGCCGCCTACGGAACCCACGCCGAGGGCCTGGTTGCCGTTGGCGCCCACGCCTGAGGCGAACATCATGGGGAGCAGGCCTATGATCAGGGCCAGCGAGGTCATGAGGATGGGTCGCAGACGGGCCTCGGCTCCGGAGATGGCGGCGTTGACGACCGACATACCGGTGCGCCGGCGCTCGAGGGCGAACTCGACGATCAGGATGGCGTTCTTGGCCAGCAGGCCTATGAGCATGATCAGGGCGATCTGCAGGTAGATGTTGTTGGTTATGCCGAACATCGTGGCGAACAGGAAGGAGCCCATCAGGCCGAACGGGATGGAGAGGATCACGGCCCAGGGGATGATGTAGCTCTCGTACTGGGCCGACAGCAGGAGGTAGACGAACAGCAGCGACAGGCCGAAGATTATGGCCGTGGAGTTGCCCGACTGGTTGCCTTCCTCACGGGTCATGCCGGCGTACTCGTAGCCGTAGCCCTGCGGCAGTGTCTGGGCGGCGACGCGCTCGATGGCGGCGAGGGCCTGGCCCGAGGAGTATCCGTCGGCGGGGTTACCGGTCACGGCGATCGACTGGAAGAGGTTGAATCGGTTCAGCAGGTCGGGGCCGTAGACTTTCGTGAGGGTCACGAAGTTTTCCAGGGAGGCCATCTTGCCGGAGGCCGAGCGCACCTTTATGTTCTTGAGGCTCTCCTCGGAGACGCGCGACTCGGGGGGAGCCTGCATCATGACGCGGTAGATTTTGCCGAAGCGGTTGAAGTTGGAGACGTACATGGAGCCGTAGTAGCCCTGCATGGTGGAGAGTATCTGCGAGGTGCTGAGGCCGGCCTGCTGCGCCTTGGCGGCGTCGATGTCGATCCTGTACTGGGGGAAGGTGGGGTTGAAGGTAGTGTAGGCCACCTTGATCTCGGGCTGGGCGTTGAGCTGGCCCAGGAAGTTCTGCACCACGGCGAAGAAGTCGTCGATGGAGCCTCCGGTCTTGTCCTGCATTTTGAGCTCGAAGCCGTTTGTCGCGGAGTAGCCGGTGATCATAGGCGGTGCGAAGGCCACGACGCGGCCGTCCTTGACGAGCATGTTGGCCGCGCCGTATACCTGTCCGAGCACCGCGTCGACGTTCTCGGTCTTCTTGTCGCGCTCGGACCAGTCCTTGAGCTTGACGATGAATGTTCCGTATGTCGGTCCCGCGCCGGCGATGAAGCTGTAGCCCACGATTTTCTGGCGGTATTCGATGGCGGGGATTCCGGCCATTATGGCGTCGACCTTGTCCATCACCTCGATGGTGCGTTCCTGCGAGGTTCCGGCGGGCATGTCGACCATGACGAAGAGTGTGCCGGTGTCCTCGTTGGGGACGAGGGCGGTGGGTGTCACGGCCATACGCCACACGAGGATGGCGACGGATATGCCGACGATCACGAAGCTCGTAACCTTGTGGCGTGTGAAGAAATCGACCCATTTGTTATAACCAGCGAGCACTTTGGAGTAAGCGCGCTCGAAGGATTCCTTGAACGCCTGGGTGAACAGGCCGCACACGGCGAGCACGCCGCAGACGATGGCTATGATTCCCTTGGGGACGCTCTCGAAGTCGAACCATCCGAGCACCATGAAGGTGATGGTGGCGGCGAGGAGGGCGAATGTGCCCAGCGGGAGCCACAGGCGCTTCCAGCGCGAGGCGACGCTCTGGGCCATGGCCTGTCCGGCGGCCTTGTAGGCCTCGCCGACGCGCTTTGCCAGGGGTTCCTGGTGCCCGTCGGCTGTGTGGGGCTTGAGGAATATGGCGCAGAGGGCTGGCGAGAGGGTCAGGGCGTTCAGTGCCGAGAAACCGATGGCGATGGCCATGGTGATGCCGAACTGCTGGTAGAAGATACCGGCGGTGCCGGGGAGGAACGACACGGGGATGAACACGAGCATCATGACCAGTGTGATGGAGATGATGGCGGAGCCGATCTCGCTCATGGCGTCGATGGCGGCCTTCCGCGAGCTCTTGTAGCCCGCGTCGAGCTTGGCGTGGACCGCCTCGACCACCACTATGGCGTCGTCGACCACGATGGCGATAGCGAGCACGAGGGCCGAGAGGGTTATGAGGTTTATGGAGAACCCTATGATTTTCAGGACGAAGAACGTGCCGACCAGGGCCACCGGTATGGCGATGGCGGGGATGAGGGTGGAGCGTATGTCGCCAAGGAAGAGGTACACGACGAAGAACACGAGGATGAAGGCCTCAAGCAGTGTGTGTAGCACCTTGTTGATCGAGGCGTAGAGGAAGTCGTTGTTGTTCATCGGTATGGCGAAGGCGAGCCCCTTGGGGAGGTCCTTCTTCATGATCTCGACCTGCGCGAGGCAGTCGTTGATGATCTGTGTGGCGTTTGAGCCGGCGGTCTGGAACACGACGCACATGCCGCCGGGGAGGCCGTTGAGCGAGTTGGAGTAGTCGTATGTCACCTTGCCCAGCTCGACGTCGGCCACGTCCTTGAGGTAGAGCACCTCGCCGTTGGCGCTGGTGCGCACAACGATGTTCTCGAACTCCTCGGGGGTCTCGTAGCGGCCGCGGTATTTGAGGGTGTACTGGAAGCTCTGGTTCCCCTGCGCGCCGAAGGAGCCGGGGGCTGCCTCGACGTTCTGGTCGCGGAGCGCGGCTGCCACGTCGGATGGGTTGAGGCCGTACTGGGCGAGCACCTCGGGCTTGATCCACACGCGCATGGAGTAGTCGCCGCCGAAGCTCATGACGTCGCCCACGCCCTGCACGCGCTGGAGCACCGGGATAACGTTGATCTTCATGTAGTTGTCGATGAATTCCAGGTCGTAGCCGTCGGGGGTCTCGCTGTAAAGAGCCACGCCCAGGAGCATCGACGACTGGCGTTTCTGGGTGAGGACACCCACCTGCGTTACCTCGGCGGGAAGGAGGTTCTGGGCCTTGGCCACGCGGTTCTGCACGTCGACGGCGGCCATGTCGGGGTCGAAGCCCTGCTCGAAGTGCACGTTGATGGTGGCGGAGCCAGTGTTGGTGGCGGTCGACTCAATGTAGGTCATGCCCTCGGCTCCGTTGATTGACTCCTCGAGGGGGGCTATCACGGAGTTCAGCACGGCCTGGGCGTTTGCTCCGCTGTATGTTGTTGACACCGAGATGGTCGGCGGGGCGATATCGGGGTACTGCGTCACCGGGAGCGACGTCAGGCCGATGATGCCGAGCAAGACGATGAAGATTGATATAACCGTCGATAGCACCGGCCGGTTAATGAATGTATCGAGTTTCATCTGTGATGTTGATGTTTGGATTCGTTTGTTTTATCGCTGGCAGCTGTTGTGGGGACGCGGCGTGCCGCGTATTCCCGGGGGCTTTGCCAATTATACGCGGCACGCCGCGTCCGTACGGGTCAGCCCGGGCTTTCCGGTTTATTTCGCTGCCTGCTGGTGTTCTTTGGCCATGGCTGCCTGCTTGGCCGCCATCTCGGCGGCGTCGACGGGCTTGATCTCCATGTCGGGCTTGACCTTGTTGCCCACGCCCTCGACGACGATGCGCTGGCCGGGCTGGAGGCCGGAGGTCACGACGAAGTTCTTGCCGTCGTTAAGCGCGTCGACGGTGATCGGGGTGCTGACGGTCTTGTTGGAATCGTTGACCACGTAGACGAACCGGAGGTTCTGGAGCTCGAATGTGGCCTTCTGGGGGATGATGAGCACGTCGTTCTTGACCACCGGCACGAGGATCTGGCCCGTGGAACCGCTGCGGAGCATGCCGTTGGTGTTCTTGAAGCGGGCGCGGACGTTGGCGGCGCCGGTGCTCTGGTCGATCACGCCGGAGACGGTTGCGACCTTGCCGGCCTCGGGATAGATCGAGCCGTCGGCGAGGCGGAGCTGCACGGCGGGCATGCCGGCGATCGCCTGGGCGATGC
>ERZ777306.4427-NODE-4427-length-12803-cov-6.746313_pt1 | contig 12803 bp, 11 predicted proteins | sample MGYA00374966_ERZ777306 | MGnify/ENA primary metagenome ERZ777306 (study PRJEB29329, sample SAMN06343882) | mouse gut metagenome | isolation source: Mouse cecum | place: Austria: Vienna | collected 2014-11-15 ...
CCGGTTGAACGGCTGCTTGTTTTTGACTTGAAAGGAAAAGAAGAGGTGACCTCGGAATTGCTGTTTATCACAGATCCTCCGATACCGATTCGCTACGGATTCGCAAGCACAGCGGACGGGGAGCGTATGGTATTCAATTGTGTGGTATCAGCTGGAACCGGCGAGATTTCAGAAGGCATTGTCAGATTGAATGACAACAAAACAGAACTCGTGTATACGGAAACCGGAAGCTACAGTCTTGCCGACGGCGGGAGTTCTTCTTTTGAGACAGAAGATACTTCCGGTTGTTATGATCCTCTGAGTGAAGAGAATACCTACTGGGGACCGCTGGCGTCGACTGTAATAAAAACTCGTAATCTGGTATTGGGCGTGGATAACAACAGTTTTTATCACACTGAGGAAGGCCTTAATAAGCGTGAGAAATACGAGATTACGGAAGCACAGAAGAAAGTTTTGCTTGCCGGCGAAAAAAAAGGAACGGCTGCGGATATTGAAAGGCAGTTATCAAGAGAAAGAGGCGGGATTTGTTACGGCATTTCAGCTATGATGGGGCTTGTGAAAGAGGAAAAGCTTTGGGTTTCTGATTTTGATACAGAGGCAATGACCTTCTTCGGAATGGAGACACCGAATACCAATGACGACTTGTATCATGAGCTTTGTTACCTTTATATGATGCAGTTTTTGATGGAAAAAGAAGATTATAACAGTATTGTCCATACTGGCTGGTTTGGCCGATGGAAACCGGATGATCTTAAGAGCATGGTAGAGGAGATTGCAAATTCCGACAAACAGCAAATGCTGACCTACTCGTATGACGGGGGCGGACACGCGGTAGTAGTAAAAGATCTCATTTCTTATCCGACTTTGGGGATTTATGACCTTGTATTTTATGATATAAATTCTGTCAGGGAAGAGAATCCGGATGGTTTTTATTACCATATGTACATCAAAGATGATTATTCTGATTTTGTAATACAAAGTTATAGCCATGAGATTCGTCCGGATAATTTCAGTAATTTACAGTTAATTGATATTGATAAAATAGCAAAACATAAACCTGTGAAAGTATCTGAGGAGGATGTAGAGGAGCTTGACAGCCAAACGGAAAGCGATATGATAGAAAGCGGCAAGAAGTCTATTATATCTGTTATTCTGCCTCTTTCATTTTTACGGATCGACTGGGATTCTTCTTCGGAGGGAATCCTTTTAGAGGATGGACAAATGACGGGTGAGACTCAGGCAGTGAATTGGATGCCCAGTATTGTGAACGATTTGGGGGACAATGCAAGTCAGGTATACTCCCGCATGGAGCTTCCCGATTCCAGAAATTATTCGATAAAATGTTCGCCGGATGAGGATGTCAATCTCAGTATCAATACCGGAGAGGGCTATTATTTTATAGAAGCAAACGGCATTGAAGATGTTTCTGTTTCGGCGGAAAACGGAATTGCGTTTACCGGCGATGATTTTACTTTTCAGGCAGGACAGATGCTTACAGGAAATGAGGAAGTTATCCTTGCGCAGGCTGCTGGCACGGGCACAGGTACTGTCAGTATCAGTGAAACTGGAAATGAACTTCATGTGAACTCGCAAGAGCCTGTTCAAATTGAGAGCATTACAACAATACAGAACATGGAAGTCACACGACATGAAGTAAATCAGGAAACAACAGATTTTATTTGGAAGCCTGACAGCACACCAAAAACAGAGTCGTCTGTGAATTGGTCATTCATGCTGGGCGTTGGGATTCCGGTTTTGACGGTTTCCAGCGTATGGTTTGTTTTAGCTCATTAATCAATAAAGAAAAATAGACTTAGCTGAAGTCTAAAATGCAAAATGTGCACTATCCTGAATAACAAAAAACCGCGTAAATACGGCATTTCCGTAAATACGCGGTTTTTCAATCGTGGAGATAGGGGGACTCGAACCCCTGACCTATGCGTTGCGAACGCATCGCTCTCCCAGCTGAGCTATATCCCCAAAATGGAAGCAAGGAGGCTCGAACTCCTGACCTTTCGCGTGTGAGGCGAACGCTCATCCCGGCTGAGCTATGCTTCCTTTTAACACATTTTATTATAATACTTTAAAAGAAAAATACAATATCTTTTCAGAAAAAAATTATGATAAAAAATCAGCCAAAAGTTCCGGGAAAAAATTAAAAAGTTTTCTTGAGAAGGTATTGCTTGCAAGTTGACAGTGACTAACCAAGATGATACGATATCCACGGATTATAATAATGAAGCGATGGAATGCCGGCAAGTGATTCCGACAGGAATACAGAGGCGGCAGATCAGAGAAGGAAGGCGGTAAAATGACACTGGATAAGCTTCCCATTGGGGAAAAAGGAATGATTCGTGCGGTAAACGGAGAGGGACCGCTCCGTTGCAGACTGTTGGATATGGGGCTGATACCGGGGACAGAGGTTATGGTTCGCAAGGTGGCGCCAATGGGTGATCCGATTGAGATCCATATCCGCGGTTATGAATTGACGATCCGGATTGAGGATGCCCGAAATATAGAGCTTGCGCCCAAAGGGGAGGAGGTAGCAGGATGATACTTGCCTTAGTTGGAAACCAGAATTGTGGCAAGACAACGCTGTTCAATCAGCTGACCGGTTCGAATCAGCATGTCGGGAATTTTCCAGGGGTGACGGTCGATCAGAAGGTTGGCGAGGTGCGGGATGTCAAAGGCTGCAGCGTGGTGGATCTTCCGGGAATTTATTCGATCCGCCCATATACAAATGAAGAGATTGTGACACGTGACTTCATTTTAAATGAAAAGCCGGACGGTATTTTGAATATCGTGGATGCGACGAATATTGAAAGGAACCTTTATCTGACACTTCAGCTTATGGAAATGAACGTACCAATGGTACTTGCGCTGAACATGATGGATGAGGTGCGGGGAAACGGAGGAACGATCAATATACGGAAAATGTCAGAGGCGCTCGGCATTCCGGTAATTCCGATCAGTGCGGTTAAAAATGAGGGGATCAGCGAACTCACACGCACGATTGTAGATGTGGCACAGAAAAAGATCTGTCCGAAAAAAACGGATTTCTGTGATCCCGGTCCGGTGCACAGGTGTATTCATGCTGTATCGCATTTGATCGAAGATCATGCACAGAGACTTGGGATTTCCGCAAGGTTTGCAGGAACCAAGCTGATTGAAGGCGATCATGACATCATAGAGCGTCTTGGGCTGAACCAGAATGAGCTGGAGTTGATGGAACACAGTATCGTGGAGATGGAGCATGAACGCGGGCTTGACCGCAATGCAGCTCTGGCTGAGATGCGTTATACTTTTATTGAAAAGGTTTGCGAGCAGTCGGTTGTAAAATGCCATGAGAGTAAAGAGCATATCCGGAGTCTGAAAATCGACAGTGTACTGACGCATAAATACCTGGCGCTTCCGCTGTTTTTGCTGATTATGCTGACAATTTTCTGGCTGACATTCGGTGTAGTGGGTTCTTTTTTGAGTGATTTGATGGCTTCCGGTATTGATGTGGCAGCGCAGTCCGCAGCCGCAGGGCTGGAGGCATACGGCATCAATCCGGTGGTGGAAAGCCTTGTGATTGACGGTATTTTTGCAGGCGTTGGAAGCGTACTCAGTTTTCTGCCACTGATTGTGGTTCTGTTTTTCTTTCTGTCGATTCTGGAAGATACCGGATATATGGCAAGAGTGGCATTCGTTATGGATAAGCTGCTGCGTAAGATCGGATTGTCCGGAAGAAGTTTCGTGCCTATGCTCATTGGATTTGGTTGCTCGGTGCCGGCAATTATGGCGTCCAGAACGCTGTCATCGGAGCGCGACAGGCGGATGACGATTCTTTTGACACCGTTTATGAGCTGTTCTGCAAAGATTCCGATTTATGCAGTGTTTGCAGCAGCATTTTTTCAGAGATATCAGCCGCTTGTGATGATCGGGCTGTATGTGTTTGGCATGGTGGTAGGGATTCTCTGTGCGCTTATTCTGGAGCATACGGTTTACCGCGGGAATCCAGTACCGTTTGTCATGGAGCTTCCCAACTATCGGTTTCCTTCCGCGAAAAGTGTGCTGCTTCTGATGTGGGATAAGGCGAAAGATTTTATTCAGAAAGCATTTACGATTATTTTTGCAGCAACCGTAATCATCTGGTTCCTGCAAACTTTTGACCTGAAGCTGAATGTGGTGCAGGACAGCGCAGACAGTCTGCTGGCTCTGGTCGGCAAATGGATTGCCCCTGTTTTCAGACCACTTGGCTTTGAGGACTGGCGGGTATCTACTGCTTTGATTACGGGATTTACAGCCAAGGAAGCAGTAGTCAGTACGATGAGCATTTTGCTTGGAACGTCGATGGAACATCTCGGAGAGGCCCTGTCCGCTGTATTTACGCCTGTGACGGCAGTTAGTTTTCTGGTATTTACCTTGCTGTATACGCCGTGTGTGGCAGCGATTGCAGCGATTCGCCGGGAACTTGCATCCGGATGGAAGGCGGCAGGTGTAGCGCTGCTGCAGTGTACGGTAGCATGGATGGCAGCGTTTTTAGTTTATCAGATCTTGTGTCTATTTGTGTGAGGACCATGAAGCGTTTACGGTTTGCTGTTTAAATAAACTGTGACAGATGCAGGAAACAGAAAACGGTGTCTGGGGCGTTGAACAGAAACGGAGGCGGTATATGAAGATTCTGGATTACATAATTGTTGCGGTCGTAATCGTGTGGTTTTTGCTTGCGCTGCGGAATATTCGGAAGAAAAAGGGCGGATGTTGCTGCAGTTGTGGGCATACAGAGAACGTTGCAGGACAAAAACATGCGGGAAAGAAGATACCGGCAAAAAATGCAGGAGACAGAACAGGCGTGGGCTGTCAGTGCAGTAGATGCAGCGGGTGCAGCGCATGTGAAAATAAGACAGTATTGTAAAGGGCAGGAGGAAAAAATGGCAATTGAAGTAGTAAGAGAGTATTTAAAACAGTGGGGAGCGCAGCAGAGGATATTGGAGTTTCCGGTTTCAAGTGCAACGGTCGAACTGGCGGCGCAGGCCGTGGGTTGCGAGCCGGCACGAATTGCAAAAACATTATCGTTTCTGGTGGATGATCATGCGGTGCTGGTGGTAGCAGCAGGTGATCAGAAGGTGGATAACGGGAAATATAAGGCATTTTTCCATACGAAAGCAAAGATGTTGTCAGCGGACCAGGTGACAGAGCTGATTGGTCACGCGGTTGGCGGCGTTTGTCCGTTTGGCGTGAAGGATGGAGTGGAAATCTATCTGGATGAATCCCTGAAACGGTTTGAGACCGTGTTTCCCGCAGCAGGAAGCAGCAACAGTGCGATTGAGGTGACGATGGAGGAGCTGGAACAGTTCTCAGGCAGCGATAAATGGGTGGATGTCTGTAAAATGAAATGACAGTCGGGATAAACGGTTGTGTTTTGCGGTAGAATATAGTATGATGTTCAAAAAGCAGAGGAGGCTTATTTTATTGGAAATCAACGTACAGGCGGTGGTTTGGCTCGTGATCCTGGTGGTTTTGCTGGCTGTTGAGGCGGTCACGCTAGGACTTACTACGATTTGGTTTGCCGGAGGCGCTCTGGCGTCTTTTGGAATGGCGATTGCGGGGACAGAAGTTTTCTGGCAGATTGTTGTATTCTGCATAGTTTCTGTTGTGCTGTTGATTGTCACGCGTCCGGCGGCAGTCCGTTACATGAATCGCGGCCATGTGAAGACAAATGCAGAAAGCCTGATCGGAGAGATTGCCGTTGTGACAGAAACGATTGACAATCTGGCAGGTACAGGTCAGGCAAGAGTAAAGGGACAGTACTGGACCGCGCGCGCGACGCGCGAGGATGCTCAGATAGAGGACGGAAAGACAGTCAAAATAAAAGAGATCAAAGGCGTAAAGCTGATCGTAGAGGAGGTATGAAACAATGACAGGCGGATTATCATTTAATGTAATTCTCGTTGTGATTCTGGTTGTACTTGTGCTGTTGGTTCTGGCCAGCTGTATCAGGATTGTACCGCAGGCACAGGCATTTATTCTGGAACGCCTCGGGGGATATCGTTCCACCTGGAACGTAGGCATTCATTTTAAAATGCCGTTTATTGACCGCGTGGCAAAGCGCGTAAATCTGAAAGAGCAGGTCGTGGACTTTGATCCGCAGCCGGTGATTACAAAAGATAATGTTACCATGCAGATTGATACGGTCGTATTTTTTCAGATTACTGATCCGAAGCTGTTTACGTACGGCGTGGAGAACCCGATTATGGCAATTGAAAATCTGACAGCGACGACGCTCCGAAACATTATCGGTGATATGGAGCTCGATCAGACGCTGACCTCGCGTGAGGTGATCAATACAACGATGCGGTCCACGCTTGATGTGGCGACAGACCCATGGGGGATCAAGGTAAACCGCGTGGAGCTGAAGAATATTCTGCCTCCGGCACAGATTATTGATGCCATGGAAAAGCAGATGAAGGCAGAGCGCGAACGAAGAGAGGCAATTCTGAAAGCAGAAGGAGAGAAGAAATCTTCGATTCTGGTTGCAGAAGGAAATAAGCAGTCTGCCATTTTGGATGCAGAGGCGGAGAAACAGGCGGCGATCCTGCGTGCAGAGGCAGCGAAGGAAAAAATGATCCGTGAGGCAGAAGGTGAGGCGGAAGCAATCCTGAAGGTGCAGCAGGCCAAAGCAGAGGGCATCCGTCTGATTCGGGAGGCACGGGCAGACCAGACCGTACTGACGCTCAAAAGTTTTGAGACGCTGGAGAAAGTGGCTGACGGCCAGGCAACGAAGATTATTATTCCTTCTGAGCTGCAGAATGTGGCAGGTATGGTGAAGGCCGCTGTTGAGGTCGCGAAAGACTGAGAAGGAACGGATGAAAGAAAATTTTACAGTTAAGTTAAGGATAAACAGTGAAAAACGACAGAAACACTGTGACAAGGCAAAGGAGAGGAACATGGATTTAAAAGGAAGAAATTTCCTGACATTGAAGGACTACAGCGCAGAGGAGATCAGATATCTGCTTGACCTGGCAGCTGATCTGAAGGCCAAAAAGAAAGCCGGAGAGCTGACACCGTATCTGACAGGAAGAAATATAGCGCTTATTTTTGAAAAGACCAGCACCAGAACGCGCTGTGCATTTGAGGTGGCTGCGCATGATCTTGGCATGCATGTGACGTACCTTGATCCGCAGGGGTCTCAGATCGGGAAAAAGGAAAGCATTAAGGATACAGCGCGCGTGCTCGGACGCATGTATGATGGAATTGAATACCGCGGTTATGGGCAAGATATTGTGGAAGAGCTTGCAAAGCATGCAGGTGTGCCGGTGTGGAATGGTCTGACCAATGAATACCATCCGACACAGATGCTGGCCGATATGCTGACGATTCGGGAGCATCTTGGAGAACTGAAAGGAAAGAAGCTGGCATATTTCGGAGACGCACGTTACAACATGGGCAATTCTTTGATGATTGTCTGTGCAAAGCTCGGCATGCATTTTACAGCGTGTACAGCAAAGGAATATTTTCCGGAGGAACGCCTGGTTGCACAGTGTCAAGAGTATGCAAAAGAGAGCGGCAGTATCATTACACTGACAGAGAGTATTGAAGAAGGCGCGAAAGACGCTGACGTCATTTATACGGATGTGTGGGTTTCCATGGGAGAACCGGAGGAAGTATGGGCAGAGCGGATTAAGGTGCTGCTGCCGTATCAGGTGAATGCACAGGTAATGTCTCTGGCAAAGGAAAGCGCGCTGTTTATGCATTGCCTTCCGGCATTCCATGATCTTGATACGAAAATTGGAAAAGAGATTCACGAAAAGTTCGGACTGGATGCAATGGAAGTTACGGATGAGGTATTCGAATCCGAACAGTCTGTTGTATTTGATGAGGCAGAGAACCGGATGCATACGATCAAAGCGGTCATCGCAGCAACGATGGGTATTTAAATGGTTCACAGGGCAGGGAATGCGATGAAAAAAGCAAGAGAAAAAGATATCAGGATCTTAGAAGGATTTTGCGCTGTCATTGCGATGCTCGCAGGTATACTTTGCGTATTGTACCTGTTTCACATCCTGCAGAATCATTGGTTTTTGAATTTTATTCTGATTCTAGGCGTATTGCTTCATGTATCGCTTGCATTATTGTTTGTGGTCCGGGGGAAAAAGCTTTTGATGGGCGGTGCAGGGATTTGGGCTGTCTTTTATGCGGCCAGTCTGGTTTATTTTAATATAGGATAAGACAGGGCTGTGTCTTTTGAGACACAGTGCTGTTTTGTGAGAAAGGACTGACAATGAAAAGTAAAATACTCTGGGCGCTTTCGCATGCGGAAGGCTATGTGTCCGGGCAGGAGCTGTGTGAGCAGTTTGAGGTTTCACGCACTGCCGTATGGAAAGTTATCAATCAGTTAAAAGAAGAAGGCTATGAGATTGAGTCAGTGCCACGCAAAGGCTACCGGATTCTGGCACGTCCGGATATCGTTACGCCGGAGGAAACCGGAAGCCGGATGGATACCGTGTGGGCAGGAAAGAATATCTGTTTTCTGCACAGTGTCGATTCAACCAATAATGAAGCAAGCCGTCTTGCAGAGAGCGGTGCGCCTGCGGGGACGCTTGTGCTGGCAGAAGAGCAGAATCAGGGCAAGGGCCGGCGAGGGCGCACATGGGTGATGGCCCCTGGCAGTGCAGTTGCCATGAGCCTGATTGTCCGTCCAGAGATGCCGCCGGCGAAGGCTTCCATGCTGACGCTGATTATGGGCATGGCAGTTGCATCCGGCTGCAGAGATTATTGCGGCGTGGACGCGAAAATCAAATGGCCGAACGATGTCGTGATTGACGGGAAAAAGATCTGTGGAATCCTTTCGGAGATGAGCAGTGAAATTGATTATATTAAATATGTAGTAATCGGGGCAGGCATCAATACGAATGTGGCAGGCTTTCCACCGGAGATTGAGCAGAAAGCCATTTCCCTGCACCGTCTGATCGGATATCGGCCAAACCGTGCCGTCCTGATTGCGGCCTGCATGAAACGGTTTGAAGAGTATTATGGGCGCTTTATGGAGACACAGGATTTTTCAGCTCTGAAGGAAGAATATGACAGTCTTTTGGTTGGCATCGGAGGAAAGGTTCGTGTCCTGGAGCCCGGAAATGAATACGACGGAGTGTCGGAAGGAATCAACAGTGCAGGAGAGCTTCTGGTCCGCCGGGAAGATGGGACGTTGACATCGGTGTATGCCGGTGAAGTTTCTGTACGGGGAATTTATGGATATGTATGACGGGAAACAGGAGGAGCACGATGGCAAAGGATTCAATGGTGCTTTGCGGAGCAAATTCATATGAGGAGAAATATTATCTGGGCGAGTCGTTTCGAAGCCTTCCGCAGTCCGTTCAGGATGAGCTGAAAATTATGTGCGTTCTTTTTGTACACGATGTAGGCGGAATTTTTCTGATCGAATATGATGCAGAAGGAAAGTTACAATTTAAAACAGAGGCGGCAGAGGGAGATTATACTTACGATGAAATCGGTGCTGCGCTTAAGGTGAAGGAGTTGCAGCGTAAGAAGGAAGGGCTGATGCGCTCCCTTGAGCTGTACTATCAGGTTGTAATTGACGGGGCAAGAGAGATTCATGTGTAGAGCTTTTATAGAGGATTGAGTAGTTCACGATGAAGATAGGAAATGTAAATCTGAAGAATCGTATTATACTGGCGCCAATGGCAGGGGTAACAGACCTGCCTTTTCGTTTGCTCTGTAAAGAAAACGGAGCAGGCATGGTCTGCACAGAAATGGTGAGTGCAAAAGCGATTTCTTTTCACAACAAAAATACGGAGGCGCTGCTTGAAATTTCTCCGGAGGAACATCCGGTGTCGTTACAGCTGTTTGGTTCAGATCCGGACATTATCAGTGAGATGGCAGCGTATATTGAGGAGCGCCCGTTTGACATCCTGGATTTGAATATGGGATGTCCTGTGCCCAAGGTAGCGGGAAATGGGGAAGGCTCTGCTTTGATGAAAAATCCGGCGCTGGTGGAGCAGATCATCACCAAAACCGCACGCGCGATCAGGAAGCCTGTGACAGTAAAAATAAGAAAAGGTTTTACGGAAGAGAGCGTCAATGCTGTGGAAATTGCAAGGATTGCGGAAGCTTCCGGAGCGGCTGCGATTGCGGTTCATGCAAGAACAAGGGAACAGTATTATTCCGGAGAGGCTGACTGGGATATCATCCGACAGGTCAAGGAAGCAGTGCGCATCCCGGTAATTGGAAACGGGGATGTGGATTCCGGGCCAAAGGCGAAAAGGATGCTGGAAGAAACCGGCTGTGATGCAGTCATGGTAGGACGTGCGGCCAGAGGAAATCCCTGGATTTTCCGGGAAATAGAACAGTATCTTGAAACGGGGGAGATAGTCGGGCGTCCCTCAAGGGCACAGATTGCAGAGCTGATGCTGCGCCATGCGCAGATGCAGATTGCATATAAGGGTGAGTATGTCGGGATTCGCGAGATGCGTAAGCATTTCTCCTGGTATACGACAGGGTGTCCGGGAGCTGCAAAGCTGCGCGCGAAGATTAATCTGGCGGAGACATATGAGGAACTTGAACGGCTTGCCAGCGGGTTTGCCAAAGGTGGGGAAAGCCTTTAAAAACGCTGGTTTTTACGTTGGAAAATGCTGTTTGTGTAATCTTGACAAACAGGAGGGAATCGGCTATAATTGTGTGATTGTTGGCATACAATAGATGATAAAAAATGTCAAGGAAGGGTGTAGATTGGTAATGGAAGAAAAGAAGAAACTTCTGACCTATGCGGGTCTGAAAAAGCTGGAGGACGAGCTCCATGATTTGAAGGTCAATAAAAGAAAAGAAGTGGCAGGCAAGATCAAAGAGGCTAGAGAGCAGGGTGACCTTTCGGAGAATGCAGAGTATGATGCAGCAAAGGACGAGCAGCGTGATATCGAGGCCCGGATTGAAGAAATTGAAAAGATTCTGAAAAATGCCGAGGTAGTGGTGGAGGACGAAGTTGATGTCGGAAAGATCAACGTCGGCTGCACAGTCAAAGTGTTTGATGTGGAATTTGAAGAAGAGATGGAATTTAAGATCGTAGGATCTTCCGAGGCAAACAGCCTGCAGGGAAAGATTTCCAATGAGTCTCCGGTAGGCAGGGCCCTGATCGGGCGAAGGGTTGGAGACAAAGTATCGGTAGAGACGCAGGCCGGAATTGTCGAGTATGAAGTGCTGGAGATACAGCGATCAATCTAGTGTGTTGCATCATTTATGGAACGAAACGTGATACAGTACACGAAGGAGAGAAAAGACGGATCTTATTCAGGCAGAGATTCGCTTAGAATAGAAAAAGGAGTGGAAGAAGTGGCAGAACAGAAGAAGCAGCAGGTGCAGGAACCGGATATTAATCAGTTACTGAAGGTGCGCCGTGAAAAGCTGGCAGAGCTTCAGGCGGGCGGAAATGACCCGTTTCAGATTACAAAATATGATGTGACAAACCACAGTGCAGATGTAATAGATAATTTTGAGGCTTTGGAAGGAAAAACAGTTTCCATTGCAGGACGTATGATGTCGAAACGTGTGATGGGCAAGGCTTCTTTTTGCAATGTTCAGGATTTGAAGGGAAATATCCAGTCTTATGTGGCACGCGACAGTATTGGTGAGGAGCCATACAAGGCATTCAAGAAAATGGATATTGGCGATATTGTGGGGATCGAAGGCCAGGTGTTTAAGACAAAGACCGGTGAGATTTCCATTCATGCAGAATCGGTAACACTTCTGACCAAGAGCCTGCAGGTGCTTCCGGAGAAGTTCCACGGCCTCACGAATACGGATTTGCGCTATCGCCAGCGTTATGTGGATCTGATCATGAATCCGGACGTGAAGGATACGTTTGTAAAGCGTTCCCGGATTATCAGCAGTATTCGTAAATACCTGGATGGTCAGGGCTTCATGGAGGTGGAGACGCCGATGCTGGTATCGAATGCCGGCGGTGCGGCTGCACGTCCGTTCGAGACACATTTCAATGCACTTGATGAGGATTTGAAGCTTCGAATCTCTCTGGAGCTTTACCTGAAGCGACTGATCGTGGGCGGCCTTGAGCGTGTCTATGAGATTGGCCGTGTGTTCCGCAATGAAGGGCTTGACACCCGCCACAATCCGGAATTTACGCTGATGGAGCTTTACCAGGCTTATACGGATTACAATGGCATGATGGATCTGACTGAGAACCTGTACCGCTATGTAGCGCAGGAAGTTCTCGGTACTACAAAGATCACTTACAATGGAATTGAGATGGATCTCGGAAAACCGTTTGAGCGGATTACCATGGTAGATGCCGTGAAGCGTTATTCCGGCGTGGATTTCCATGAGATTCATACCCTTGAGGAAGCAAGAGCTGCCGCAAAAGAGCATCACATTGAGTTTGAGCAGCGCCATAAGAAAGGCGATATTCTGAATCTGTTCTTTGAAGAATTTGTGGAAGAGCACCTGGTTCAGCCGACCTTTGTAATGGATCATCCGATTGAAATCTCACCGCTCACGAAGAAAAAGCCGGAGAATCCGGAATACGTAGAGCGTTTTGAGTTCTTTATGAACGGCTGGGAAATGGCAAACGCCTATTCTGAGCTGAATGACCCGATCGACCAGCGAGAGCGCTTCAAAGCGCAGGAAGAGCAGCTGGCACAGGGCGATGAGGAAGCAAATACAACGGACGAAGATTTCCTGAATGCACTTGAAATCGGCATGCCGCCGACAGGTGGAATCGGTTTTGGGATTGACCGCATGTGTATGCTTCTGACGGATTCGGCAGCAATTCGCGATGTGCTCGCCTTCCCGAC
>ERZ777306.4435-NODE-4435-length-12782-cov-3.986171_pt1 | contig 12782 bp, 10 predicted proteins | sample MGYA00374966_ERZ777306 | MGnify/ENA primary metagenome ERZ777306 (study PRJEB29329, sample SAMN06343882) | mouse gut metagenome | isolation source: Mouse cecum | place: Austria: Vienna | collected 2014-11-15 ...
GTCTCCAGGTAAGATTTGACAGTTCCCCAAAGATCCATCCAAAAAGGATAACAGCAGTTAATGTCCAGTGAGTGAGCGTATATATACGAATCGCACGGGACTTTATTTTGGAATAGGATATTAACATAAATACGGGAATCCCCGCAAGAAAAATACCTGCGCATATTTTGAGCAGGACAGAGAAACCGGATAAGGAGACAATTGGGTCATTGGCGGCAGGGGCAGCGCCTAGAAGGGTCAGCCAGCTTGTAAATAACCGCAGAAAGTTGTCAGGCCAGTTGCTGATATCCGAGTAGATCAGGTAGCCATCCGCATATTCGGAGGGATAAGCGGATGCCAGATTAGTTCCCCACAGATAACCGACAACAGAAACAAGGAACAGAATCATAACAGAACACCAAAAGCCGGACGATTGTTTCAGGGAAAGAGGTTCCTGACGCAGAAGCTTCTCGCCTATGATTCCGGCAAAAAGCGGAATGACAGTGAGCGGCATGACGCTGTTGCCATTGGAAGCGCAGAGAAACATCCAAATGCACAGACGTATCAATTCGATTCATTTTTGCCGGCTGTTTTCTGGGATAGGCTTTCTTGTATAATAAAAGAATAGGAGAAAACCAATCTGGATGCCTAAAACTCCGCAGCTGTAATAGAGAACGTGGCCCCAGAAGATTTCCCGAAGCTTGGCGCTGGAACTCAAAATAAGCAGTATAAAAGCACAGGAAAGGCAGCTTTCGTTTGTTGAAAAACGGATGATTTTAAAAAAGAAAAAGAGAGTAAGTGTAAATACAAGCAAAAACAAGCTCATTCCCAGAAGCTGCGTTTTCATAGATACGCCGAAGATACCAATGAAAGGAAGGAAAAACCATTGCCCTCCAAAAGGAAGGGTACAGGCATAAATAAAGTCCGGATTGAAAAAGCTTTTAGCGTCATAGGCGGCTTTTGCCCAATAAAGAGAATCGGCCCAGTCGGAGTTGAAGCTTCCTCTGCTTAACCAAAGTACAAAATATAAAGTTAAACCAAATGTAATGCCAAGAATGCACAGTGAGAAAATGTTTTTAAATTTGCTATTTGAAATCTCCATTACTGCAGGACCTTTCTTATATGCTATCATTAATTTAGCATTTGAAGGAGTATAAGTCAAGAAAAGAGAGCTTGCATCTATGTTTTTTTGTTATTTGCATGTTCTTGTGTTTTATGCTATGATAGCCATAACAAAATAACAGGGTATAGAATATGAAACAAAAAGAGCCATACCGGGTTTTAATCATTCATAATTATTACCAGATTCCGGGCGGGGAGGATACCGTTGTGAGCAATGAAAAGCGGCTGCTTGAGGAGCACGGACATGCCGCTTTTTTTTATATGCGTGAGAATCGGGAGATCAATGAATTTTCTCCCACGCAGAAGCTGTTTCTTCCTTTTTGCGCTGTGTTTTCACGAAAAACTTACAGTGATGTCAAAAAGTTAATAGAGAAAGAACATATTGATCTGGTACATGTACACAATACCTTAAGCCTTATCAGTCCGTCTGTATATTATGCTGCTTTTCAGTGTAAAGTACCAGTGATACAGACGATTCACAATTTTCGCCTGTTGTGTCCCGGCGCAACATTCGTGAGAAAGGGCGTTATCTGTGAGGAGTGTGTGGAAAAAGGGCTGTTTTGCTCCGTAAAAGGAAGATGTTACCGGAATTCCCTGCTCCAGACACTTGTGTGTGCGCTGACCCAGAAGGTACACCGCATGACGGGAGCTTACGGAAAAATATATTATATCAGTCTGACGGAGTTTAATAAGAAGAAGCTTTTGCAGTTAAACAACAGAGGGAAGAGGTTAATCGATCCGGATCATGTTTTTGTAAAGCCTAATTTTGTGCGGCAGGAGGGAGAAGTTCTTTCCATGTCGGAACGCAGAGATCAATTTTTGTATGTGGGAAGGCTGGATGTATTGAAAGGGATCAAGGTGCTCCTGGAGGCATGGAAGAAAATAAGCGGCAGTCTGCTGCTGATCTGCGGCACCGGTCCTGAAGAGTCCTGGGCGGCTGATTTTTTGAGGAAGAACGGCATGGATCATGTCCGCCTTCTGGGACAGGTCAGCCATGAACAGGTATTGGGCCTTTTGCGGGAATCAAGAGCACTGCTTATGCCTACACAGTGGTATGAGGGACAGCCTATGGTAATCCTGGAGAGCTACTCGGTGGGGACGCCTGTTGTGGGAAGCAGCCTGGGAAATGTGAAGGATATGATTATCGATGGGGTGACCGGGTGCACATTTCCCTGTGATGAGCCCCAAAAGCTTTGCCATGCCATTTTAAATCTCCCGGATTTTGATGCCGCTGTGATTCGCAGACATTTTGACGAGAGGTACGCAGAAGAGCGAAACTATGAAAAGCTTATGGAGATCTATGAACGATGCGTAGAGGATGTGCGAAATGAAAAGAGCAGTCATCATCACTAACATACCGGCGCCGTATAGGGTAGATTTTTTTTATTATCTGCAGACACAGGTGCCGGAAATGAAGTTTTATATTATCTATTCCAGCAGGACAGAGGATAACCGCAGATGGGAAGTGAATCAGGAAAAGATAAAAAATTCATTTTTTCTGGAGTCTTTCACAATTAAAGTAAAAAAGAGGTATGACACAAAATATATTCATATTCCGAGAGGCGTAAAGCAGGCATTGGCTCGGATACGGCCGGACGTAGTGATTGGATCGGAGTATAATCCTACTATAATACAAGCAGTGCGTTACTGCAAAAGGCGGAGGATTCCGTATGTGAGCTGGACAGATGGGACATTGTTTTCAGAGCGGAATATAAATCGGCTTCAGAAGGCTCTACGTAAATATGTGATTCGTTCGGCAGCGGCTTATATTGCCAGCAGCACGAAGTCAAAGGAAGCTCAGCAGTTTTATGGAGCAGATTCGGATAAAATCAGAATTAGCTATCTGACTGTAGATGTTGATCGGTACAGACAGGAGCGTTGCCGGACACAAGAGCGGCGATTGCTGTGTGTGGGAAGCCTGATTGAGCGCAAGGGTATGGATCTGCTGCTTCGGGCCTGTGCCCGTATACAGGAGCAGACATCCTGGCATCTGGTTTTGGCAGGACAGGGGCCGGAGGAAGCGGGCTTAAGGCGGCTTGCAAAAAGTCTGGGAATTGAAGAAAAGGTGGAATTACTCGGGCATTTAAATCAGAAGGAGCTGCTTCAAGAGTACAAAAAAAGCTTTTGCCTGGTGCTCCCTACCAGAGAGGATTGCTTTGCACTGGTGATTTTGGAGGCTATGTGCTCTGGTTTGCCGGTGATCTGCTCACAGTATGCGGACGGGGCTTATGATTTGATTGAAGAGGGAATAAACGGCTATATTGTAGATCCGTTGGATGAAGCTGCGTTCACTCAAAGGATTGAAGCTCTTTTGAAGGAGCCGGATGAGGCGTGGTTTATGGGAGAGAGGGCACGGGAAATGACAGAGAAATTTCGATTTTCCCGCGTGTCTCAGGGATTTTTGGAGGCTGTAGGCCTGGCGCTGCTTGGGAAGGAAGAGTAAAGGTACTGCCAGAGCGCAGCCGGAATAGAGGTATAATGAAAAAGAAGATTCTGGCAATCTTTACATGCTTTAACCGAAAAGAAAAAACGCTCTCCTGCATCAGGGGGCTTTTGGAGGAAAATCCGGGAATCAGCCTTGAGTTTCTTGCAGTAGATGACAAAAGCACGGACGGAACCGCTGAAGCATTGGAACAGATGGAATGTGTGACGGTGCTTTACGGGACGGGAGGATTGTATTATACGGGCGGAATGCGCAAAGGGATGCAATATGTGAAGCAGCAGGGCTTGACGTATGATTATCTGCTTCTTTTAAATGATGATGTGGTATTTTATCCGCATGCGCTTGAACGTATGGCGGAAGAATTGGCGGATGATGAGAACAGGGTATTGGTGGGGGCTGCCTGTGGAAGTGACGGGAAGCTGTCTTATGGCGGGGCGAAGAAGAAATCACGCTTTCGGCCATCCTTTCAGATAGTCATGTCGGAAGGGGAAAGGACCTTTTGCGATACCTTTAATGCCAACTGTGTGCTGCTTCCATGGAGGATATTTACAGAAGCTCCCGTTATGGACGGGCATTTCCGTCATTCCCTGGGAGATTTTGCTTATGGGCTGACTTTGGGAAGTATGGGGTATGAGATTGAAACAGTTGATTTTTTTGTGGGAGTATGTGATGATAACCCGGCGGACGGAACGTGGAGGGATCCTAAGATTCCCAGAAAAAAGAGGATTCAGATGAAGGAATCTCCAAAGGGACTTCCGGCCGGAGAATGGTTTTATTTTGTGAGAACTTATTTTGGAACGGCAAGCGCATGTATTTATGCTGTGCTGCCTTATATAAAGATAATACTAGGGAGGCCTACATGAAGGAGTTTTTAAAATGCCACAGTCAGATACAGAGTTGGTTGTCCTGGCTTTATCGTTTTTTATACGGTACCCGGAAAAAAATAAAAGGGACAGGGAATCAGGTGCTCCTTCAGGGCAGCTTTTTAAAAAAGTGTAAAATTGAGATATTTGGTGATGATAATGTGATTGAGATTGGTGAGCGGTGTGTTTTTCAAAATTGTCATTTTTATATTAGAGGAAATCACAATCGAATCTGTATTGGAGAAGAGTGTAAATGTGCCGAATTGGAGATATGGGTGGAGGATGACTCCAATCAGACGAGTATCGGACACAATACCCGGGTAACGGGGCGGACGCACCTGGCAGTGACAGAGGGGAAGACGCTTCAGATTGGGGACAGATGTCTGCTGGCCAATGGGATCACCATGCGCACAGGAGACAGTCATTCCATATTCATGCAGGACAAGAGACGCTGCAATTATGCAGAAGATATCCGTATCGGAGCTCATGTTTGGATTGCGCAAGGAGTCTATATCTTAAAGGGCGTTTCTGTGGGAAGGGATTCTGTGATCGGAGCGGGAGCCGTGGTCACAAAGCCTGTGCCGGAAGAGACGGCGGCGGCAGGCAATCCGGCAAAGGTGATAAAGGAAGGGATTACCTGGGATAGTGAGAGGTTTATGGAATGAGGATGTTAAAAAGATTGCAGAAGATATTTGACAGAAAACAGAAATGGGAAATAGCGAAGCTTATGGTTCTGGTGGTGATAGGCGCTTTTTCAGAATTAGTAGGCGTAACTATTATTATACCATTTATAAATGTCATTACAACACCTGAAGAATTGATGCAGGAACCTATTGTGCAGAATATCTGTAAAGTGCTGAATATTACTAAGAGTAATCAGTTAATTATAGGTATTGCTGTTTTATTAAGCCTGATCTATGTTTTGAAAAATATCATTGCGCTTGTTTTAGCAGATCAGCAATATAAGTTTTCTTACTATGGAAGGCGTGATTTGAAAAACCGGATGATGCGATGCTATATGGCTCAGGAATATGCGTTTCATCAGGAAAACAACAGCGCAGATTTGATGCGGAATATTAATGGGGATACGGACATGTTCTATGAGACTGTTTTGAATATGCTTCAATTAGCCTCTGAAATATGTATTTGTATCGTGCTTGTTACCTTTTTGATTATAAGAGATCCGGGAATAACTCTTTGCGTGGCTTTCAGCATGGGGATTCTGGTATTTATTTTCCTGATAAAATTCAAGAAATCACTTTCCTTATTGGGGCATCAGAGAAGAATTTATACTTCTGCTATGACAAAATGTATGCAGCAGGGATTTGGAGGAATTAAAGAGATTAAGGTCTCCAATAAAGAGGAAGTGTTTTGCAGGAATTACGAAAAAAGTAATTTTATTTTTACAGAAGCTATGCGTAAAAATCTTTTGCTCAACGCAATTCCTAAGCCTATTATGGAGATGATTTGCATCAGCAGCTTAATGGCAGTGATTGCAGTGAAATTTTATATAAATTCTTACACAGGTGATTTTATTACAACCCTTGGTGTATTTGCAGTTGCGGCATTTAAACTTCTGCCATCTGTCAATAAAATATCCGGTTTTTTAGGCACAATTATTCATAATGGCGTGGTGGTAGACATTATTGCTGAGGAGTTAGAGCATATACGGATATTGGAACAAAATATTGGCGGGGAAAGAAAAGAGGCAGAGGAGGATATTTCCTTTGAAAGAGCGATTTGCCTGGATGATATAAGCTTCCATTATCCAAATGCAGAAGAGAATGTGTTAGAGCATGTGACACTAAAGATACCAAAAAATAAGTCGGTTGCTTTTATTGGACCGTCCGGGGCCGGAAAGACTACTCTGGTAGATTTGATTTTAGGAGTGATGAGTCCGACAGAGGGATATATACGAATTGACGATCAGGGACTTGGAGATAATGTGAAAAGATGGCATAAAAAGATAGGATATATTCCTCAGACAATTTATATGCTTGATGATACCATTAGAAATAATGTTAAATTTGAATTAACAGAAGAAAAAGATAATGATGCGGAAATTTGGGAGGCCCTGGAGGAAGCACAGTTGAAAGAATTTGTAGAGGGTCTTGAACATGGCCTCGACACAGTGATTGGAGAAGCAGGCACAAAAATTTCGGGCGGACAGCGCCAAAGAATCGGAATTGCCAGAGCCTTGTATCGTAAGCCGTCCGTGTTAGTATTGGATGAAGCAACATCTGCTTTGGACACAGAGACGGAGGCAGCTGTTATGGAGGCGATTACGCATCTTAAGGGAAGGATGACGATACTTATTATAGCTCACCGTTTAAGCACCATTGAAGGCTGTGAGATAGTGTATGAAATAAAAGACAGGAAAGCCATAAGGAAGCAGGGCTGAAGGAAAAGATGAATATCAGGGAATTTTACTATAAAGGAAAGGCAAAATTGAGATATCTTCTGTACAATCAAAATTTTGGAAAAAGATGGTATCCATATTTGTACAGTTCTTATTGGCATATGTATCTGCAGAGAAGGCAGCCGGAAGAAAGGTATCAAAATTATTTTTCCGCCCGGCCCAATCCGGGTGCTGGGATTGGACATCAAATGGCAAATTGGATAGCGGGTTATTGGTTTGCGAAACAGTTCGGACTGAGGTTTGCGCATATTCCTTTTTCGAATTCAAGAATTCCATATACAGAATCTTCATGGGAGGAGTTTTTAGGCTTTGGAAATGAAGAAACGTCACTGAAAGAACTGAAAAAGGAGCAGGGATATAAGATCGTTCGCCTGCCAATGTTTGGGGAGAAAAATGAGAAAGATTTATATATGATACGAAAAATTATTCGTTCTTATGCAGATCAAAAAGTGGTTTTCCTGGCGGAACAGGATCAATTTTATGAAGAGCAGTTTGGTGTCATGGATGTCATACAGAATAAATTTTATCATGCGCCGGTGAAAAGGCCACTGCTGATATATGAAGCATATAAAGGGATTCATATCGCAGTTCATATAAGAAGAGGGGATGTGACAGAAGCCTCATCAAACCCCAATATTCGTATGCGATGGCTGGATACAGACTATTATTGCAGGGTGCTGAGACAGCTTTTAAAGAATTTGTCGGGAAAAGATCCGCATATTTATATTTTTTCACAGGGGAAAAGAGAAGAATTTGAGGCATATTTTCCATTCCCAAATGTCCATTATTGTTTGGATATGACCGCACAGAACACTTTTTGGCACTTAACCCAGGCAGATATTCTGCTTATCAGTAAAAGCTCGTTTTCTTATAAGCCGGCTTTGCTGTCTGCCGGCATTGTGGTTGCGCCCCAAAATTTTTGGCATGGATATCCGGATTTAAGGCGTTGGATTATTGTGAATGAGGAAAATGATATTAAGGAAGAAGTATTTAATGATTTAGCAGAGCAGTTGAAAGAATTGGAGACTTAAAAGTATATGAAGATTATCGTTGATATGGCGGGAGGTTTTGGAAATCAATTATTTTGTTATTGCTTTGGATATGCTTTGTCAAGGGAAAAAAATGCGGAATTTGTGATTGATACAAGTATGCAGGATAATGGTATTGCCAGAAAATTGGAGCTTTTCAATTTTAAAGTGGTTTATGACAAAAGAATTTCTTATGTATATAAAAGAGACATAGTAAACAGAGCAGTTATTAATAAATTAAGACGAAAACAAGCAGTTGGGTGGAATACAGAATATTATGAAGAAAATCGTTCTATTCAATATGATCCAGAAGTGTTTTGCATTAGAAGGAATACTTTTTTTATGGGAAATTGGCAGTCAGAAAGATATTTTAAGAAATATAGAGAGGAACTGTTGCCGCTGTTGGCACCTGTTAAGAAAAGGACAGAGAATGTAAATATGATTATGGAACATGTGGCAGGTGAAGAGAGTGTGGCTGTTCATATCAGAAGAGGGGATTATCTCCAAATTAACGGAGATTTGCCCCTGAGTTATTATGAACAAGCTTTTTGCTCCATGCATGCCAAAATAGATAGTGGGTTATCATTTTATATTTTTTCGGATGATTTAGATTATTGCAGGAATTGTTTTAAAAATCATGAAAAAAAGTTTCATATTATCTATATGCAATATGAATCCGATAACACTACATTAGATGATTTGCTTATTATGAGTAAATGCAGACATATAATCACCGCAAATAGTTCCTACAGCTGGTGGGCGGCATGGTTAAATCAAAATCCGCATAAGATTGTAATTTGCCCGGAATGGGGGATGTGGTCAGGCGACTTTTACCCAGAGGAATGGGAAAAAATACCTATTTTGCCCCTTTCCCCATGATTACAACCCATACAGTCATAAGAAGAATCTTTATATCTGCCAGGAGAGACCAGTTGTCAATATATTCCAGGTCCAATTTTAAGATTTCCTGAAAATCTGTGATATCGTTTCTGCCGCTTACCTGCCAGAGGCCCGTAAGTCCGGGTTTGATGCTGAGTCTGCGGCGATAGTACAGCTCATATTGTTTGAACTCATCTACGGTAGGGGGGCGTGTCCCTACAAGACTCATCTGTCCCAAAAGTATATTAAAAAACTGCGGGAGCTCGTCAATGCTGGTTTTTCGTAAAAAAGCGCCGACCTTTGTGATGCGCGGATCATGCTCCATTTTGAAGAGAGGTCCGCTCATCTCGTTATCGGCCATCAGTTCCTGTTTTCTGTCCTCTGCATTGATATACATGGAACGGAACTTGTAAATCTTAAAATTTCTTCCGTTTTTTCCTACCCGAAGCTGTGAGAAAAATACAGGTCCCGGAGAGTCCAATTTGATTGCACAAGCTACAAAGGGAGTGATAAAAAGCGTGATAATACAGCCGACAAATGCTCCGAGAATATCAATCCCGCGCTTTATAAAAAGCCGGCGATAGTCAAAGGAATTGGCTTCATAGGATAAGACGGTGAAGCCGGCAAAGATTTCTGTTGTTTTATGGGCTACTACATTGTCAAAATAGTCAATATTTACATGCACCGTGATTCCCATACTTTCGAATTGCTGAATCAGCGTTTCCAGCTCCTGTTTGGAATAATCCGGCAGATGAAGGAAAACCTCGTCAACGACGGCAGTTGTAAGGATATCATACAGAGTGGACCGGTCTGCGATTACAGGGATATTATGGACAGCTGTGCCGGTTAAGCCCTTGTCCAAAATTGCAAGTCCTGAGATCTCAAAGCTCCATTCGGGAGCGGAAAGAAGGCGATCAAGAATTTTTTCCCCATAAGCGGCCGTAGTAATTACAATCAGCTTATTGCTGCTGTTGCTGTTTCGGTAAACTCTGGTAAAATACTGCTTGATAAGCAAATGGCAAATGTAAGTAAAGACGATATTATAAATAAAAAAATAGAAAAAGATAAGCCGGGAAAAATCCTCTGCAAATTTGGCAAAAAACAGAAAAAGGCTTAAAAATAAAATGAGAACACTGTTGTATTTGAATACGGCAACAAATTCTACAAAATATCCTCTTTGGAAAAATGCCGTATTCCAGTCAAATAAATAAGAGGAAAGCAGATGAAAGAATAGAATACATATAATCGTAGAGATATACGTTTCCGCATAAAGCCGGTAGCTGGCCGATACGCCTCTTGTAAAGACTGCCAGAACAAATGACAGAATGATGCACAGGCATTCAATTCCTAGGATAGTATAGTTCTGTATGATACGTTGTTTTTGATTAAGATTCGACATATGCTTTCCTCAAATCAGGACCCTATTCCTCCGCTTTTTCTTCCGGAAAAGCAACAATGGTGTGAAGTCCGAAATAATTACTGGTATTGCCGTTCAGCCAGTGTGTAGGATATCCCTGCAGATCCTCCAGCCCGTAAAGACCGTTGAATTTCGTTTTGGGTTCGATGCGGTAGGTAACAATGTCTAAGATTCCCGCGTCCCGCTGCATAAGAATAGAATCAATTCTTCTGTTATAAACACGGTAGGTATAGCCGATATCCAAAAGTCCGTAGCTATACTGAATGCAAAAGACGGCCAGCAGGCTGCATGCGATGCCGCAGGCCCATTTTACCGTATTTTCGTTTAATAGTAAAGAGGCACAGTAGAGAAGACCGGCGGTCAGGAACAGTACCGTGCCCAACGCAGCCCGTTCCGGATATTCTGTTACCACGAGCATAACATAATTGTTGGCCAAAGCGGTAATGCCGAACAGAGCGGCAATCCATTTCCGACAGGCTTCTGTATTCTGATAAAAGACAAGGACCAGAAGAAAAATGTAAGCAAGCAGGAAGGGAAGCAAATATTCATAAAGCATTTGGTTGCAGACACTGAGGCGTCCTCCATAAGTGAGGAGGAATCCCGTATTTTCGGAACTGCTTTCAAGACGGAGATAGTTGCCGGGAGCGGCAATCATAATAAGAAAGCTGACGATTTGCGAGCCGAAGCCAAGAAGCATCCAGCGAGGAAGCTTTTTGCCGAGCCTTCTTCCGGTAAGAAGCAGTATTCCTGTGAAAAAGATACCTGCCCCTGAGGTGTTTTCGTTTCCCCAGCCGGCCAGGAGGCCAAGTATGGGCATAAAGCCAATCAAAATTTTATTTGATAATAATTTTCCTGTCATAACATATTGGTAGTATGGCCAGATAAAGGTAAAAATAAAGACAGCCGGCCACAGATAATTGCAGGCGCCGATAAGCCAGAGAAAATCCTGTCCAAAGGCGGGCACAGCAAACCAAATACACAGATGTACGGCCAGATAAATAAGAAGATGTCCCTTTTTGGCATGAACTGAGGCATAGCGATAGATAAGATATGCCAGCCAGCAATAAGCGGCTGTGTTAAAAATGTTGAACACAGGCTTTCCGATCAGCAAAAATACCGTGGCAATAAAATGAGTGATAATCCGTCCGCCCCAGCTGAAATAATGAGCATACATGGATAAACATGCACCCCAAAGTGTAGTAATACTGCTACGATCATACCAACTGAAGGTATAAGAGTAGTCGTCGGCCAGCATGGGAGTGAGAAGGTTAAAAAGCAGTATGGCAAAGCCAAAGCCGATTGTCATCAGGTAAAAAATAGTTTTTTTATTTTTAAAAAGATTGTTCAGCATATGAAAGGACTCCTATATTTTTTATGAAGATGAATGAACAATGAAAGTATAACAATTTTGCGGTTGAAAAGCAACTGCAACATTTCCTTGTCAAAGGCAAGAGATCTGTTATATACTAGTTGCAAATACAGAGAATGGAGTAATAGAAATATGAAGAGCCATAATAAAGGGCTACAAGACCTGCTCTTGAAGCTTTTTTTAATAGTTTCACTTTTTTTCCCGGCATTCTACAGTATCTTTGATGCTGATTATTTAGCAGAGTATTTTGTTGGTCCTTCTGCCGCATATATGATCTTAGTTTTATATCTGTCATATCAGCTTGTGAAGTTGCGGACAATGCCGGAGGGAAAAAGCTTTTGGATATTCCTGGGGATTATAATTCTGTACAATGCGGTTTCATACTATTTTAATGTAAAATACCTTCATTGGTATTGGGAGCAGATTAATAATACAATCGCTTTTTTTCTGCTTTTATTTTTGTTGGGATATGGGGTACAGATTCAGGATGAGACTGAAAAACTAATATCTTTTTTTATAAAGGCTGTTACGTGTTCTAATATTCTCAGTCTTATATATTTTGCGGCTGGTTATACCAGCTTTATTATCTGCAATAATCATCCGGTGTTTTATCGGGCGACAGATGATATATATTATTATGAATTCCGTCATTATTGGCTCTACAGCCATAAAAGCGACTATTCCGTTATGCTGCTTTGCTTTTTGGCCGTATGCCTGTGTTATAGAAAAGAATTTAAAAAGAAGTACGGCTTTTGGATAACAATGGCTGTTCTAGGCGCCGCTCTTGTAACAACCCATTCCTGGACAGGATATGTGGCAGGAGTAATATTAGTGGCAGCTGCAGTATTGGATTGTATGGATATGAAAAAGCTTTTAAAAAGCCGGCGGGGGAAACTGGCCATGTCATTGGCAGCAGCGTCAGGAGCGCTTGCAGGTGTAATTATGCTGAGCCAGAGAGATCTTTCTACTATAGGGGACAGGCTTCCTATATGGAGAGCCGTTGCGGGTGTCCTCAAAGAACGCCCCCAGGGCCTGGGGCTCAGATTTGGAGAATATCCAATTCTGACCGAGAAAGGTTTTACAGTGACAAATGCTCATAATGTATTCCTGAATCAAATGTTGCGTTTTTCGGTTCCGGCAGGTATCATTTTCACGGTATTAATTCTGATGATTGCAGGGTATTGCATTTATAAAAGCAGAACTTGGATGTCACTTGGCCTGTGGGTAGGCTTGCTTTTGCTGTTTAATATGGATTATTCTCTG
>ERZ777306.4445-NODE-4445-length-12763-cov-5.321215_pt1 | contig 12763 bp, 4 predicted proteins | sample MGYA00374966_ERZ777306 | MGnify/ENA primary metagenome ERZ777306 (study PRJEB29329, sample SAMN06343882) | mouse gut metagenome | isolation source: Mouse cecum | place: Austria: Vienna | collected 2014-11-15 ...
GAAATGCTAAGGGAGGGGTACCCCTCCCTTTCTTATATGTGTACATATAAGAAAGAACATTGTCAACTGTCTCAAGCAAACGAACGGAGGGGCTATGAAGGGAAAGTGGACGAGTAAAAAGCTGATCAAACTGTATGTGCCGATAATGTCGGTCATCGCCGCGATTATGATTGCGTTGTTTATCGCAACGCTCGTTTTTGCTACCGACGACGGTAAAAACAGCATCATAAGCAATTTTCTGTTCGGCATAGGCGGATCGGAGCTTTCTCAAGATACCTTGACCGCGGGCAGCGAGCTTTGCGAGGAGATTGGCAGAGACGGCACGGTATTGCTCAAAAACAGCGGAGAAAAGGGCAATAAAGCGCTGCCGCTTTCCGATTCGGAATCGGCTAAAGTAAACGTGTTCGGTTGGGCGGCTTACGATTGGATGACGAGCACGTTCGGCTCGGGATTTTCCAATACAGAACTTGAAAAGCTCAAGCTTTTTCCCGCGCTCGAAAAAGCGGGTATCGAGTATAATACCGAACTGTACAACATGTATAAGGATTTCTATACCGGTTCTATCGGCACGCAGTGGAGCAAGAGCGATTGGAACGAGTACCGCGGCGACGTTGCCGTCGGTTCGACCAAAAAATTCATTTTGCACGAGCCGGGCGCGAGCTACTACACCGACAGCGTGATAAACTCCACCAAGGCGTTCTCGTCTGTCGCGCTTGTTGTGATAGGCAGAACGGGCGGCGAGGCAGCGGACCTTCGCTTGTATCAGGAAAAGCAGATACAGTCGAACGGCAGTTCGTCGACGGTACGCGACGATTCGCGCACATACTTGCAGCTTTCCGTCGAAGAAGAACAGATGATAGACGCGGCTGCTCGCGCGTGCGAAAAAGTTATCGTGGTACTCAATGTGAGCAATACCATGGAACTCGGATTTATCGACGACGAGCGCATAGATGCTGCGCTGTTGTCGGGGCTTACGGGCATGAACGGCGTAAACGGCGTGATAGATATTTTACGCGGCAAGGACAGAGACGGCAACGTCGTTTCTCCGTCGGGCAGAACCGCCGACACGTACGCATACGACATAGACAGCGCGCCTAGCTCGGTCAACTCCGGATACGGCGGCGCGCTCAAGTACACCGGACTTGCCACGTCCGGCAGCTATACAAAAGGATATTACGATGCGTACATAGACTATCACGAGGGCATTTACGTCGGCTACCGTTACTATGAGACGGCAGCAGAAGAGGGATATATAAATTACGACGAAACGGTGCAGTACCCGTTCGGGTACGGGCTGTCGTACACCGAATTCGAGTATTCGATAGATAAGCTCGTCATTAACGGCGAGCAGACCGAGATAGCAGACTCGCTCGCGCTCGGCGGAAACGACAAGATAGAGTTGTTCGTGAACGTCAAGAACGTCGGCGACGTGGCGGGCAGAGAAGTGGTACAGCTTTATTACACCGCGCCGTATATTTCGGGCGGGATCGAAAAATCGCACGTAGTGCTCGGCGATTTTGCCAAGACCGAAGTTATAGAACCGAGCGAAACTAAACAAGTCAAGCTCGAGATTACCGCGCAGAGCATGGCGTCGTACGACTGCTACGACCGCAATACGAACTCGCATACCGGTTACGAGCTTGACGAAGGCGAGTATGTTTTGCGGCTTATGAAAAACTCGCACGTTCCAGCAATTATGACCGACGGCGGCGCGTCGACCGTAAAATTCAAGCTTGACGCAAAAGTTAATTACGATACCGACGAGAAAACGGGCAATCCCGTAGTCAATCGCTTTACCGGCAACGATACTATCGACGGCTATCCCATTGACGGAAGTCTCGAGATCGTGCCCGTCACTTATCTTTCTCGCGCGAACTTTGCGGGAACTTTCCCTAAGGCGAAGATCGTGCGCGGAATAAACAAGGATGCGGAAACGCTCGCCAAGGCGCAGACCCCCTCGGCCGCGCAGCTCGAAAAGACGGGTTATGCCGATATAACCGAAGAGCCGTTGACGGCGAACGATCAGGGCTTTACACTTGAGGACATGGCGGACGCCGACGGGTACGACGACGAGTTTTGGGCGACGCTCATTGGGCAGATAACCAAGACAGAGCTTTTTGAAAATATCCGCAACGGCTTTTTCAATACCGTAAAAATGGAATCGATAGGCAAAGACAGCTTTGTCGATCTCGACGGTCCGCTCGGGCTGAACACACGCGTAATGAGCAACACCTCGTGCAGATTTATTTCTTACCCCGGCGAAACGTTGCTTGCGCAGACTTTCGATACCACGCTCGCATACCGCATGGGCTTGAGCGTCGGCAGAGAGGCGCGCGACAGCGATTCGGGTATTCGCGGTTGGTACGGTCCGGCGGCGAATATTCATCGCAACCCGTACTGCGGACGAAACGGCGAGTACTACAGCGAGGACGCATTGCTTTCGGGCAGGTTCGCGGCGGAAGCCGTGCGCGGCGCGAAAAACAACGGATTGTATTGCTACGTAAAGCACTTCGCTGCAAACGACAGCGAGACGCTGCGCGAAGGATTGTTTACGTTTATGAGCGAACAGACATTCCGCGAGATATATCTCAAGCCGTACGAGATTACGGTTAAGGACGGCGGCGGCAACGCGTTGATGACGAGCATGAACCGCATCGGCGCGGTTTGGGCGGGCGCGAGCCGCGCGCTTTGCACCGATATATTGCGAGGTGAGTGGGAGTTTAACGGCACGCTCGTGACCGATTGGGTCGATACGGGCAAGGGCGGTTACATGCCCGTATACAAGGGAATATGGGCAGGCAACGATATTTGGCTCAACAATCCCATTTCGCAAAGTTTGTTCGACAACAAGGAGTACAACAATCATGCGGTGTTCATAACGCTCGCGCAAAAGGTAGCGCACGACACTCTGTGGACGCTCGTCGATACGCAGCAAGTAAGCGCGGCGTACGATCCGTCAAACGACCGCGCGCTCGGCGGCGGCGGAAGCTCGGGCGGCAGCCGCGCATGGGTGTGGATAGTCGTCGCGGCGGAAGCGGCGTTTGCCGTTCCGATTGGAGTGTTCGCTTGGCTCATCGTCAAACGCAGAAAAGAAGAACGATCGCAAGACGAACAAGTCAAGACATACGGCGGTTCTACCTGAGCGAACAAAGCCGGAAACAAAAGTTATCAACAAGGCGAGAGCCTTGACAAAAAATCTGGAGGATTTTTTATGAAAGCAAAAAGCAAGATCAGATCGTCGATCGCAATACTTTGCGCGCTGACGCTCGTTATGGGCGCGGTGAGCATGCTGTTTGCGTGCAACGATAAAAAGGGGTTTTCGTTCGATAAGAGCGAGGTAACTCTGTACGTAGCCGATACGGTAAAACTCGAATACACCGTATCGCCCGAGGACGCCGACATCACTTGGGAATCGAGCAACAAAAAAGTTGCCACGGTCAACAGAAAAGGCGCGGTCACGGGCGTAGCCAAAGGCTCGGCTGTCATTACGGCAACGCTTGCCGACGGCACGAGCGCCACTTGCGCGATAACCGTTCTCGACAGAACCGTTACCATCTCGCAGTCTGTTGCCGAGGTCGATCTTTCGCAGACGAATACGCTCACGCTCACCGCAAGCTCGTCCGATAACGGCGAGATCACTTGGACGTCGTCCGATACCAATATCGCTACCGTAAGCGGCGGCGTGGTAACGTTCGGCAAAGCGACGGCGCAAACGTCGGAAGTTATTATAACGGCGCAGCGCGGCGCGGCTAAAGCCGCGTGCAAGATCACCGTTACCGACCCGCGTATCCCCGAGGATTACTACTTGCTCGTCAAGGGTACAAAAGCCGAAGTATGCGCGTTGCCCGACACGTGGTTCTATCACGCTGACGGCGCGGAAAGCACCAACTACCGTTTCGCAGCGGACGGCAAACCCGCGTTCGGCGGCGGCAAGCTCGACGCAAAGCTCGATATTTATCCTTCGTACGAGGGCGAGCCGAAGAGATATTTCCGTTTCCGCTATCAACCGCTGTTCGATAAATACACGGTCAAGTTCACGGTAAAGATCAATAAATCATGCACTCTCAAATACGGTGTGGAATCCAATCCCGCGAGCAAAGAGATCAAAGCCGACGTAGCAAAGAGCATAGTATATGTGGGCAATAAGGATGCGTCAAACCCGTTCGGTATAAACATCAGTAAGTTTACCGATGTATCGCCTGCAGACGTAGGCACGGTTTCCATCGAGATAACCAACTTGGTCGTCAAAGAATACGAGGAAGGCGACGAGAACGACGTTATAGTCGATATTCCCGACACGCCCATACCCGATACGTACGATCTCGTGCGCGGCACCGCCGGCGATACCTGCGGTTACGACGGCATGGGCAAGTGGTTCTATATGATCGATCCGCAGAACAACACGACCGATTTCACCGAGGCGAAATACGATAACGGTACGGTCACGCTCGCCATGAAAGAGGCGTTGCAAGGCAAGTACCACCAGATCCGTATACAGCCGCGTCTGCTCCCCGGCACTCGCGCGGAAGCGACGTTCACAGTGTCGCTCAACGCGCCAGGAAAGATAACGTTCGGTCTCAACAGCCCCACGAGCACGCGCACCGCCGTTGTGTTCGGTACGGAGCTTACGCCCGAGGACGAGGCGAACAACGTCGAACTCGTAGCGGTCGGCACCGAACATACATACAAAAAGACGTTTACCGTTACGGACGGCAATCCGTTCGTTATAGCCGTCGTTCCCGACGGTTGGTCGGGCGACGACAAAGTTCCTTCGACCAACGTTGCGACGACAATGATAGTCAAAGACGCTACTTTTGTCGAAAAGCAACTCGAAAATTACACCGTAACGTTCGATTCCAAAGGCGGCGACGCTGTGCCGAGCCAAACGGTCAAAGAGGGCAACGCGCTCGATACTCTGCCTACGCCCACGCGCAGCGGCGGCTACACATTTATCGGTTGGTACGAGAACGAAGATTGCACGGGCACTGCGCTCGTAGCGCCCTATACGCCTTCGGGCAACGTGACGCTTTACGCTAAATGGGCGGATCCGTCTGAACAGGTGTTCACGGTAAACTACGAGACCAACGGCGGCATCGACGTAGCGTCGCAGACGGTCACGGGCGGCTCGTCCGTTACGCTTCCCGCTACCACGCGCGCGGGTTACGCGTTCGACGGTTGGTACGAGGACAGCAACTTCGGCGGAACGAAGCTCGAGGGCACTTACACGCCTTCGGCTACTGTAACTCTTTACGCCAAATGGCTCAAAGAGCACACCGTTACTTTTAATACTAACAACTACGGCAAAACAGTAGCCGCCAAAAAAGCAGTGGACGGCAATGCAGTTTCGCTCGAGACACTTTCCCGCGTGGGATTCGAGTTTGACGGGTGGTTCGATAACGCCGCATGCACGGGTGCAGCGGTGGGCGAATCGTACACGCCGACGAGCGACAAAACGTTGTATGCCAAGTGGACGGCAAAGACCGAGTATAACATGACGGTCGGCGGATACGGACCCGTAACGGCTAACAGAGACGCATGGTATTACACGTTCCACGGTTCGCAATCGGGAGCTGCCGCAAGAGTTGCGAAGTTTGCTAACGATGCGATAACCTTTAACGTAACGGGTGCGAAACACATCGACAAAGAGCAAAAGAGCGATAATCTCGTTCAATTGAGATATTTGCCCAATCTTGCGGACGGAACCAACTACGAGATATCGTTTAAGTATACCGCAAGCGTAAACGGCAGACTTTGGGTTGGCAGAAACGACGTCGGCGAATGGCACGACGTAGTTGCAAACACCGCTGTCGATATTACTTATAATACCAAAGTCGAAAAGAAGGCGGGCGCGGACGAGTACAGAGTATTGCTTATAGGCTTTTATCCCGAGACCGACGGAGATGTGAATATTTCCATGTCGGATATAGCGTGCGGAGAAGCGGCAAAGCCCGAGATCCCCGCCGCGTACAATCTTGAAAACGTGAGCAATGCCGACGTTTGCGCAAACCCCGGCAAATGGTACTGCAATTACCCCGGCGCAAGCACAGTTGCGGACGTCGTTTGCAATACGGCAAATACAAAGTTCGATAACGGCGTTATAACGTTTGCGTTCGATAACATCGTAAAAGCGGATGCCAATAACTATCAACTTCGCTTTCAACCCGATATGGCTGTCGGCTCGAAGTACACGATCACGTTCAAGTTCAAATTGAGCGCATCGGGCAGAGTGCTTTACAGCAGCGAATACAAAAATTCCAACGACAGCCACGGCGGTCAACCCATGGCGGCGGACGAGGAACTCGAGCTTACGTATACGGGTACTGTGGACGCAACAAAGCCGTTTATGATCCAGATCAAAGGTGTGCCCGACGGCGCGGTGACGCTCACTGTTTGGGACGTGGTCATAACCGCGGCGTAAGCTCTTGTGAGACGGTTCAAAAAAGCTATAGCCGTAATTTCGGCGGCGGCGTGCGCCTCGTGCATATCGGGGTGCACGCCGACCGAAGCCGTAAGCAGCGGACTTCTGCGCGATATTTACAAAGATGTTTTTCGTATAGGCGCGGCGGTCATGCCGTACAGTCTCGATAAGTACGAGAACATACTTCCGCACTTTAACAGCATAACAGCCGAAAACAGCATGAAGTGGCGCGTGACCGAGCCGAGCGAAGGCAAGTACGATTACACGGACGGAGATGCGCTCGTCGAATGGGCAAATGCTCACGATACCGCGGTACGCGGACACTGTCTGCTTTGGTACAAGTCGTTGCCCGCATGGGTGAGCGGCAAAGCCGCGGACAGAGAAAGCGCGCTCGAGATCATAGACGAGCGGGTAGCGCAGACGATCGGGCACTTCGGCTCGAGCATATACGCTTGGGACGTAGTGAACGAGGCGCTGTGCAATACCGTAACTTCGGATATGCTCGAATCGGGCGAGTTTTACCGCACGAACGTTTCGGGCGCAGGCGTAGTCGATTGGTACGCGCTTTGCGGGTTCGATTTTATCGAACGTGCGTTCGTCGCAGCGGCAGATGCGCGTTCCGCGCTCGGGCTGGACTTCGATCTTTATTACAACGATTACGGGCTGAACAATCCGAATAAGCGCGAGGCGTGCGTGCGGCTTGTAGAGCGACTCCGAAACAACGATGTTCCGATCGACGGGGTAGGCATGCAGGCGCACTATAAGCTTTCGGACTATCTCGCCGATAAGGACGGGTTCATGCGCGAGTTTGAAAACTCTATAGTCGCGTTTACCGAACTCGGCGTGGATGTGCAGATAACCGAACTCGATATACGCGTGTATGCGAACAAGGACGAGCCGCAGCGGTTCGACAAGCTCCCGCTCGACGTGGAAACGGCGCAAGCGGAAATGTTCGGGCGTATATTCGAGATATGCCGCAAGTACGCAAGCCCGCACCGCGTCGGTACGGGCAAAGTCACGGGCATCACCACTTGGGGTGTCGCCGACGCCAACAACGCGCAAAACTCGGCTATGCACAAAGAATACCCGCTGTTGTTCTCCATAGAATCAACGCCTAAAAAGGCGTACTATTCAATCATCGATTTTTGAGGTAATTATGAGCAAAAACAAAACGAAAACCAAGCCCGACGCTTTTTCGGTCGTGCTGTGGAGCGTGCTTGCCGGCGTGTTCGCATTGCTTTTCGTCGTTATGACGATATCGTCGGTTCTCGTGCCCAAGTATGCGGGCGCGGCTTTGAACATGGTGTTCGGCACGAGCAACACCAAGACCGTGTATGACGAAAACGACAAAGCCGTCGATTTTTATGAGACGGGTTACGACTTCGAGCGCAACAACGAAAACCTCTTCAGAGAGGACTCCGCCATGATAGAGGAAGCGGAAGCCGCAGGCGCGGTCTTGCTTTGGAACAAGACAGAAGGCAATTCGGGCGCGCTCCCGCTCGTCGGCAACGAAAAAGTCAGTCTTTTCGGTCACGCCGCAGTGGATATAACCGAGTGCGGCACCGGCTCGGGCTATGTTCGCACTTACGACTATAACGCAGGCAGATCGGTCACTGTCACCATGAAAGACGCGTTCGAGAGCCGCGGTTTTACGGTAAACGACAAGCTTTGGGATTTTTATACGCGCGTATGCAAGGATAAAAAATACCAAATGATCGAGTGGGACAAAACCATTTGCAAGGAATGGCGCGAATGGTATGTCAAAGAAGTTCCGCAGTCCGTATTTACCGACGTCGAGAAAAGATCGTATTCCGAGTTCGGCGACGTTGCGGTCGTCATATTGGCGCGCAGCGGCGGCGAGTACTCCGATCTTCATTATAACTACACTTCCGCGACCGATTTCGTCGGCAAAAACGACAGGGGCGAGGGCGAGAACACGTCGGCAAACGGCGGGTATTTGGGGCTTTCCAAAGAGGAGAAAGATCTGCTCGCCGCAGTGACGAACGGCGGATTCAAAAAAGTGGTCGTGCTCTTGAATACGGGCAATCCCCTTCAAATGCAGGACTTCGAGCCGTACATGGATAAGATCGATGCGTGCATGTGGATAGGTCAGCCCGGATCGACGGGTATCAACGCCGTAGTCGATCTGCTCAAAGGCAAGGACATGAACGGCAAAGACCTTGTGCCGTCGGGACGTTTGCCCGACACTTGGGCGTACGATAACAATTCCGCGCCCGCCTCGGTAAACGACGGCAATTATCAGTATAGAGATTATGAAAAATACAGCAAAAACACCTCGCTCGGCACCATCGGATTTTGGAGCAAATACATGGTGTATCAAGAGGGTATATACGTGGGTTATCGCTACTACGAAACGCGTTATGCCGATTGCATAGAGGACAAAGGCAACGCAACGGCGTCGGTCGGGTCAAAGCACTCGGGCGCGGGCAATGCGTGGAATTACAATTCCGAAGTGGCGTTCCCGTTCGGTTACGGCACGTCGTATACCGAGTTCGAGTACAGCGGTTTTTCCGTTGAGCGCGACGACGATAAGTTCATAGTAAAAGTGACCGTCACCAATAACGGCGCGTACGATGCGCGCGAGGCGGTGCAAGTGTACTTGCAAAAACCGTACACCGCTTACGACGTTGCCAACGGCATCGAAAAATCGGCTATAGAGCTTTGCGGCTATACTAAAACGGGCGTGCTTGCCAAGGGCGGCGGACGCGAAGAAGTATCAGTGGAAGTTCCGCTGTCCGCATTCAAAACATACGACGCAAACGGCGAAGGCACGTATATCATCGAGGGATCGGACGATTACTATCTGACGGTCGGCACCGACTCGCACGTAGCTCTCAATAACATACTTTCCGCCAAGAGCAAAAGTCCCGCGGCGCAAGAGGTGCTCGGCGGCGCGGCAAACACCAAGCCCGTTTCGCTCGGCGCGGCGTTTGTCAAAAAGATCTCGCTCGAGGAAGATTACAGAACGTTCGCCAAGTCCGAGCATACCGGCGAGTATGTAGAAAATCAGCTCGATTCGGGCGATATAAACAAGTACGTCAACAGAGGCTCCAACTCCGTCAAATATCTCACGCGCAACGATTGGACGTCGTTCCCTCAAAGCAATGCCGTGCTCTCTGTCAACGACGATATGATTTTCGATCTGCGTTTCGACAAAGACCCCGGCGATACGGGCGACGATATGCCCGACGAGAAAAAGTTTGTCAGCGGCTCGAATAAGCCTGACGTCAAAAACGGCGACGTGGTTGCGTACATGTTCATGGAGGCGCCGCTTTATCCCGAACGCGAAAAGGACAACACCACCGTCTACGAGGACGGGTTGGTATATTCCAAGCATTGGGAAAAGATGTGGGATCAACTGCTCGATCAAATGAGTTTCGAGGAACAGGCGTTGCTCGTGGCAAACTCATACCATCTCATAAACGGCGCGGCGTCGATCGCGCTCCCTTCTTCCAAACAGGAGAACGGACCGGTAGGCATAACTAAACGCGAGGAAGCGATCTTCTCGCTTCCCAACGACGAAAAGATCAAAGGCAGCAACGGCACGGGCTGGACTTGGGTCGCGTACCCTTGCGCCGGCATACTCGCGGCGTCCTTCGACGACGATATTGCGCGCAGAGTGGGCGAGCACAAGAGCGAAGATATGCTGTACCTCGGTTACAACGGGATTTACGGTCCGGGCGTCAATCTTCACCGCAGTCCGTTCGGCGGCAGAGCATTCGAGTACCCGTCGGAAGACCCGTATCTTGCGGGATATATCGAGGCGGCGGAGTGCATCGGCATCGAGTCCAAAGGCTGCATGGCGTACGCCAAGCATTACGCGCTCAACGACATGGAGACCAACCGCGTCAACTGCGGTGTGTGGAGCAACGAACAAGCGAGCAGAGAACTGTATTTGCGCGCGTTCGAGATAGTCTTTACGGTAGGCAAGGCGAGCGCGACGATGAACTCGTTTACGCGCATCGGCACAACATGGAACGGCGCGTCGTACGCGATGATGACCACCATACTCCGCGATGAATGGGGCTACGACGGACTTGTCATTTCCGACTGGGTAACGGGCGGAAGCGCGATGTCGGCGGTCGACGGCGTAATGGCAGGTACCGATACGTTCGACGGAAACTGGGATGCGGGCAAGTTCAAACCTTACGAGAATAATGCGGCGGTACGTCAGGCTCTGCGCCTTGCGGCTAAGCGCGTGATTTATAACGTTGTGCGCACTAACGCCATGAACGGCATAACCGTAAACACTCGCGTCGTTCCCTCAATGCCGTGGTGGCAGCAGCTTTTATGGGGCGTTACGTGGACGTTCTTTGTGATAATGCTCGCGTCGGGCGCAATGCTCGCGGTGTCGCTGGTGTTCAAATTCAAAAAGAAACCGTCGGCGCAAACCGCATCGGCGGAAACTACGGTGAGTTCTGACGAACCGCAAACCGCGAGCGGTCAAGCGGAAAACGCGGATGCGCCGACCGAACACGCCGACAGTCAAACGGAAAATACCGACAGTCAAACCGAGAGCAATGAATAAATTTTTGAACAAAACGGCGAGGGCGACAGGATTATTCCTGTCGTTTCTTGCAGCAACGGTATTATGCGCGTGCGGCGCGTTTACGCGGCGCAAAGACGAGGTAAAGCTCGATCTCGCCGAAAAAACGGCGTTTGTTGGCGAGGCGTTCAAGCTGAAAGCGACTGCCACGGGCGACGTTACATGGAGTTCGGACGACGAGGATGTTTTGATAGTCAATTCGCTCGGCACGGTTACAGCGCTGTCGGCGGGTACTGCGTCGGTGATCGCGCGGTGCGGCGCTGCGCTCGCTATGTGCTTTGTGACGGTTATCGGAGAGGAAGAACCCGACAGAATAACGCTCGACGTGTCGTCAAAGACACTCGATGAAGGCGAAAGCTTCGTCATAACGGCTACACCTAATAAGAGCGGCGATGTTTCATGGTCAACGAGCAACAAGGCAATCGTCACCGTTACGAACGGCGTTGTAAAAGCGGTGAGCGCAGGCAGAGCGGTTATAACCGCGGCGTTCGGCACTGCGCACGCCGAGTGTTCGGTAATCGTGGAAAAGCGCGAGGAGCAACCGCCCGAGCCGGACGACGAAGTGTCGCTCGATATTACCGAGAGAACGCTCGATATAGGCAGAAGCTTTACTTTGATAGCAACGCATAACAAAACGGGCGCTGTGTCATGGTCTACGAGCGACGCGAGCGTCGCCTCGGTAAACGATGGCACGGTTAAAGCCGTCGGCGTGGGCAATGCCGTAATAGCCGCGGCGTTCGGCACGGCGCGCGCAACGTGTACGGTGACTGTGACCGATCCCGATGTGTTCGATCTCGAAAAGTTAAACAATGCGGGCGTTGTCGCAAACGTCGGCAGGTGGTATTATTGGGCTGGCGGAGATCACGGACTTACGGAGGCAAAGTACGACCACGGCACGCTTACGCTTGCGTTTACTCACGTTGCGGCGAACGATACTTATCAACTTCGCATACAGCCGTTTGCGGCGGGTACGGAATACACCGCAAACTTCACCGTAGCATTATCGGCTGCGGGTACAGCGCTTTACGGTACGGACAATCAGTCGCAAAGATTCGATTCGGCGGGGGCGGCAAATATATCGTACAAAACAACCGCGCAAGCCGATAAACCGTTCATGGTTCAAGTGCGTCCGCTCGACGCGACAAAACCTATCAAGCTCACCGTTAGCAACGTCGAGTTCGTCAAAAAGACGGTCAGCCCGTATATCGCGGACAATTATGCCGATTGTTTTTCGTTCGGCGCGGCTGTGTCTACGGGCGGACTGACCAACTATGCGGAGCAGCTCAAACACTTTAACAGCTTTACGCCCGAGAACGATATGAAATGGAAAAACCTCGAGGCGACGGAAGGCAAGTACACGTACGGCAACGCTGATAAAATAATTTCGTACGCAGTATCGAAAGATGCAGGCGTGCGCGGACACTGTCTCGTGTGGTATAAGTCTTTGCCTTCGTGGCTCACGGGCAAAGCGGTCGATAAAGCGAGCGCGCTCGCATATATGGAAAAGCATATCGAAAATACCATGCGGCACTTCGGAAACAAAGTATACGTTTGGGACGTTGCAAACGAAGCGTTGCGTAATTCCGTAAATGCGTTGCAATTGAACGGCGGGGATATTTGGCGTACGGGTTCAGGCGAAAATATCGGCGCGGCGGGCACGGTCGATTGGTACGCGCTCTGCGGCACGGACTTTATCAAGCGCGCGTTCTCCAAAGCTGCCGAAGTGCGCAAAAGCCTCGGGCTTACCGCCGACGATATGAAACTGTACTATAACGACT
>ERZ777306.4447-NODE-4447-length-12758-cov-5.648587_pt1 | contig 12758 bp, 10 predicted proteins | sample MGYA00374966_ERZ777306 | MGnify/ENA primary metagenome ERZ777306 (study PRJEB29329, sample SAMN06343882) | mouse gut metagenome | isolation source: Mouse cecum | place: Austria: Vienna | collected 2014-11-15 ...
TTTCTCAAATTCTTCTTTGGAACCTGCCACTTTCTCACCTCCTCCCTTATAAGACATCGCATTTCAAAAAATCTTACAAGGTTTTTGAAAAATTTTTGAAAACAGTTTTTCCCCCATAGACTTGCGTGGAGCTGATACCCCTCATGGCATTACCGTGGACGCCGAACCGCTGACCTCTTGAATGCCATTCAAGCGCTCTCCCAGCTGAGCTATACCCCATGGTTTTGAAACCCCTGATAATACTGAATTTCTGTGCTATTCGATTGTTGTGTTTTGCGGGTAGTTTTACTGGTTAGTTGCCCTCCCAGTTGAGCTATACCCCCATGGTCTTGAAACCCTTGAATTTACTGGGTTTCTGTGTTATTCGATTGTTGTATTTTGCGGGTAGTTTTACTGGTTAGTTGCCCTCCCAGCTGAACTATACCCCCTCACTAGCAGTAGACAGGCCCACATTCGCATCCATTCACTGCAGCAGCTTCCGCGAGCCATCCTCGAACTGGTCGTTCAAGCCTTTCTGCAAAACGCCTACTAATTGTGGGAGAAGTCCATGAATTTGAAGTGTAATATTCCGTTGGTTCCAACAGAGATATTCCAATATGGTTTATTCCAATACCGTTTGATATCTGGTATAATTGTACCCACCCGGTTTTATAAAATCAACCCAATATCATAACAGGAGGATGCTATGGAAAGCTTTGACGCGACTTACAGAGGTAACCGCACAGCCGGGACATGCAGGCAGCTGCACCTGCGCGGCGGCGACGCACACTGGTTTGCGCTCCAGTACGGCGGAGAGGAGCGGATGGAGGGGCAGCTGCCCGCCCTGCATCACGCATGGCGCAAGGGGCCGGAGCGGCCGGTATTAGACAAGAATGCCGGTTTCATGGATGACGCCGCTATCGAGAGCGTGCGATGGGACGGATACACAAACAGTCTGCTGATACGCACCGCTGTTTCGCTCACCAGGCCGGTGCATTTCCTGGACGAGGTGCTGGAGGTCTTTACCCAGGACGGCACACGGCTGGCCGTACTGCGCCGGGCCCATGAGGGGGTGCAGCATATGCGCTGGGAGTGCCACACGACGCTCCCGGCGGCTCAGGAGATACAGGGGGACCACATTGAATTGGACTATACTGTCCTGTGGGCGGACCAGAACAGCGGCGGTCTGTGCGGCCTGCGCCACAGCCGGGACACATTTCTCGGCCTGCGGGACGGCTGGCTGATCAAGGATATTCATGTGGAGGCTCCGCTGAAAAAGAATGGCGGACAACCGCCTATCAACGTCTGCTATAACCGGAAGCCCGTCTCACCTCAGGACGTGGATTATACATACCCGGAGAGTTGGAACGCGGCCACAAAGCGGCAGCAGCTCCTCCTGCCGGTAAAGGGCTGGGCAGAATTTCGGGAGGGCGCGGATACCTTTGAGTCCATCGATCCCGCGACTTTTATCCTGAAGCTGGACTGTCAGAGCGGTGTGGCAAAGTACACCAAAACGGGCCGCGCCAAGGAGCTGGAGGAGTATTTCACCGCCCGGCAGGAGCCCAGAGGCGTCTCCTTCCAACTGGAGGAGGACTGGCTGGAGAGCGTTCCTGCCGCCCGGCTGCCGGTCCGGGAGCGGGTGGACTTCTACTTCAGCGTGGAGCTGATCTGCCGGGACGGACGCCGGGCCTTGATGGAGCTGTCCAGCACATTGGAGCAGCCCTACCCAGGCAGTGCTTTAGTGGGGTGGCTGAATCTGCTGTGGGGCTGTCTGGAGGAGAATACGCTTGTGCTTTTGGGAGACGGTCAGGAGGTTCCGGTTTGCCGCCTGCAGGTGGGGGATATGGTGCGGACGCCCCAGGGGGCGGATCGGGTCATGAATTGTGTACAGGGGACGGAGAAGGAGCTGCTGGCCGTCCAGTTGGAAGACGGCAAAATCCTGTACTGCACCGAGCAACACCCTGTGTTCACAGCCCGAGGCCCTGTGCCGGCAGGCAAGCTGACCGGTGAGGACGTGGTGTGTACGCTGGAGGGCAGCAGTCCGGTGCGTGGGCTCTGGACAGAGAAGCGGGCCGCCGGCGTGTTCAATCTGATCCTGGAGCAGGGACAGCGCTTCTACGCCGGGGGCATACTGGTGGGAGACAACGAGCTGCAAGGCCGCCTGGCATCTCCGGCCAGGATAGTGCAAGCCGTTCGGAACCCCTTCGCTGGTGAACAGGACATCAAGCGATCCATCTGGGAGGAGATAAAATGAGCGTTCAGTACCGCAGCCAATTCGCCTTGGCCTGCGTGGAGCCGGATTGTGCGCGGCTGGAATGTCCGCCCCAGCCCGGCGGGAGCGGGGACTTTACGGTCTGCGCGGCCTTTTGGCCCCAGCATACCGATGGCAGCGGCCTGTTGATCCGGCAGGATGACGGCCTCACGTTGGGGTACTCCGGCGGCAATATCTATATGGAGGTTCCGGGGGTGGGCCGTGCGTCCAGCGTTCCGCAGGACAGTCATCTAATTGAAAATGAGTGGAACATCGCCGGGGCTATGTATAGCGGCGGCGCCATTCAGCTCTACCTCAATGGCAGGCCAGTGGCGGCAAATCTGGTCAAGAAGCAGGAAACCGCCTGCCGGGCTGGGACAGCCGCCCCCTGGGATTTGGGCGTGTTTAACGGCTATTTACAGCGGATCAGCTTCTATGACCGGGGACTCTCCGAGACAGAGATGTGCCGCACGGCCTTCGCACCACTGCCGGATGTTGCGCTGGACGTGGATTTCAACGGCTATTTGCCCCGGACTTCGGGGACGCAGCCCAACGCTGTGCGGCTGCTGGGAAAATGCGACACGGTAAACCTGGTGCAGGCGCTGCATCCCGGACGGATGGGCTGCGCCCTGTCCATTGCAGGGATTCCGCCTGTAAGCGACGGTTTTACACTCCTGGTAAAATGTTATCTCCGCCGGGAGGAACGGGGAGAACGGGAGTTTCTCCTCTCTGCCGGAGTGCAGGAGACACCGGGCTTCATGGGACTGGCGCTGTGCGATGGCCGAAAGACGCTGTCCTTTTTTCTGGCAGGTGGGCAGCTGTCCGCCCCTGTCCAGCTTGTCCTCGACAGATGGGTGGATCTGGCTGTTTCGGTGGAGAAGGACGGAAAAGCGGCCCTCTATGTGGACGGCGCAGCGGTGGGAAGCGGAACCCTGCCAGGGGCGGCGCTGCCCGCCGCTCTGATGCTGGGCAATGCCCAGAGCGCCGGCGGCACTCTGCGGGACGGTCTTGCCGGTGTGATGGATTCCGCCGCGCTCTTCTCTGTGGCACTGGATGCCGAACGGCTGCGCTCCTGCGCGGAGGACGGCCTGACGGTGTTTACTCCCTCCCTGGAGGCGCTGTGGCTGTTCAGCGAGGGGGATGGAACAGAGCAGAAACATGGCGGTGCGCTGGCCTACAGCGGCGGCGCGGCGATAGAGGACTGCCGGAACACCGTACTGGACAGGGAACCGCCGGAATTGACGCCCGTCCTGCCCGAAGCAGTCGAGAAACCGGATGATATGAGCCGCTGGGAGGCGGGAATGGTCGCCAGCGTGTTAAACGCCGTCATACAGGAAGTTACCGGCACAACCGGGCACCTCGGCCTGCCATTGAGCGACAGCCAGGTGCAGGCGATGGAACCTGTGATGCAGGCGATTTCCTCCCAAACGATCTCCAACATAGAGAAAGAGCAGTCCCTGAACGGACAGGATATTAAGGATATGGTCTATTCGATCATGGCCGGGGGGCTCGTTTGTTCCGTGGCCTATGGAATCTATGCCGCCACCCAAAACGACGGCTTGCGGCGGGTCCCTTTTTCCGGCGGTTCTGCAAATTCTTTATCTCACCCGAGTCCAGCGGGCTTGCCTGGACCAGTGCGGCGGTAGCCATGGCTGTGACCTATTTCAAAGACTATCCCAGCCCGGAGCCGGGCAGTGAACGCCTCGTCGCGAGGTGTTCCGCAGCACTGAAAAGTCTGGCGTTCTACAACGAAAAATCCGCCCAGGCCGGCGTCCTCTGTATGCGGCCCGCCCCCGGGAAGGAGCCGGTTCTGCCGGAATGGAGCAAGAACGGACAGGATGCGGCGGTCTGCTGCTGGGCCCACGATGGGGAAACCCCGCCGGTCCTTCGGGCGGTTTTCCAGGTCATTGTTCCGCCGGAGTATATCGGCGTACTGACCTTCTCCGCCTATGCGGCGTCCGGCTGCGACCTGCTGGGCAGCGCGATCACGCAGAGCGTTACTGTCAGCCACTCCGGGGCGATAACCATAGAGTTCCCTCTGTCGGGCCACCGGCTGGGGACCTCGGCGGCCGGAGCGCATCAGGTGGAGTGGCACTGGTTCTGTCAGGAGGCGGGCCAGCTGCGAGGGCTTGGAACCACGACTCACAGGATCCATCTGCTGCACGGACGTCCCCTCTCACCATGGAAGACGGAGCCTGCCAGTGCAAATCTTCCCCTGGCCCCGCTGGTGGAGCTGTGCAGCTGCATCGCGGGCCGGAGCAGCACGGAAACCGATCCGCACCGGCGGTTTCTGGCGCAAACCGTAGATTGGGCCTATAGTCCATCGGGACTTCAGGCGCTAAACTGGGAAGAGGCGCCCCGTTTTACCTGGTGGGACCCGCGGCATGTCAGGCTGTCGGTAGATACAGCCAGACTGTGCGGCTCTCTGCCAAAGGAGGGGCGGCTGCCAGCGGCGTGGCAGGATGCAGCGTGCCTCCAGCTGCTGCTGGCGCGGCTGGAGGGGTTGGATCAGGTGCAGCTGTGCTTTCTGGAATCCGTGAGCAGCGGCCTGCTGGCCCTGCGGGGCGGAACGGGGGCTGGCGGAGGAACGCTTCCCCACACATGGCTGAACGAATATGCACTATGTTCCCGAAAGGGAGAGGATGTACCGCGCTTATATGATACCTTTTTTCGTCCTAAGGATGTGGATGCCCCTGTTTCCGGCATGGAGCTGTGCGGGGCGGGACAGCTGACGGCCCGCGCTGTCAGCGGGCAGACATACTGGCGGGACCGCGCCTGCCTGCCGGAGACATACTGTACTCCTGGACTGTACACCCAAAATCTTTTTATCAAGCAAAAGCCGCTGAAAACGATTTTTATATTTGGTAAAAAGCTGGCGCATAAGGCCGGACGTCCTGATTTCGACAACAGTGTAAAAGAGGCGTTGCAGCTGCCTGCCCAACTGGCCCGCTGTCACAGTATCAGCTTTGATTTCATTGAGCGTACGATAATGGATATGCTGAACAGAGTAGGATATGATCTTGATGACGACATAGCGATAGAAGGACTGCGGCTTCTGTGTGAGGCGGTAACCGTCCGGCAGCTTGAAGAATATCCAGATTTTCTGGAACTGTGCGGCGAGGGATTGACCTGTTTGGCTACGCTGAAAGAACAGATGGCCTTTGGCAATAACCTGGCAAGGGCGCTGAACAACGTCATCTGCAATCTGCGGGTTGGGTATTCTGATTGGAACGCATCAATCTCAAGCTGCTTTGACCCAACCCAATGGATTTATATTGATGAGGCAAGCGACGGCAACGCTTATATGGTCAGTTCGGATGCAGCGTTAAATATATTCGAGCCGCTGAACATAGAAAAACACTTTACCGCAAAAGGGCTGCCGTCCTGCTCTGGACCAGGCTTTTATTTGATGGATCCCGCCGACAGCATACGGCTGTCCGCGCTGCTTGAACTAAGTAAGGCACCCTACAACATACCGCCGCCAAGCATATGCGGCGGCCATGCCTGTATGGATATGCCTGAGAACAGTGAGGAAACAGACCTGCGAACGCCGCTTCTATATTCCTCCTCAAACCGGTGGCATTTGACTGACCAAATATACAGGTATGAATGGGGGATGTGCGTTTATTATGCCGCAGATAATGAATGGTGCCTATATCCGCCAGAGGGCTTCAGGTGATATTCCCGCGAGTTTTTCAAAAAGAACGCCAAGAAGTGTCCCACCGAAAACGGCCCTTATCAGCCAGCCCGCACACCCTGATGCCATCCGGATCAGCGGAACAGCTTTCACCACTATTATTTTTCTTTTGTGAATAGGGTTTATAAGTCTCTTCCTTGACAGAAAAGGGTAGCAATTGTAATAATTGCTGCCCTTTTACCATACTTTGAACGGTTGTTATCCTTGTGCAGAGTGACCGTTGGCCTCCGAGTGCTATCCCTGCTATATTATTCCACCACGCCTTTCCGAAGCAATTATGCAGCGGTCAGCTGCTCTGGAAGCAATTTGGGTGAGAGCGATTTTACTCCGTCCGTTAAAAACTTGTTCTTGCATCTCTGGTACGTAAAATTTTTGAAACGAGAGGTTGTTTTGAAAAATCCAACTTTTTCTCACCTTACTCGTTGCAACTCCGCATTTTCTTCTACATTGAGCAACTTTATTTCTGCGTTTTTTGCTTGTATCTTTTTCATCTACACAAGGTTCAGAAACGGGGTGAAGTCATTTTCCCCATTCTGGCTGTCCACGCCGTCATTGATGGCAATGAGGCGGACACCGCGCTGGCGAAGGATTTCCATGATCTGACCGACTTTGAGATAGTCCCGTCCCAGGCGGCTCATATCCTTGACGATGATCGCCTCCACATTCCCGGCCTCCACTTCCTCCATCATGGCGGTGAAGCCAGGGTGGTCGAAGCGGGTTCCTGAGATACCATCGTCCGTGAAGTGGGTAGGATTCGGAAAACCATTCCGGCGGGCATAGTCCTCTAACATTGATTTTTGGTTACTTATGGAGTTCGATTCACCTTGTAATTCATCGTCACGGCTCAATCTTTCGTACAATGGGGTGATTTTGGTTTTCAGCATTGGCACGTCCTCCTTCAATGAAAAATGCTCTAAGAGCTTCTACTTCTTTACCGAAAAATCGGATAAACAAGTCTCTTAGAGCATAAATCACCGGCAGCCAGCTTGAATTTGCGGTATTGCTTCACGGCGAAGTGGTCCGGGTGCTCCTTCTCCAGCTTGGCGAACAGAATATCCACGGGCGACTGAAATTCCTCGTCGTCCTCTCTGGCCTCGGATGCGTTGATGAGCTCCAGCAGCGTGAGAAAGTTCTTTTCCTCCGGCTCCGCCTCGTACCAGATGTACCCGATCAGGGCGCAGTACAAAAGCCGTTCGGCCTTCACCCAAAAATCCTCTGAGGATTTTTCTCCGTCGCCTTTGGTGTTGGCGATGATGACATTGACCAGTTTGAGGATGTCTTTCTCTGACCGAATGTAGGCGAAGGGGTTGTATTTCATGCTCTTTTTGAAGTTGATGGTGTTGAGGACCTTGATGCGGTACGGCTCATAGATGACCTTCCCATGGGCGTCCCGCATGGGCTTTCCGTTCTCGTCCAGTTTGGGGGCGCCCCGCCGCAGCATGGTCCCCACCTCGGACAAAAGCTGTTCTTTGGGATCGGTGACCACATAGGAGCTGTGCATCTGCATGAGGGAGGGTTTGACGAAGAAACGGGTCTTGCCGCTGCCGCTGCCGCCGATGACCAGGATATTTTTGTTCCGGGCGTACTTGGGGTTTTTCGGGCGGCTGGACATGGTGAGCTTTTCCGTCTGGGTCAGAGGGATGTTCCAGTCAGCGACCGGATTGACATAAGGGGCAATATCCGCCGCCGTGCCCCATCGGGCGCTGCCGTACTCAATGCCCTTGCGGTATTTGCGGGCGTTTTTCCCTTTGGCGTACACCGCCAGCCGGACGATGACCGCCCCGGCGATACCCACCAGCAGGTCCAGCAGATGCAAGCTGGGCAGCCCAGAAGAAAACGCCTCCGTAAAGCCCTGACTCAAATGCAGGAACTTTTCAGAGGCGTCAAGGCCGGGCGCAAGGCGCACCGCCTGGCAGAACTTGTCAAAGAGATACACGAACAGCAGATACGGAAGGTTGAGGAGCAGCTTTTTCTTCCAGTCAACCATCATAATTCCACACCCCGGTCTTTGGTCTTGACCTTCTCCCGCTGGCGGTGCTGGGCTTTGGCCTGCTGCTTCGCCTGGGCCAGCTCCTTGCGGATGGAGGGCTTGTTCTCTTTCTCCAGGTTTTTTGCGGAAAACTCCCGGAAAGCCGCTGTGATAACGTCGGCATCCCGGCCCTTGAAGAATACCAGATAGCGGGGTATCTCTCCGCTGGTGTCCTTTTTCAGCGCGAAGTCAATGCCGTACTTCTTGGCGGTGGCGGAAAAAGCCCGGATATTCTGGTCGGTGATCTCGATGTTGGAAACGCCGGTGTTGTGCTTCATAAGCTGCCGGAGGGTCTGCTTTCCGTGGTGCAGCTTGGTCTTGTGGCCGGTCACTCCTTTCTGCATCTCGTCCAACACTTTTTTCATGGCCTGTTGCAGCATCCCGGCGGAGAGCCTGGTGGCCTCCACGCAGAGGGCAACGGTACGCTGGGTGACTTCTTCCTGCATAAGTCATCATCTCCTTTCTCCGCCGCCGTACAGATCGTGGTTCACCAGGGACGCATAGTAGCTGTCGATGGTGGCCGGGGCGTTATACAGGGCAGCCAGCAGATATTTCTTGATGTTGCGGACATAGGTGGTGTTCTCCCGCATACGGTCCAACACATACTCGATGTGGGAACTGTTCAGCTTCAGGAACCGGGATTTGACCACCTCCGCCGGATAGTCGTCCCCGGCAATGCGGATCGTCTCCCTGTGGGAACAGACGGTGTCCACCATGAGCTCCACCAGCTCATTCAGCATATCCCGATCCAGCCGGTCATCCCGGCATAGATAGTCATACTCGATATTCTCCAAAATCAGTTCCCGATAGCTCTCTCGCTCCCGCATCCAGTCCTGTCCTATCCGTTTGGCCCCTGCGGGGGTTTGGGGGCTTGATTGGATAGGATTTGATCCTTCCGTACTTAATGAATCAGTGTTTTGTTCTTCAGGATTTCTTTTCTCTTTATTTAATTGCGGCCGGTTTTCCAGACGTGGGTTATCCATATCCGGGTTTTCCGTATCTGGACAAGCCGTATCCGGCTCGTCCTCACACGGCTGGCCCGTGTCCGGGGGATGGGGCGTCTCGTAGATGACATACTCCACATCCACGATCTTGCCCTTGCTGTCCCGCAGCCGATTGCGGACTATGTATCCGGCCCGTTCCAGCTCCTTCAGGGCTGATCCGATGCTGTCCGTGCCCTCCTTGCAGATTTTGGCCAAGCCCCTGGTGGTGTAGTTCCAGTCCTCCGGCAAGGACAGCATCATGGAGAGCAGCCCTTTGGATTTCAGAGACAGACCCGCATTGCGCAGGTGGTGGTTGGACATCACCGTGTAATCGCGGGTTTTCTCAATGCGAAATACCGCCATGGTATCACCTCCTTTCGGCGGTCTGGAAAAGTGTTGATTTTTAGAAATAAGGCAGCCTCTATGCCGCCCGGATACCCTGTAGGGGAAAATCTATGGGCGGTGGCCTTCAGGCTGGTTGCGGGAGAAGAAACATTGGATTTTCGACTCCTTTCGCGGCGGTCTTGAAAGGCTGGTGCTCCTTGTGACAACCTTATAATGCGCCATATCGCAAGCGCTGTGCTTAGATATAAAAGATGCCAATGGGCTAAATTGTTTAGGATCACGCCCCGGCCGCCAAAAGCGCGAAATTGAGTATTTCTCTCTTTTTACAGTATATATATACTACTGTTCATAATTTATTTACATCTAATTGAGAAAAATACTCATTTTAATGTATTTATTGCATTGACTTTCTCTGGGGGGCGTGCTATAGTTTAAATAACTCCAGCAGTCCCTTCCTCCGACTGCTAATAAAATCTTACTTATGTGGGTCGGCAAGACTTACGGAAAGGAACAATATGAAACTACGCGCACTAAGTTCGTACAACGGCGACTCCGACACTCGGTTTGGCGATTGCATTCTGATTTACGGTGACGCCAATCTGGTTGTGTATGACTGCGGGCATGACGATCACGCTAGGGAAGTCGGTGCCTTTTTGCAGGCACATCCAGAAATCAACCAGATTCATGTGGTCATTTCTCACAATGACTGCGATCACACAGATGGTGTTCAATCCCTGCTTGAGGATCTCAGCGAGAAGGGATACTCTGTAATGGTATACACCGCACTATACCTTAAGAGTGCTCGCAAAATTCTGAAACAGTTTGAGAACAAAAACAGAAAACTGGAGCCCACAAAGCAGCACATTTTAGAGACATTTGACCACATTAAGGAAATCGTAGAAAAGGCCACCGACTTGGGCTTTAAGACCGAAAATGCCGTTATCGACACAGAGTTTTGTGGTTGTAGCATTGTAGGTCCCACTGAAGACGAGTTTAGCGAAGTGGTGGCTAAAGCGATTGAGGACGGGGAAGTTTCGCACATCGAAGGCGAGACGGTAATGAACGCCGCCAGTATCCAGGTCAAATGCACTCTGAATGGCTCACAGACGATTTTGCTCTGCGGCGACGCGACCCCCTCCTACCTGCACGACCTGGACCAGTATGACATTATCCAACTTCCCCATCATGGTAAGTTGGACAGTGCAAAGGAAATTTTCGATAAGCTCAAGGACCCGTATTCAAAGCAGTTTTTTGTTTCTGATAACACAGGTTCTGCAGCAACGAGCGGGGGATCAGACGATCTTGTAACATATATGAAGCAGGAAAAGTTCAGTCCCGCTCATAATACCCAAAATGGCGTGGTAAACTTGCCCAAAACCTTGGCTTGTTCTTTCAATGTCAGTAAAGGGGTGCGGCTCGGTGCAGTGGATTTTCGGTTATGGTGACGGTATCGAGATCACACCTCAACAATTAGATGCCCGGCTTGACTTTATCAGAGATGTGTCCAACGCTGGTGTTTCCCCCTGGAAGCCGTTAGTTGTAAGGGGAGCGGCTATGCCGCTTCCCTTTTTCATATGCACTTCTGAAGACGGAATCCCAGGGGTATTCATAACGGCCCATGCCGATGCTGTGCATTTTTTATGTGAACGGCTTTATCTTGGTCAAAAAGATATCGTGGTAATAAATTCTTGCTTGCTTATCCCTAACTATGGGAAGCAGCTACTAAAAGTTCTATCTAGTGCAAATCCGCAGATAGAATTATTCTTTGCAAAGCAAGAAACCGTTTATCTTGGAGGGCCCCGTTTAGCAAAATGCGTCACTATTTCCAATATAGGTGGATTTGGATTTCAGACTTCCGCTTCAGAACGAAATATGTTTAGACACAGAAAACTTGGGCTTAAAAATGCAATTTACGCCTCGTTTGATAAAGTCTCTTAAAGCAGATGCCACTTCTTGGGTACCGCGTATTTAGTGGTAACACTATGGTGTTTAAGTTGAAAGGAAATATGGTATATGGAAGACTTATTAAATAAAATTAGCTCGTATAATATACTCAACAATATAATTCCCGGAGCTATGTTTGTATATTTTTGGTCTGCATTAGAGCTAGGGGCATTTCCCTCCTGCAATGTTATTGAGAGTATTATTTTATATTACTTCTGCGGCCTTGTTGTCAGCAGAGTAGGTTCGCTAATCATAGAACGGGGTTTCAAGAAAGTGAATCTTATTTCATATGCACCAAAATCGGAGTATATCGAGGCCACAAAGCGCGACAGCTTGATAGGAACTCTTTTGGAGACCAATAACATGTACCGAACATTTACGGGACTCTTTTTGGTATTGGCAATTGTAAAAGTATATATGGCAGTAGCCAATTACTTTTCTATAAGCCGAGAAATTGGTACTTGGATAGTGCTTATCGGATTACTCTTTCTGTTTGCGGGTTCATTCTGTAAACAAACTACGCACATTCGTAGTAGAATTGAGGCTGCGCTAAAGGAAAAACAACCATAAGAGCGCCATGGGCTTTAAGCCTATGGCGCTCCTACCACTTATTCCGTTTCGTCGTCCAGTCCCTCCGCTTTTAGCCAGTCCTCAAAGGACTTTCTGGAGATGCGGATCATGTTGCCGATGCGGATCGCCTTGAACAACCCAGAGTTGGCGAGTTTATAGGCCGAGGCGTGGCCGATACCGAGAATGGCTGCGACGTCATTCACGGTGTACGTCCTGCTTTGGGGCGTCCCTTTTTCGTTGGTGCTCATAAAATGATCCTCCCTGCTAATAGCATTTTGAAATGGCCCCTGAAAGCCCTCTGTCACAAGGGGTTCCTGCTAATACCTTGCTAATACGACATTTGAAAAGCCGTTGTAAGGCAGCATATTTCAGGGGTTTTTGTGCAAATTGACCTGCCTCCAGGCGACACAATTTGCAAAGAAACAGCATGAGAAGTTATAATATGAACAGCTTGCGAAATGGTACGCCGTACTCCTAAGCAGTAGGCCGCTGGTTCAAGTCCAGTTCGGGGTGCCATGATAAGTTGACAGATTACACCAGGGGAGTAGTCTGTCAACTTTTATGTATAATCGCATAAAACCTTTGCGCCGCAGTAATTTCACTGCGGTATTTTTATTTGTAGGAGGAAAATCATCATGAATGTGATACAAAAAAGTGAAGCAATTAAGAACGGTCTCCGGAAAGGCTTTCAGGACGGCAGTTCCAAAATGGCAAAGCGTAAGTGCTACGGATACACGATCAATTCTGATGGAGAACTGGAAATAAATCCGGACGAAGCCAAGGTGGTGAGCTGGATATTTGAACGGTATCTTGCTGGTGACAGCCTTGGGAAAATTGCTGCGGGTCTGGAAAGGCAGGGCATTCCCTCCCCCACCGGCAGGCCCAAATGGAATCGGGAGGCAATTGACAAACTGCTCTCCAATGAAAAATACACCGGACGGGTGCTGCTCCAGAAGACGC
>ERZ777306.4449-NODE-4449-length-12756-cov-4.250138_pt1 | contig 12756 bp, 10 predicted proteins | sample MGYA00374966_ERZ777306 | MGnify/ENA primary metagenome ERZ777306 (study PRJEB29329, sample SAMN06343882) | mouse gut metagenome | isolation source: Mouse cecum | place: Austria: Vienna | collected 2014-11-15 ...
GTGCGTACAAAGTGTCGTTCAGTCTTTGTATAATAGGATAATACGCGTCGTTTTTATACGCCGAAATATCGACTCCGCCCGTTTGATACGGAACGAACAATACGAGATTGACGGCGAGCATGAGCGCGAGTGCGCCGGACACCGCCGAGGTTATTTTTATCGTTCTGTTTCGTTTTGCTTTTTTCGCCGCCGCTTTTTGCAGTATGCTTTGCGTGCGTTGCTCACAAGTCTTCATGGGTGATACCTTCCTTTACGAGAATTTGTTTGAGGGCGGTTTTCGATCTTGCGAGGAGATTGTACACCTGCTTTTTGCTCTTGCCGATAGCGCGTTTGACCTCGTCGGCGGAAAAACCGCGATAGTATGTAAGATAAAGCACGTCGCGGTAGTTTTCGGGCAAGCGTTGCAGACACTCGAATATTTTTTCGTCGCGCTTACGTTTCAGCGCGCTCTTTTCCGTGTCTTCTTGCGACGGAACGTCGAACCCGATAATCTCGGATATGGGCGTTTCGCGCTTGCGCTTGCGCAGCAGATCGACGCATTTGTTTCGCGCTATGCGGAACAGATACGCCTCGAAAGGCGAGCGTTCCGTAAACCGTTTGCGTTTGAATATGAGCGTTGCGAAGGTGTCTTCCATAACGTCCTCGGCGGCGGCAATATCGCGCAAGAAACAATAAGCGTAGCCCGTGAGACTGTCGCCGTACGCGCGTACGAGTTCTTCGAGCGCGCTCGTATCTCCTTGCAAAAACCGCAAATAGCTGTCGGTACCGTTCATGATATTTCCGCCTTCACATATATAACGCACGAGAGAAGGTTTTTACTCGCTACATTATAACATATTTTTCGTCCGAGGTCAATATCGCGCTCAATCGGCGGTTTCGAGTTTTAATGTGCGCGTAAAAAGCATATACATGAAAATCGGAGGTTGCAATGAAAACGGGTTCTTGCACTATGCGAAAGAGGATACTTATTGCGTTTATAATGCTGTGCGTGGTGTTCGCCGCGCTGTTCGGCAGGCTTTTTTACTTGCAGATCGTCGACGGCAAAATGCTTCGGTCGCGCGCCGCGGAACAATGGTATCGCGATCTGCCGCTCAAGGCGTCGCGCGGAAAGATCCTCGATCGCGGCGGCAGCGTGCTCGCGGGCAACAGCGACGTATTTACGCTGTACGCGCGCCCGAACGCCGTTAAGGATAAGGAGAACGTTGCGGCGGAGATTGCGTCCGCGCTCGAGTTGGATGCGGAAAGCGTGCTTAAAAAGCTCGAGTCTTCTGTGGGCGAGGTCACGATAAAGCGCAAGATCGACGCCGAGACTGCATACGCCCTACGCGAAAAAAATATAGGCGGACTGTACTATACGCTCGATACCGAACGGAATTATCCGCTCGGCAGCACAAGTTCGCAAATACTCGGTTTTACCAATATAGACAACGTAGGTCAGTCGGGGCTTGAGAGCTATTACGATAAATACCTGACCGGTATCGACGGTTATGCGTACACTACTACGGACATGGCGGGACGCGAAGTGGAAGGCGGCGTTACGCGGTACGTGCCGAGTATCCCCGGCTGCGACGTTACGCTGTCAGTGGATATGAATATTCAGAGCTTTGCGCAAAGCGCGGTCGAAACAGCCGCAACGGAGTTTTCGGCGCGTTCGGCGTCCATGGTAGTAATGGACGTAAACACGGGCGGAATAGTCGCTATGGCAAAAAGCCCGTCTTTCGATCTCAACGATCCGCCGCGCAACGATCTCGATCTGCTTAACGAACTATCGCGCAACACCATGATCGTCGATATGTACGAGCCTGGCTCGACTTTTAAGATCTTTACCACGGCGGCGGCGATAGAGGCGGGAGTAGTGAGCGATAACGACAGCTTTTATTGCGCCGGCTCGCGCACCGTCGACGGTCAGCGTATTCGGTGCTGGCGTTCGATAGGGCACGGCAGTCAGCACCTTGCCGAGGGCGTCAAAAACTCGTGCAACTGCGTGTTTATGGACTTGGCGTTGCGGCTGGGCACGGATAGATTCTATTCCGCGCTCGATAACTTCGGACTCGGTAAAAAAACGGGCGTCGACTTTGCCGGCGAAAGCTCGGGCATGCTAATGAACAAGTCGAACGTCAAGACAGTCGATCTCGCGCGCATCGGGTTCGGTCAGGCTGTAGCGGTCACTCCGCTTCAGCTTATAGCGGGAGTAAGTTCTATCGTCAACGGCGGTACGCTGTACAAGCCGTACTTGGTGCAAAAAGTCAGTTCGTACGACGGCATGACAATTGCCGAGCGCGCGCCCGAGGTTGTGCGGCGCACGGTGTCCGAGGCAACGTCCGCAAGAATGAGGGAATACTTGCTCGGCGTTGTGCAGAGCGGCGGCGGAAGCAAAGCGGGCGTCGACGGTTACGCAATCGGCGGCAAAACGGGCACGGCGCAGAAGTACGTCAACGGCGGCATAGCTCAAGGCAAGTACGTTTCGTCGTTTATCGGTTTCGCGCCGGCAAACGATCCCAAGTACGCCGTTCTGATGATCGTTGACGAACCGCAAGGCTATATGTACTACGGCAGTCTCGTTGCCGCGCCGTATGCGGGCAGAGTGTTTAAGAGCATATTCGAGTACGAGGGCATAGAGCCTACGCTCGCCGTGGATAAGCAATATGTGCTTATGCCCGACGTGATAGGTAAATCGATCGCGGACGCCGCGGCGGAGCTTGAAGCGGCAGGTCTCAACGTGGAATGTATAGGCGAAGGCGAGGTGATAGCGCAAACGCCGATCGCGGGCACGCGCATTGCGGTTTCCGATACGGTGCTTATACGCTCGTCGGAATAGTAAACAAACTCGAACGGCAGTCGCTCGTTCGGTCTGTCACGCATGCGCGTAAACTAAAAACAGACAAAATTTTTAAGCGCGCGCAGACGTAGGCGCGGTGCGGATATATCGGATAACGTGACAAATTTTGAAGTAAACGCGAGAGAAAAGTGCGGCTTGCCGTCGAAAAATACGGTTTGATCGCGCAAGCCGTCGAAATATCGGTTATTTTGCGTCGAACGCCGATTTTGCTATTTACGCGTTACAATGTGAATATACTATTTTTAAGAGCCGATGATAAAGTTCGTGCGGCGCATGTCATCGATTCTTTGCTCCGATAGCGTCATTTTCTTTGCGCAGTCGGGAAACGGAGGTTTATTATGCTGTTAAGCGAATTGTTCGACGGTGTCGACGAAGAATGCGAAGTTGCGGGGCTTGCTTGCGACAGTTCCGAAGTGCGCGGCGGGTATGTTTTCTTTTGTCTCGTAGGCGGGGAAAGCGACGGGCATACGTACGCCGCAGACGCGCTTTCGCGCGGCGCGGTCGCGATAGTCGTGGAACGTAAGCTTGCGCTCGATTGCATACAGATAGAAGTCGAGGACAGCCGCTCCGCGCTCTCGCATGCCGCCGCACGGTTTTACGGTTATCCGGCAAAACGGCTCAAACTGATAGGCGTTACCGGCACTAACGGAAAGACCACTACCACGTATATCGTCAAAAGCATAATCGAGGCGGCGGGGAAAACGTGCGGACTGATAGGCACCAACAGCATAGAGTACGCAGGTAAAACATTGCCGTCAAAGCTGACTACGCCCGATCCGATAGAGCTGCACCGCATTTTTTCGGACATGGTCGCGGCGGGAGTGGAGTATGCCGTGATGGAAGTATCCGCGCATGCCGCCGCGCTCAGAAAGGTGGACGGCGTGCTGTTCGAGGTCATGGCGTTTACGAATTTCTCGCGCGATCATCTCGATTTTTTCGGGGATATGAGCGCGTACGCCGCGGCGAAAACGTCACTGTTTTCAAAAGAACATGCCAAGATCGCGGTAGTAAACAGCGACGATGCGTTGGGCGAAAAAATACTGCGCGAATCGCGATTGCCGATTGTATCGTACGGCGTGAGCAATCCGTCCGACGTGTTCGGTATAGATCTCGAGATGAGCGCGTACGGTTTGAGCTACGTTATCAATATGTTCGACAAAGTGGACAAGATCAAGTTCAACCTTACGGGCAGATTCAATATGTACAATACGCTCTGCGCCGCCGCGGCGGCTTGCGCGCTCGAGCTTCCCGCAACGGCTGTCACGCAAGGCATACGCAACGTCAAAAAGATAGACGGCAGATTCAATATCATCAACACCGCCAAGTGCAACGTTATAATCGATTTTGCGCATACCGACGACGGCATAGCCAACATATTGCGCGCGATACGCGAGTTTGCGCCCGCAAAGATAATAACGGTATTCGGCTGCGGCGGAAACCGCGACAAAACCAAGCGCGCCGTTATGGGCAAAATAGTGTCGGAAATGAGCGATTTTTGTTTCGTGACGAGCGACAACCCGAGATACGAGCCGCCCGTCGATATTATCATGCAGATAACGAGCGGCATCGACGAGATAGGCAAATCGAACTATAAGCCCGTAGTGGACCGCAAGGAAGCGATAAAAGAGGCGATAGAAATGGCGGGCAAGGACGACATAGTTCTTATCGCGGGCAAGGGCGCGGAAAAATATCAAGAGATAATGGGTGTTAAACAGCCGTATAACGACGAGAACTACGTAATGGAGCTTGCGGGAGAATTCGGCTTTTGATCTCGGTACTTTGCGGATTTCTTACGGCGTTTGCGGTGGCTATGATCCTGCTGCCGCTGAATATCAAGCTTTCCGGCAAGCTTCATGCCGGACAGCCGATTTTGTCGTACGTGGACAACCACAAGAGCAAGTCGGGAACTCCGACCATGGGCGGCGCGAGCATCGTACTCGCGCTTTTGACGGCGCTCGCATACACCAAGGCAGGCAGAACGTCTATAGTTATAGCCGTGGTTACGGCAGGGTATGCGCTCATAGGGTTTATAGACGATTTTATAAAGGTAAAGTATAAAAACAATAAGGGCTTGAGCGCGCTGCAAAAGATAATATTTCAAGTACTGCTCGCGGTGATCGTATCGGTATACGCATATTACGATCCCGACGTCGGCTCGGTGGTGTACGCGCCGTTCGCGCCCGTGCCGATAGAGCTTGGGCGGTTCGCGCCCGTATATTTCATTTTCATATTCTCCGCGTTTACCAACTCGGTAAACCTTACCGACGGGCTTGACGGTCTGGCGGCGTCCGTTACCGCGTCGAATTCGCTGTTTTGTTGCGCGATCATGGCGATCGCGTTCGCGGCAGGCGTGCTTACGGGCGAGAGCATTGCCGAAATGATGATACTGTGCGCCGCGCTCTGCGGCGCTCTGATCGCGTTTTTGTGCTATAATACGCACCCCGCAAAGATATTCATGGGCGACACCGGCTCGATGGCGCTCGGCGGATTTTTGGCGTGCATAGCGGTGCTCGGCAAAATGTCGCTGTCAATGCTGCTCATAGGCGTGATGTATATAATAACGAGCTTGTCGGTGATAGTGCAAGTCATTGCTTTTAAGCTGACGGGCAAGCGCGTGCTCAAAATGGCGCCGTTGCACCATCACTTCGAGCGCAGCGGCGTGTTCGAGGGCAAAATAACGGTGATCTATACGCTCGTTACGATAGTTTGCGGAATAGTGACGACGGTTTTAATGCTCGTACTGTATTGATCGCGTTTGTCGTCACATAAGGCGATTAAAAAATTCTAAACTCGGAAATGCTCGCATACAATACCGTATGAGTATGGGTATTTTCGACGGAAAAAGATATTTCGTTTACGGCGACGGCGCGTCCGGCAGAGCGGCGTGCAGAGCGTTGCGCAAGAACGGCGGCAAGGCAAAAATTTACACCGACGAGTGCGGCGCGTTCGCCGAGCCGCAAAAGGCAAACTACGACGGCGCGGTCATAAGCCCGGGCATACGTCCGACGCATGCCGTTTACGACTATTGCGCAAGGAACGGCATAGAGACTTTGAGCGAAGCGGAGCTTGGCTTTATGCTCGCCAAAACGCCTATAGTCGGCGTTACGGGCACTAACGGCAAAACGACCGTGACCCGTTTGATTGCGGATATGACCGGCGCAGTCGCGTGCGGGAACATCGGGTATCCGGTGTCTGCCGCCGCGGCAAAAAACGTGCCGCTCGTATGCGAACTGTCGAGTTTTCAGTTATACAACAGCGAGCATATCGCGCCGCGCGTGGCTGTCATTACCAACATTGCGAGCGATCATATAGATTGGCACGGCAGCGAAGCGGAATACTTCAGATGCAAGTGCAATATTGCCCGTCAAGCTAAAGTGCTTGTTCTCGGCGAGAATATCCCGCTCCGCGCGCTCGACACGCTGAATACCGACGCGGACGTTTTGCGCTGCTCGACAGAGCGGCACGTAGACGGCGCGTACATAGACAAGGGTTATTTTTGGTTTTGCGGCAGGCGTGTGTGTCCCGTCGATTATTACAGACTTCAAGGCAAGCATAACCTCGAAAACGCGCTGTGCTCGGTCGCGGCGGCGTCTGTCATGGGCGCGGACAACCGCAAGATACTCGCCGCGCTCGCATCCGCTACGCTATCGCCGCACAGGGTCGCGCCCGTAGGCAGTTTCGGCGGCAAGCGTTGGATAGACGACTCGAAAGGTACAAATATCGCCGCGACGCTCGCCGCGGTGAACGTGACCGACGGCAGAGTGTGTTTGATAACGGGCGGACGCGATAAAGGTCTCGACTTCGACACGCTGTTTGCCGCGCTCGACGAGCGCGTGGAAAACGTGATAGCAATGGGCGAGAGCGCGCAATCGATACGCGACAGCGGCGCAAAGTACGGAAGGGCGATAACCGTCGTGAACGGATTGAGCGACGCCGTGACGGCGGCGGCGGAGATCGAATGCGATGCTGTGCTGCTTTCGCCGGCGTGCGCGTCTTTTGACGAGTTCGACAATTACGCCGAGCGCGGCGAAGCGTTTTCTTCGGCGGTTCGGGCATTGTATTCGGACAGGAAACATAAAAAATGAAACGCAGACCGAGAAAAAAAGAAGTAAACGAAATGTTCGTCAAAACAAACGACGAAACGATAAAAAAGTCGGATTATCCGCTTATTATCGTTACCGTCGTACTGGTTCTGTTCGGCGTGCTCATGGTATACTCGGCAGGCTCGTATACGGGCGAACGACTGTACGGAACAAAGTTCTATTACGTGTATAAACAGTTGTTCGGCGCGGCGTTGGGCACGGCGGCAATGATAGTGATGTCGCGCGTGAACTATCACGTGCTGTATAAAATACGGTACGTGATACTCGGCGTGTCTATAGTTCTGCTCGCGATAGTTTTTATCCCGGGAGTCGGCATAGAAAACTACGGCGCAAGGCGTTGGATAAACCTGCCGTTTTTCACGATACAGGCGAGCGAGGTGAGCAAGTTCGGATTTATCGTTTTTGCCGCATCGTACATAGGCACGCGCGAGGATAAGATAACCAAGTTCAAAGGCATACTTCCCGTTATCCTCGTCGGCGGCGTGATATGCGTGTTGATAATACTCGAGCCGAATATGTCGGTCACTATGTGTATGGCAATGCTCATGATAGTAATGCTGTTTTTGGGCGGCGCAAAAATACGTCACTTGCTGTGCATAATCCTGCCGCTTGTAGCCGCCGCGGTACTGCTCATAATAGTAGAGCCGTACAGAATGGCTCGGCTCATGGCGTTCCTCGATCCATGGGAAAGCCCGTTATCCGAGGGGTATCAGTTGATACAGTCGTATTACGGATTGGGCGCCGGCGGACTTTTCGGCGTCGGACTGTTCAATTCCCGTCAAAAATATCTGTTTTTGCCGTTTGCCGAAAGCGATTTTATTTTCAGCGTGATAGGCGAGGAGTTCGGGCTTTTCGGCTGTATAGCGGTCATTGCCGCATACGTGTTTATGATCCGTCGCGCGCTCAAAGTCTCGCTCGGCGCGCGCGATAGATTCGGTTCGCTGCTTTGCTCGGGTATAGCCGCGATAATTGCGATACAGGTGATCGTCAATATCGCGGTCGTTACGGGCAGTATACCGCCTACGGGTTTGCCGCTCCCGTTTATAAGCAGCGGCAGTTCGGGACTGATAGTTTTTATGTCGAGTATAGGCGTTATTAACAATGTAAAACGCAACAGCCCTAAAAGCTCCGAACTTTTGTTCGTAAGAGCGAAAAAACCGAAGCTTGCAAAGAGTGATAACACAAATAATGCGAGCGATAAAAAAGCGGACGATGCAAAAACTCCGAAAAAACGTTTCGCGTTTTTCGGCAGACGCAAAACCGAAAATTTCGGACTGTAAATCAACATATAAAATGACATAGCGCGTACAAACAATCTAAAATCGGTCTATGGCTGCAAACGGTTGCAATTTCGCGTGCAAAGCGGTATAATATATATGTGAATTACTGGGCGCAGACATTCGCATATTTGAAAAAGCATTTTTGGCTGCCGCTCGTCGTGATGCTTGTTCCCGCAGTCGCGGCGTGTCTTTTATCCACGCCGTATTACGAGGTGTCGTTTGTTGCGGCGTTCGATTACGACCCGTATCGGTCGATAGGCGAAACGTTTGCGATAATATTCGGGGATTCGTGGCGGCACGGTTGGCGCGTCGTGATAATCAGTGTGTTGCAAGTCTTGGGCTCGTCGCTCGTTATTTCCGCCGTAGACAGGCATTTCCGCACGGGCTTGCTGTCGCTGAAAACTCCGATACGGTTATTGAACTACTCGATATTCCCTATATTTATATCGTTTGCGGTCATGTGCATGGTGTCGATAGTGGAGCGGTTCGTTCTGTTCGGCTTGGTGATGCTCGTACAAGTCATATTCAAAGCGGCGTCTTTCGGCGCCGTAGCGGGGCTTGCCGTAATATCGCTGATCGCTGTTGCGCTGTTTTTGGCGCACGTAATAATAATAACGTCAATGATGTATTGGGCGCCCGTCATGTTTGTATACGGTTACAGATTCCGCGACGCGGCGGCTGCGTCGTTCAAGCTTTTGGCGCGGCAAAAAGCGCACCGCGGTATCGTATTCCCGCTCGTGATCTGCGCGGGATTGCAATTGCTCGTCGGTTTTTTGCAAGTACACCCCGCAATATCGTGTGCGGTCAATTTCGTTGTATTCATGTTTACCAACGTGTATGTGTGCGTGTACGTCATACTCTCGTTTTATAAAATCTGCAAGCTCGAGCGCAGAGACGTTTTGCCGTACGAAAATCTGTCTCTGCCCATGCCGCTGCCCGATGACAAAAAGACCGACGAAAAGAACGCAAAGAACGCAAAGAATGCAAAGAATGCAAAAAGCGCAAAAAGCGCAAAAAGCGCAAACGCCGACGATACGGAACGCGACAAATCGCATAACGGCGCGGTAAAGCCCGAGCGCAAGCAAAAGCCGAATAAGAAACGCGGCGGGGAGGGCGACGATGTCGATCAAAAACGCCGTTAAAAACCTCGTGTCGCATTTCGGGCTTGTATGGTCGATGCTCGTTTATTACTTGCTGTTCGCCGCGCTCATTACGGGATTGAGTCTGCCGTTTATCATGCCTGTCATGCGCGAGTTGAGCGATGCGGGCGTATTTACGGAATTGAAAGCCGCATACGACGCATTGTTCGGCGAAGGCGGATTTACCGTATTTACCGATAAATTTTATGAGGCGTATCAAGCCTTGACGGGCGTGTTCACCGATAACGACGCGGTAGCCGCATTGACCGTGTGGTTTTTTGTGCTTATAGTCGTGATAGCGTTTAGGTTCTTTCTCGGACTTCACGAAATCCCTATGATGACGGTTATCGACGGCGCGATGTCGTGCAATTGCATATACGGTTTCGGCGGTAAGTTCTTTTCCACGCTGTGGCTGTCGGTGCGTTATTCGTTTGCAAAACTGCTCGTGACGGTGCTTATAGACGCAGTTATAGGCGGCATAGCATACGGCATTATCCTCGCGGTAGGGAACAATTGGGCGTTGCCGTTTGTGCTTACGCTCGTAATGGTCGTGCTGTCGGCGTTGCGTTCGACACTGCTTTCGTGTTGGGCGTCTTGCATAGTGAACGAAGGACACGGCGTCGCGCGCGGGTTTTTCAGAGCCGCAAAGATCGCGTTCCGCAATTTCGGCGCGATATATTCGATGCTGCTTGTGTCGATATTGATAATGCTGTCGCTCGGCGCGTTTATAACGCTGTTCACGCTCGGCGTAGGCATGATAATAATACTGCCGCTGTTTTCCGCATACACGGGATATCTCAACGCGACTATGTACTGTAATAAGCTCGGCAAGCGTTATTACGTAGACGGCGACGTGTTTACCCCTATAATAAAAGAAAACAGCGTAATATGATAATTAAGAATTTTTTAATTTGATTTCTTTACGGTCCTTTCGTAAAAAAGCTCTCTCATATGTAGAGTGCGGGCGCGCAAAGCGCGCTCGGGAGAGGTGCGCCGAATAATCTCAACCTTAGAAAAAAAGCAACCGCGCCGTGCGATTGCTTTTTGGGTTATAGCGTAAATTACTATATTTTTCTTATGCGCAGAATATCGGGGCAGTCGATCTTATCGAGAAGTTTCGCGTCGATGTCTGCGGCGGCGTCGATAATGGTATAGGCGTATTCGCCGCGCGAGCGAGAAACAAAGTTCTCTATGTTTATGCCGCCGCCCGTAATAACGTCGGTGATGGTCTTTATAACGTTTTTCACATTTCGATGTATCACCGTGATGCGGCAAACGCCCGCGCGCGGACTCGAGCAAGCGGGGAAGTTGACCGAATTGGTAATGTTCCCGTTTTCTATAAAATCTCGCAGTTCGCGCGCCGCCATGACCGCGCAGTTATCCTCCGCCTCGTCGGTGGACGCGCCGAGGTGCGGCATAACGGTTATACCTTTAACGCCTAAGAGTTCGGGCGCGGCGAAGTCCGTCACGTACGAGCGTATCTTTCCGCATTTTACCGCGTCCACAACGTCGGCGTTTACGCAAAGCTCTCCGCGCGACAGATTGATTATATTCACGCCGTCTTTCATTTTGGCAATGGTCTCGGCGTTGATCATTCCGCGCGTTGCGGGCAAGAGCGGAACGTGCAGCGTGATGTAGTCCGACTTTTTGAACAGTTCGTCGAGGTTCTCGGTCTTTTCTATGTTGTGGTTGAGTTTCCACGCCGAATCGATCGAAATATACGGATCGTAGCCCAGAACGTTCATGCCGAGCCGCACCGCGTTGTTCCCGACGAGCACGCCGATCGCGCCAAGCCCGACCACGCCGAGCGTTTTACCCATTATCTCGTTGCCTGCGAATTGTTTTTTTCCGTTTTCGGCTTGCTTTGCCACGTCGTTGCCGGTGAGCGTGCGCGTCCATTCGATGCCGTCCACTATCCCGCGCGAGCACATGAACAGCGAGCACAGCGCAAGCTCTTTGACCGCATTCGCGTTAGCGCCGGGGGTGTTGAACACGACCACGCCGCGCTCGGCGTACGCGTCGGACGGGATATTGTTTGTGCCCGCGCCCGCCCGCGCGACTGCGAGCACGCTCTGCGGCAGATCGTAATCGTGCATAGAGAACGAGCGCAGCATGACCGCTACGGGCGCGCTCGGCTTATCGGTGAGCTTATAGTCCGCGCCGAGTACGTCGACGGCGCTCTGCGAAATTGCGTTGAGTTTTAGTATCTCTTTCATTATATATAGCGTTCCTTATATGGTTTATTTGTGTGCTTTTTTGAACTCGTCCATAAACTGAATGAGTTTATCCACGCCCGCTTCGGGCATGGCATTGTATATGGACGCGCGCATACCGCCGACGAGTCTGTGTCCTTTGAGCGAGATCAGCCCGTTCTTTTCCGCTTCGGCTACGAACAGCGCGTCGAGTTCCTTGGACGGCGATACGAACGGCACGTTCATGATCGAGCGGAATTCCTTTTGCACGGGGTTCGAGTAGAAATCGGAGTTGTCTATATATTCGTAAAGTTTGCCGGCTTTGCGCTCGTTTATTTGCTCCATCGCGTCTATGCCGCCGAGCGCCTTGAGATAGCGCAAAACTTCGCAGACCACGTAAGTAGGGAAGCAGGGCGGGGTGTTGTAAAGACTCTTGTTTTTTACCTGATTGTCATAGCGCAGCATTACGGGGCAACGCTCGTCGGCGCGCGCGGTAAGCTCGTGCTTGACTATGACCGCAGTCACGCCCGCGGGTCCCATGTTTTTCTGCGCGCCGGCATAGAGCAGGGCGAACTTGCCGACGTCTATGTTCTGTCCGAGTATGCACGAACTGACGTCGGCGACGAGCGGAACTTTGCCCGTATCGGGAACGGCGGAGTACCGCGTGCCGAAAATCGTGTTGTTGTAGCATATATGCGCGTAATCGGCGTCGGGGCGCAGCATATCCGCGGTAAGCTCGGGCACGTACGTAAAATTCTTGTCTTCGGACGAGGCGACGCAGCGCGCGTCGAGAAACTTGCTTCCTTCCTCGTACGCCTTTTTCGCAAAGTTGCCCGTAACGGCGTAATCCGCCTTGCGCGACGCCGTGCCGATATTGAGCGGTACGGCGGAAAACTGATTGGTCGCGCCGCCCTGAACGAACAAAACGTCGTAATCGCTCGGAATGTGCATAAGCTCGCGTAGCAGTTCTTCCGTTTCGGCGTTTATCGCCTCGTACGGTTTTGAGCGGTGGCTCATTTCCATGACCGACATGCCGCTGCCGCCGTAGTCGGACATTCCTTTGGAAACCTTGTCGAGAACCTCGAGCGGCAGCATGCTCGGTCCTGCCGAAAAATTGTAAACTCGCATAAAAAACCTTCCTTCAGCTAAGTAAGCTATGATGTTATCATTCTATCATAAACGCGCGCGCACGTCAACATAAAT
>ERZ777306.4451-NODE-4451-length-12752-cov-3.872805_pt1 | contig 12752 bp, 10 predicted proteins | sample MGYA00374966_ERZ777306 | MGnify/ENA primary metagenome ERZ777306 (study PRJEB29329, sample SAMN06343882) | mouse gut metagenome | isolation source: Mouse cecum | place: Austria: Vienna | collected 2014-11-15 ...
CGCCGTCCGCGGAAAATCCGCGGACGGTATTTTCATATCTAGATTTTTAAAGGACGGTTTCGAGCAGATCGTCCATGTCGTACAGTCCCGCGTTTCGTCCGATCAGCCACGCCGCGGCTTTCAGCGCGCCGGAAGCGAACACCATGCGGCTGCGGGCGGAGTGGGAGAGGGTCACGATTTCGTCCGTTCCCGCAAAGATCACTTCGTGTTCGCCGACGATCGTTCCGCCGCGCACGGCATGAATTCCGATTTCCGATTTCTCGCGCGCGCCGACGATTCCGTGCCGTCCGCAGACGAATCGCTTTTCGCCGCCGAAGCCTTCTTTCGCGCTTTCCGCGAGCATGAGCGCCGTTCCAGACGGGGCGTCTTTTTTCAAGTTGTGATGTTTTTCGATGATTTCCGCGTCGAAATCCGCAAGCGCCGCCGCGGCTTTTTTCACGAGCTTTTGCAAAACGTTCACGCCGAGCGAAAGATTTCCCGTTTTGAAAACGGCGATCGAAGCCGCGGCGTTTTGAATCGCTTCGAGGTCCTGTTCCGAATATCCCGTCGCCGCGAGCAGAATGGGAAGGGCGTGCGCTTTGCAGTAATCGAGCCGTTCCGTCAGGTTCTGCGGCGAGGAAAAGTCGATGACGACGTCCGCCTTTTCTCCGATCTTTTCAAAGGAATCGTAGACGGGGAAAGGGGCGGGCTTCGGCGCAAGATCGACCCCGCAAACGATTTCGTCGCCCGTTTCTTTGCAGAGCGCCGTAACGTTCGCGCCCATTTTTCCGCATGCGCCGAGCAATATGATTTTCATGCTTTCACCTGCAATCCGAAATTTCGCATCGCCGCGCGCAGAATTTCGCGGTTCGCGGGGGACAGCCGCGTGAGCGGCGCGGCGGGTTCGCCTGCCGCAAAGCCCAGAAGATTCATGCCTTCTTTCACGGGAATGGGATTAACCTCCGTAAAGCAGGCTTGCACGAGCGGAAGCAGTTTGTCGGAAATCGTCACGGCTTCGCGGAGGTCGCCCTGAAAGACCGCCGTCGTAAGCGCTTTCACCGCAGCGGGCGCAAGGTTGGATACGACTGAGATGACCGCGCTGCCGCCCGCGCACAGGACGGGCAGATTCAGCGCGTCCTCGCCCGAATACAGATCGCATTTTTCGCGGATCCGCCGCGCGGTGTCGAGTACCTGCGCCATGTTTCCGCTTGCTTCCTTGATCCCCGCTATATTCGGAATGTCCGACAGCCGTTCCATCGTTTCGGGCAGGAGATTCACGCCCGTACGGGACGGAACGTTATAGCAGATCACGGGAACGGTAACCGCTTTACAGATCGCGTCGTAGTATTCGTACAGCCCCTGTTGGGTGCATTTGTTGTAATAGGGGGTAACGGCGAGAATGCCGTCCGCGCCGAGTTCCTGCGCTTTGACGCTCGCTTTTACCGCGCACGCCGTCGCGTTACTTCCCGTGCCGACAATGATCTTGACTCTTCCCGCGGCTTTTTCGATTGCAAAACGGATCAGCGCTTCCTTGTCTCCGTCCGTCATGACGCAAGGTTCGCCCGTCGTGCCGAGTACGACGAGCGCGTCCGCGCCGTTTCCGATCTGGTATTCCATCATGTCGCCGAACGCGCCGAAATCGACGCCCGTTTCCAGAAACGGCGTGATCATCGCGGTCGCGCATCCTTTCAGAAAACCCTTCATATTACCGTCCTCGTATTTTTATTATGTTATGAATCGCGCCGGCAATTTGTCAGTCGAAATATCCCTTTGCCGCCAGCAGTTCGGCGAGCAGGACCGCGCCGCCCGCGGCGCCGCGCAGCGTGTTGTGCGAAAACCCGATAAATTTATAGTCGAACAGGCGGTCTTCCCGCAGGCGTCCGACGGATACCGCCATGCCGTTTTCCGCGTTGCGGTCGAGCTTCGGCTGCGGGCGGTCGTCTTCCTCGCGATAGTGCAAAAACTGCTTGGGCGCGGAAGGGAGCGAAAGGGCTTGCGGCTCTCCCGCATATTCTTTCCAGGCGCGCAGGATTTCTTCTTTCGACGGCTTCTTTTCAAAGGAAACGAACACTGCCGCCGTATGCCCGTCGCTGACGGGAACGCGCAGGCACTGCGCCGTAACGACGGGGGATACCGCGTTCGCAATCTTTCCGTTCTCGACTTTTCCCCAGATTTTCAGCGGTTCGGTCTCGCTCTTCTCTTCTTCGCCGCCGATATAGGGGATGATGTTATCCACGATTTCCGGCATGGTTTCGAAGGTCTTGCCCGCGCCGGAAATCGCCTGATAGGTGCAGACCGCCGCTTGTTTGACGCCGAATTTCAAAAGGGGGTGCAGGAGGGGAACATACGATTGCAGGGAGCAGTTGCTCTTTACGGCGATAAAGCCGCGCCGCGTTCCCAGCCGTTTTCTCTGCGCCGGAATCACTTCGAGGTGTTCGGGGTTGATTTCGGGAATGATCATGGGAACGTCCGCCGTCGCGCGGTGGGCGGAGTTGTTGGAGACGACGGGGATTTCCGCTTTTGCATAGCGCTCTTCCAGCGCTTTGATCTCGTCCTTTTTCATGTTCACGGCGCAGAACACGAAGTCGACTTTTCCCGTCAGGGATTCCGCGTCTTTTTCCGCGTCGAGTACCGTCATGTCCGCGGCATACGCGGGGATCGGCGAGCGCATCGCCCATTTCGCGCCGACCGCTTCGGGGTACTTTTTTCCAGCCGAACGCCCGCTGGCGAGCAGGGCGACGGGCTTGAACCAAGGGTGATTGTCAAGCAACGTCACGAAGCGCTGACCGACCATGCCCGTTGCGCCGATAATGCCGACGCGGTATTGATTTTTCATGTTAAGACCTCCGTTTACGCATCTTTGCAAAGAGAATGCGGAATTATCGCAATAAAAAAATTACGGCTATCCGCCGTAAAACACACTTGCCGAAAGCGCATCACCGCGGTGACAGTAATAAAGGTATTGACCCTTATTCCCAACGCGGCCCGCAGGGGAGAAGACGCGTTTCGGCGGCGATACCCTTTTGCCGCGCACTCCTGCGGAATCCCTGTATTCCTCGCGCGCGGGTACTGATGTTCGACCGCTCCTCTTTATAGCAAAATAATTTTACCATACGCACACATAAAAATCAAGGAATTTACCCGATTTCATTTGAAATATTTTTCATTTTGTAGTACAATATCTTCATACGCGGGGAATCCGCGGTGTACGACGTGTCAAAACGGAGAAAATTATGGCAGAAAAGCAACATAAAGGATTGGTCGCCCGTTGGTTGGAGGGCAAAGAGCGAAGCGAGGAATACGCCCGCAGTACGTTACCGACAAGCCGTTGGGCGCTGTTCTGGGACATCTTCAAGGGGCGTTTCGGAAAGCTGATGCTCACCAATCTCCTGATGCTTCTTACGATATTGCCGCTTTTGGCGGTGATTATATTCCGTTATCTCTCGCTTACCGTGCAGGGGACGAACGCCGTGTTCGGCGCGGGGCTCATGGTGGGCTATCCCGTCGTGCCGGACATTACCGGCACCGCGGAATACATGGCATTCCAAAGCGATCTGCTCTTTTTCGGAATGATGATCGTGTGTTCCCTGATCGCCGCGCTCGGGATATCCGGCGGGGCGTACATCATTCGTAACCTGATCTGGACGGAGGGGATTTTCGTCGCGAACGACTTCGTTCGCGGGATCAAGCGCAACTATCTCAACGTTCTCGAAGCGTTGCTGTTTTTTACGATCATTCTCTTCGTCGCCCGCACGATGGGCAATCTTTCCGATTATCTCGTGGCGATCGGCGCGCCCGCGTCTGGGTGGATGATCGCTTCGAAAATCGTCGGGTACATTATCGTGGCGTTTTCCCTCCTCGTTACCATGTGGATGATCGCGCTCGGCATCAACTATAAGCAGGGTCCGTTTGCGCTTTTCCGCAACGCCGTGGTCATGACGGTCGGCACGTTCCCGCAGACGATTTTCTTCGTCGCGCTCGCAAGCTGGCCGATCTTTCTCGCGCTGTTCACGAGCGGCATTTTCATGATCATCGCGGTTGTGATCCTGATGCTCTTCGGCATTTCGTATTTCTTCCTCGTCTGGATGGATTATACGCAGTGGGCGTTCGACAGATTCGTGAATCCGAGCAAGGGCTTTGCGACGGGAAGAGGGCTTTACAACAAGGACAAGTCCAATCAGCCCGCGCCGAAAGCGCCCGCGCAGGATATGGACAGCGCCGCCATGCGCGAATACAAGCGCATGATCGTCGCGCAGGGCAAGAGCAAACTCATTTGCCGTCCCATTAAGCCGCTCGACGACGATATCGAAGTCTATCAGCTTCCCGATTCGTTCTCGCGCGAGGACCTGCGACTGTTGAAAGAGAGCAAAGTTGCGATCGAAGAAGACGTGAAAGCGTACGAAGAAGAGCATAAGAACGACGAGCAGTACGTGGAATACAACAAGCAGTTCGAGGAACGCGAACGCGCGCTTCGGGAAGAAGAGGCGGGGCAGAAGAAGAAAAAGAAAGACCCCCGTCCTCCCAAGATGCTCAACAAGCGATAACGGAACACGGTCATGGCACAGGCTTACGACTATCTTTCCGAATGGTTCGAATTTCTGAACGACGACTGCGACTACGCTCTTTGGTCGCAGTATTTTATTGAGGGGCTTTCCCGATTCGGCGCGGGTTGGAAAGGACTGGAACTCGGTTGCGGAAGCGGCGCGTTCTGCCGCGCGCTTGCGCGCGCCGGATACGGCATGACGGGAATGGATATTTCCGCGCCCATGCTTTCGAAGGCGGCGCGGCTCGCGCGGGAGGAAGGGCTGGACATTCCGTTTTTGCAGGCGGATGCCGAAACTTTTTGCGCCCCCCGGAAGTTCGATTTCGTTTTATCGCCCAACGACTGTTATAACTACGTCGCACAGCGGGATCTGGAACCGGCGTTTCGTCGTGTTGCGGCGGCGCTGAAAAAAAACGGGATCTTTTGGTTCGATATCAGTTCCGCATACAAGTTACGCGAAAAAGTTGCCAATAATATCTTTGCGGACGATCGCGAAGAGGTCACATATCTATCGTTCAACACGCTTTATCCCGATCGCGTCCGAATGGAGGTCACTTTGTTCGCACGGGAGTCGGACGGGAAATTTCGTCGGTTCGACGAAACGCATCTGCAATATATCCATGAGGAAGAAAACGTTCTCCGCGCGTTAAAAAACGCGGGCTTTGCCGTGATTGCCGAGGAAGGGCATCTCGGCGCGGAAAAATCGGGGAGCGATCGGTTGAATTTTATATGCGTGAAAAGAGCAGAATCATAAAATCGCCGGTGTGGGAGAACCGCGTTTCTCTCGCCGTGCTGGATACGACCTCGCTTGTGAACGAAGCGATTTCGCGCCATCGGCTCGCGCCGACGGCGGCGGCGGCGCTCGGTCGGACGATGACGGCGGCGGCATATCTTTGCAGTTGGCTGAAAGACGAAAATTCCGCCTTGTCCGTTACGGTAAACGGCGGGGGAGTCGGCGGTAAAATTTGCGTATCGGGCGACGGCGCGCTCTCTCTGCGCGGATTCATCGAGCATCCCGACGCGGATCTTGCGCCGCGGCCGGACGGAAAACTCGACGTAGGCGGGTGCGTCGGTAAGAACGGCACGCTGACCGTCATTCGCGACGACGGCGAAGGGATTCCCTTTACGGGAACGTGCGCGCTGGTCTCGGGAGAGATCGCCGAAGATTTTTCCGCCTATTTTCTGACGAGCGAACAGTGCCCTACGGCGATTGCGCTCGGCGTGAAAATCGGATCGGACGGAAGATGCGTCGGCGCGGGCGGTTTGTTTTTACAGCCTCTTCCCGGTGCGGACGAGGACTTGCTTTTGCGAACGGAGCGGGAGATCGCGAAATATTCCGCGCTGTCTTCTTTAATCGCGGAAGCGGGGATCGAGGAGATCGCAAAGCGCGTGGAGGATTCCTCCCGTACGGAACGGGAGATCCGTTTCCGCTGTTCCTGTTCCCGCGAAAAAACGGCGGACGCGGTTCGCTCTCTGGGGCTTGCCGACGCCCGCGAGCTTGTGAAAAGCGAAGGAAAGATTTCGGTTTTTTGTCATTATTGCAATACGGCTTACGAATTTGACGCGGAGGAAACGGAAGCGCTTTTTTCGCGGGGAGAGGAGAGATGAAGAAAGACGATTCGGTGTTAAAACTGGATTATAATGACGAGTTTCTGCTCGACAGCGTGGAAAACCGCGCGCGGTCGGGGGATTATATCGGCGCGCTCACTCTTCTCAACAAGCGGAACGGGAAGTATCCTCCGTCGGCGGATGCGCAGGCGCTTGCCGCCGATATTTACGAGGAAATGGGCGTTTATCAGCTCGCCGCCGACGCCTGGTTCCGCTTTCTCGACGTCTGCAACGAGGCGGATTTTTCCGAGGGGTACGAAGGGCTTGCCGTTGCGTTCATGAACATGGGCAACGAGCTTCACTCTACGTTATATTATCACCGTTATTGTACGGAAGAGGGCGCGGAAGGGGCGGAGATCGAGGCGCTGTTCCGCAGCGAAGCGCATAGCGCGCCGCATTTGAAAGTGGTATACTCCTCGGAGGGCGAGGCTCCGGAAATTCTTGCGGAAGGGCTTGCGCTGTTAAAGTCCGGCGAACTCGAAGCGGCAAAGCGGTCTCTGTCCGCCATTGCGGAGGGGAACGAAGATTATCCGACCGCCGTCGGGCTTTCCGCCATGTGTTCGCTGATGCTCGGCGACGAAGACGGCGCGCGACAAACCTGCCGCGATCTTCTCGAACGCTATCCGGACAACGTGCAGGCGCTGACGACGTATTGCGCCGTGCTGGGCGCGCAAGACGACAAACAGGGCGCGCAGGAAATCGCGAAACGGCTTTCCGGACTCGAAGTCGACGCGACGGACGATCTGTATCGGATCGCCACAGCGCTCTGCGAAACGGGTTTGGACGAAGAGGCTTTCGCAAAACTTTCCGTTTTGAAGGAGCGGATCCCGAACGACGACAACGTGTTGTATTTTCTTGCCGTGTCGGCTTACCGCACCGGCAGACTTGCCGAGGCGATCGAGGCGCTCGAACGTCTTACGACGTTGTTCCCGCGCAAGGCGGTCGCGGCTTATTATCTGGAACGGATGCGTCTCTTCCGCGACGGAAACGGCGAAGCGTTTCCCATGACCTACTTCTACCGCGTGCCGGAAGAGGAATACAATAACGTTGCGGGGTTCCTGTTGGCGGCGGAGGCGGCGGAAGCGGACGCGCAGGTGCGCGACATCGGCGAACTGCCGCGCCTGAGAGAGATTTTCGAAATCGCGTTCGACGAGATGGAGGGGCGCGACGAAAAGTTGCAGATGCTCGCCGCAAAAGTCGCCGTCAAACTGCGGCACGATTCCTTCGTGCGGTCGGTGCTGCTCGATTACGAGGGCGACGACGTTGTAAAAATCCACATCTTGCATGAGCTGGTTATGCGCAACGAAGACGATTCGTTCGGGACGGTTGTGTGCAATTTATACAAAGAATTTTTCACGCATAAGATCGAGATCGGCGCGCGCAAGGAAACGGAGTTTTTAAACGCGTTTGCGGACGTGTATTCGAAGTTCGCGCTGCTCGGCGAGGAGAACGAACACAAAATATGCGCGGCGGCGGAAGACGTTTACGCCACGCTCGAAGAGTACGAGGCGTGGGACTGTTTCGACGAACGCGCGTCGGTCGCCGCGGCGATCTATCGGGAATCGCGTATCGCCAAAGGAGAGCGGTCGTTCGAAAAGATCGTCGAACTGTTCGGCGCGAACAAGCGGAAGACGCAGGAAATTCTCAATTATCTGATATAGAGGGATACACGATGAAGAAGCTCATGGATTTCGACGGGTTGTTCGACGAAAAATTGGCGCGCTACATGCGGGAAAACGCCGGAAAATATACCGAGAAGCAGTGGGAAAGCGTGATCGGCAAACTGTACCGTCAATTCGGGGATATTTACGTCGCAAGCACGGGGAATACACCGGTCGGGTATTATCGGGAGATGAGCAACGCCGAACTGATCGATTCTCTGTCGCGGCATATCGAGGAAGGAGTGCCGGTTTCCGATTTTCTCTGTCGCGAGATCGAATCGCGCGGCTGTCCCGAAGAGCTGGTCGCGCTTCTTTCGAGCGAAAACGAACAGCTTTTGACGTTTGCGGTGAATCTGGCGGGCGGGAACCCCGCGGCGTTCGACGCCTATTTCGATATTTTGCGGACGAGCGGGAACGAAGACGTGAAAGAGGCGGTGTGCGAACAGTTGAAAGCGGGCGCGGATTTCGCCAAGGAGCGCGCGCTTGCCATGTTCGGGCGCGGCTCGGAAAGAGAATTGATGCTGGAAATCCTTTCGCGCGTCAAAGAAAGGGACGAGCGGGTGTTCGAACTGCTCATGCGGGAATTCCGCACGGGAGAAGAGCTTCCGATGCACGCGAGCTATCTTGCGGAGTACGGGGACGATCGCGCGTTGCCCGCGCTGCTTGAAGTGATCGATCGGGACGACGTCAATTTTCTCGAATATCAGGAACTCAAATACGCGATCGAAAAACTCGGCGGAGAGTATACCCGCCCGCGCGATTTTTCGGACGATCCGTATTATCGGGAGATCATGGAGCAATCGTCGCTTCCGCCTGCCGAACAGGAAAATTAAACGAAATCTGACATAATCGAACGCTTTTCGCCATATAGTATTTCAGCAAGCATATTCGGCGGAGGCGTTTATTTTATGGAAAAATTCAGAGTGTACGAGGATATTGCAACGCGTACGGGCGGAGAGATCTTTCTCGGCGTCGTAGGACCCGTCCGTACGGGAAAATCTACTTTCATCAAGCGGTTTATGGAGGAGTTCGTGCTTCCCGGCGTTGCGGGGAACAAGAAAAAACGGTATACCGACGAACTTCCGCAATCGGCCGCGGGCAAAACGGTCATGACGACCGAACCGAAATTCGTTCCCGAAGAGGCGGCGGAGATCAAAGTGAAAAACGCCGTTGCGAGGGTACGGCTTGTCGATTGCGTGGGCTTCCCCGTAGAGGGCGCGGCGGGCTTCGAAGAAGAGGGCGCTCCCCGTCTCGTCAAAACGCCTTGGGCGGACGCCGCGGTTCCGTTCGAACGGGCGGCGGAAGAGGGAACGCGGCGGGTGATTCGCGACCATTCGACGATCGGCATTTTAATGACGACGGACGGTTCGGTCACGGGAATCGCGAGAGACGCGTACGAGCAGGCGGAAGAAAGAGCCTATCGCGAATTGCGCGAAGCGGGAAAACCGTTTGTGATCCTGCTCAACTGCGCGGAGCCGTCCGCGGCGGAGGAGTTGCGCGCCCGTCTGGAAGAAAAATACGAAACGCCCGTCCTTGCGGTGAACGCGGAACGGATCTCGCAGGACGGCATCGAATCGGTACTGGAACGGATTCTCTATGAATTTCCGGTGCTTTCGATCGACGTCGATCTGCCCGACTGGATGCGCGTTCTCGAAGCGGACAGTCCGCTGATCACCGAGGCGCTCGGCGGGATCAGAACGGTCGCGCCTTCGATTTGCAAGATGAGCGACTGCGCGTTGCTCGATTCGCTCTATACGGAAAGCGCGCATCTGTTGCCGCCCGTATCGGTCGAGATCGACGCGGCGACGGGCAGGGCGAAGTGCCGCGTGGAGGCGAAAGAGGGCGCGTTTTACGAGGTGCTTTCCGAGCAGTGCGGTCAGGAGATCAGCGACGATTTTTCGCTGATGAGCTACGTCGCCGAACTTGCAGAAGCGAAAAAAGTATACGCGCGGGTCGGGCAGGCGTTTGCCGACGCGCAGGAATTCGGGTACGGCATCGTTCCTCCGGAAGAGGGCGAGATGAATCTTTCCGAGCCCAAGGTCGTAAAACGCAGCGGAAGAGTGGGCGTCAATCTGCATGCCGACGCACCGAGCTATCACATCATCCGCGTCGACGTGAGCGGAGAAGTCCGTCCCGCCGTCGGGAACCGCGAACAGAGCGAGGCGTTCGTCAAACAGATCGCCGACAATTTGGAGACGCAGCCCGATCAGGCGTGGAATACGAATATGTTCGGCAGGACTTTGCGCGAGATGCTCGGCGAAGAGCTGTACGTCAAGAATCGCTCGATGGGCGATACGGTGCGCAAGAAAATGCGGCGCACGGTCACGCGGATCGTGAACGAAGGCAAAGGCGGGGTCATCTGTATTCTGCTGTAATCGAAACGAACGAGCCATGCGGCGGCTTTTTCGGTCTGAAAGGACCGAAAAAGCCGCCGTTGCGTTTCTGTGAAAAAATTCGTTTCACAGTTGACAAAACGATTGCATCGGAGTTATAATAGTGATAAAATCATGGTTATAAGTTTTTCTGCCGTTCGGTTGCGGAAAAGGAGGTCGCTATGAGTTGTTTATCCGCATTTTTGGTCAGCGGCGGGGCAATCGTTCCCGAGATATGCAGTGTCGCGGCGGCGGTGTGCGCGGCGATATGCTGCGTGATTTCCCTCGTCTTGATTTTTCGGCGCAACAAAGCGAAGCAGGAGCCAGAGGGCGATAGTATCGGATCGGAACCCGAACCCGTTCCTGCGGAAGAAGCGGCGGGCCCTGTAACGGAAGCGGCGGAAGAATCCGTTTGCGAGACGGAGGAGCAGTCTGCGCAACAGCCTGTACCGGAGACGGAGGCGGAGCGGAAGACGGAAGATCGACCTGTCGAAGCGGTGCAAAATACGGCGGAACGCCCGATCGCCGCGCCCGCGCCCGAAACGTCGGACGAGCCGATCCCCGAAGCGGCAAAAGTCGTGTTCGTTTCCGCGAACCGACTCGTATCCGTTCGTTACGACAAGAGCTTTACGGCAAAATTGATTCAGACGAGCCAAACGAATAAGGAATATTACAGCGCGATCAAAAACGAACTGTTGCGTTACCGCCGCGTAAAGGCGCGGACAAGCTGGCGGCAGGAGAGCTTCCGCGTAGGGAGAGCGCTCGTCGCGAAATTGGAAATGCGCGGAAAAACGTTGTGCCTGTATCTTGCGCTCGATCCCGCGCGGTATGCCGAAAGCAAATATCTGGTGGAAGACGCTTCCGATACGAAGAAAAACGCCGCGGTGCCCTGCATGTACCGGATCAAGAACGATCGCCGCGCCCGTTACGCCCCCGATCTCATCGCCGATCTTTTCCGCGATACGGAATCGACTTATCGGGAATCGGAACCGATCGACTACGCCGCGCAGTTTCCCTACGACGATACGATGCACCTCGTCGAACGGGAACTCGTAAAAATCGTAGAAGCCCGTACGGGTACGGTTTCTGACGAGGACGACGAAGAGTATTACGAAGAGTCGGAAGTGCGCGATAACGGTGTAAGCGTAGACGAAGCGGAACGCGAGATGCGGGACGAGGAGGCGGAAAAACTCGTGCGCGAGAGCGGCAACGTCAGCATGCACGGAAGGCAGACGATCGTCAACGTCGACACGCTCGGAGAATATTTTTCGGAAGGGGAGACGGTTACGCTCGAAGACATGAAAGAACGGATCCCGTTTTTAAACAAAAGCGCGACGTATGTAAAGGTGCTTGCGCGCGGTCGGCTCGGAAAATCGCTTGTCGTGGAAGCGGACGACTATTCGCTTGCCGCGGTGAAGATGATCGTCCTTGCGGGCGGTACGGTGTATCGGAAACGTACGGACTGAACGGCGGCGCTCTTATTTTCAATCATTTTTTACGGTCGTAACGTTCCCGAACGCGAATCCGCGTTCGGGAACGTTTATTCTGCGGCGAACGCGGAGATTTCCGCAGCGGTAACGCAAATTCCGAAAAATTTTTCCTCCGAATATATAAAATTCTGTTGAAATTTCCTTTCGTATCGCTTATAATATTCACGACAAACGCTTCAAGGGGGGATTTACATTGGAAGCTATCAAAAAGGAGATCGAGACGGGCGCGTGCGCGCTCGGCATCGAATTCGGCTCTACGCGGATCAAAGCGGTGCTTGTGGATTCGAAGAACGGCCCGATCGCTTCGGGCAGTCACGAATGGGAAAACCGCTTCGAAAACGGTCTTTGGACGTATACGGCCGAGGACGTCGTCCGCGGTTTGCAGGACTGCTATGCGAAGCTGAAAGCGGACGTAAAAGAAAAGTACGGGATTGTGATCGGGCGGGTCGGCGCGATCGGTATTTCCGCCATGATGCACGGCTATATGGTGTTCGACAAAGGGGGAAACCTGCTCGTTCCCTTCCGCACTTGGCGCAACAACAACGCGCAGGAGGCGGCGGATAAGCTTACCGAGCTTTTCGGCTATCACATTCCCGCACGCTGGTCGATCGCGCACTTTTACCAAGCTATTTTAAACGGGGAGGAGCACGTCAAGGACGTCGCATATCAGACCACGCTCGAAGGCTTCGTGCATTGGCTGTTGACGGGCAGAAAGGTCATCGGGATCGGCGAGGCTTCCGGCATGTTCCCCGTAGACCCCGAAACGAAAATGTATCATGCGCATATGCTCGACAGCTTTAACGCAATCTTAAAGGAAAAGGGGTATTCCTTCCGCCTTGAAGATATTTTGCCCAACATTATGGTTGCAGGCGAGGACGCGGGACGGCTCACCGAGGAGGGCGCGCGCATTCTCGATCCCACGGGCAACTTGGAGTGCGGCGTGCCGTTTTGTCCGCCTGAGGGCGACGCGGGCACGGGCATGGTTGCAACCAACAGCATTCGCAGGCGCACGGGGAACGTTTCGGCGGGAACAAGCGTGTTTGCGATGATCGTGCTCGAAAAGGAGCTTTCCAAGCCGTATCCCGAAATCGATCTTGTT